>ERZ894209.566-NODE-566-length-18628-cov-46.298175_pt1 | contig 18628 bp, 30 predicted proteins | sample MGYA00380288_ERZ894209 | MGnify/ENA primary metagenome ERZ894209 (study PRJEB32331, sample SAMN06328482) | human gut metagenome | biome: human gut microbiome; feature: stool | host: Homo sapiens | collected 2013-12-13 ... | reverse complement strand
GTGTACCATTTCCACGCCGCCGCCCGTACTATCGGGCTGTTACCCTCGGCGTAATCCTTATAAACGTCGTCCAATATAGACACGTCCACGGTTTTAGAGGTCAAAGAACCGCCACGCCCTACAACACGCAACGACCCCTTACGCCCTACCATTTCGATAACATCGGAATTGCGCAAATAGGTATTAGCCATTGTTACGACGTTTGACCCATTTAAGTACGTGCCGGGGAATAATTCACGATACCGGGGCGTGTCGATTATTCGTTGAACGTCCCGGTTAAAATCCCGTGCGATTGTCGCCGCATACGAACCGATACATATTTTGCGGTCGGGGTCTAACCCCAACATAAATGCGGGTAATTTACGGCTCGACCCCTCCGATTTGCCATGTTGGGGCGGTTGTTGTACAATCATCTTTCGTATTTTGCCGTGTGCGAACATATCCAACAACGTATAATAAACGACGTGGAACGGCTCTAATACTAAATCCGGTTGCATATACCGGGCAAAGTTGATAAGGCGTTTACGGGCGGCGGCTTTAACAAGCAAATCCGGTTGTTGCCGGATTGCGTCGTACATCTGCAATAATTGTTCGTTGTTCATTGCTTTGCTCCTTTCTCCCATTTAGAACACGCCCGACGACCTCGGACAATGTAAAATTCATAATGCGGGCAACGTAAACAAATCGGGTTCCCGTTTAAATCCCGGTGTCTATGGTCGTCCGTTATCCATTCCGAAAAACGGCACGTGTCGCAAATCTCGGTTTGCCATTCCGGTTGCTTGGTTCCCGGACGGGGTGCGGTTACTCTCTTTGCCATTATTGCGCCCCTCCTTTCTCCAACAATGCCTTTTGATATTCGGCGGACTGCAATTTATCAGCCAAAGCAAACAACATATCGTCCGGGATTGCCTTAACATCGTACTTTGGTTTATCGTCGTCGGTCGTGGCGTTATATCCGGGTATCTCAATTTTAACGGGTGCATCAAACCCTAACATCTTTGCCCTGCGTTGCTGAATGTTCAAAAGCAAATCCAAAAACCGGGGGTTCCCGGCGGACGTTTCGGTTGCGGTTTCATTGTACCCGTAATATTCCGGGTCGCCGTCCTCGGCATCGGTTTTGATTGGTCGCCCTTTGTTGGTTTTCTCTTTGGTGCGCATCTTTCCGGTTTTCGACGCCTCCCACGCCTCCCATGCTTGTTGCTCCATCTTATCCAATTTGCGCAATTCTTGTGTAACGTATTCGTCGATATTATCCAACCGTTCCCGTTTCCACTCAATAAGGCATTGTTGCAAATCGTAATAAACCATTTGAAAGGTTATTGTATAACCCATTCCACGCGCGGACAAATCCCGGTTCAATGCGTCCGCAATTTCCCGGTACGAATACCCACGCAAAAACAAATCGGAACAAAACCGAATGTCGTAAATTCGTTGTTCCTCGGAACGTTTATTATAGCCTAATGGCTTCTTTCTCTTTTTCATAGTCAAACCTCCTTTGCTGTCAAATCGTACTCCCATACATAGCCGCCCGCCGTTTTATATACTCCTTTACAACATCGGGTAATCGTTATATTTTTTATTCCCGTTTTTCTTTCCGCTTCCCTTATGGATTTATACCGGGCAATTTCGTTTCCGGCTTTTGAACGTTGTATTACAGCTTTAGCAATTTTATTATGTTTGCCGTTATATGTATTATTATACTGATTATCGCACCACTCCAAATTATTGGCATTATTATTAAACTTGTTTTCGTCCTTATGATTTATTTGTTTCCAATTATTTGGATTTGGAATAAATTCCATTGCAACTAATCTATGTACCATTAATGCAGTTAGTTTGCCGGACTTATATAACCTTACTTGCAAATAGCCCTTACCGCTTACTGTTGGCTTTAGCAACTTACTTTTTCCAGTTCTTCCATAATTGAGGCTTTTTACATTACCATAATTGGATATTTGGTAATTCTCAAAACCGGATATATCTTTCCAAACTTCCATATCTTTTTTTTGCAAAGATAATAAATGTTTTTCGTTTGCAAGTTATTTGCGGGGAATTTCCATTTTAAGAGGCTTTTGTTATTAACTCAATACTTTTATCGTCTTAATGGTTATCTTTCAACCACGGGGCAAATTTACGGCTTTTCCGGTGCATTGCCAAACGTTTGTACTCTCATGTATATAAACGGCAAAACCCCGGCTTTGTTTTCCGGGGCTTATTGCCTATTGTCCTATACCGTTTTCGTATCTCCCATTTGAGCAACGAAAATAATGTTGCGTTCCACGGGGGTTGCTGTATTCCGTTCCCCCTTTCATTTCCTTTATTGCCAAACATACCGGGGCGGGCTTTCCATTTACCGGAAATTCCGGGTTAAAATATCGACACGTTCCGCATATCTTTTCGGGGCGTCGATTATCCGGGGCGCATTCGGTCGGCATATTGGGAATTTCCGACGAACATTTATTTTTCATTGCGTCGCCCTCCTTTCCGTTTATTCTTTGCCCGGCATTTGTTCCGGGGGTTCTTTTTCAAATCGACCCGTTGGATTTGTATTTCGGAACCGGGGAACATATCAGCAAAGAACGCCGCCATTGCTTCCACTTCTTTTGGTACGTCGTGCGCCTCCGGTTTCTTGTATTCCCTTTTGCGTTCCGGTTGCTTTTCCATTTGAACGGCGGGGCAAACATCAATAAGCGGGCAACCCTTACAAGTTTTCACGGGCTTTGCTTTTTGGCTTTCGCAAATGGCTTTATATTTCCGGTCATTATCTGCCTTTCTAAAACCGTGCCAATCGTCCCGTACTTTGGACGCATCGGAAAAAGCCTCCATTGCTTCAACTGCGACTATCGCCAATATGTAATCCGGGGTATCGTTAAAATACGCCTCCATCGAATTACGGTTGATAACCTCGGAAATCTCTTTCAAAAATTTTTCTCTTTTGTTCATCGCTTTATTGATTTTTGGGTTTGTACTCTTGGCACGGCATAACGCCGCACGATTGTTCGGATTTGAACGCCTCGCAATAACCGTTCCCGTTGACGTCCTCGTTTGTAAAGTGGGAACAATTCCCGCATCCGGGGCGGTCGGCTTTTTCGTGCGGGTGTTTGCGCTTATACATCGGGTCGGTTTGGAGTCCAATAACTTTGTCGTATGCTGATTGCAACAACTCGTATGGTGTTTTACCTACAATCCCGGCTATATGGAAAACAACGGCGTTGAGGTCGCCCAATTCGTCAACCATTGCGTCGAACAACGCCCGGTCGCCCGGGTTACGAATGAAAGCGTTTGCCGCCTCCATGTATTCGCCGTATTCCTCGGTCAACTTACGGTTACGGCTGTCAATGTCGGTTCCGAACATTCGGTTGAACTTTTCCATAATTTCCGAACCCGACGGGCGGGCGGGTTGTCCGTCGTAATTTCCAACGGTGCGTATTCCTTTGGCTTCAAATTCCCGTCTGAAATCCTTTTCCGGTCGGGCGGTAAATCGTCCGTTCAATTCCCGGATAATATACCAACTTTCCGGCACGTCAACGAATATGCCGTTGCCATTGGGAAAAGAAAATATTGCTTTGCCGTCCGGTGTGCGGGGCGTTACAACGGTTCCCCCTCCGGTAAACCTCAACACGTCGTCCACATTGTCCCGGCGAAATTGGATTGCGTCAACCTCTAACAAGGTGCGACAATACCGGGTTCCCGCCGTGGCGTCCGGGTCAACTAAACGGGTGCGCATTTCCTCCGGGTATTCCTCCGGGTCGTACTTCATATAAACCGACTGCCTACCATCGGCATAAAAGAACTCAATAAGACGGTCGCCCAATCGTCCCCGGATTGCCTGTTTTAACGCCTCAATCCTTTGTCCCTCGGCTTTATCGTTTCCCTCGCTTCCATTTTGCGCCCAACTCAAACGTATTGAGGTATCGGACGCCGTAACCTCAATTTCTTGTTTTGTTATGTCCTCAATCATTGCGCACATATCGCAATCAAAGGGGCTTAATACTTGTTTGTTCATCGCTCTAAAAATTTATTCGTTATTACTATCCGGGGCGGCTTTAACCTTAACCCCGGCAATTGTTCCGTTATAATTAAATTCCAATGTTTCGACGCCCTTAAATCCCCCGACGATACGCAACAAACGCCAATAAATCGTTTTCCGGTCGCTCCTATGGAATTTATCGCATTGCCTACCAATTCCGGGGCAATCTTCCCTTTTGATTTTGCAGCGAACGCAACGTTGCGCAAACATTGTGGAATTGTTGTTGGCTAATCGTGCATCCGCCGCCGTCCATATCTCGGCAATCAATACCATACCCCGGTAAACGCAACGTTCGCCGGGGCGGTATTCTCTGTTTGGGTCGAACGGTTCGGGTTGCTTTACTCTCATTCTTTGCCCGCTTCGTTTACATAGTCAAACAATGCGTCCAAATCTTCCTTTGCGCCTTTTACGCAAATTCGTACCCTATCGCCGCCCGCTAATGCGGTTTCGACAATCTCGCAATTATACCGGGGGGCGTTTATCTGTATCATTGCCGCCGTGGTATTCGTTACAAACTCGTTTCTTTCTTCCATGCTCTCGGATTTTTGTAGTAAATAAAATGTTTCCGTTGGTTCGTTCTCGCTTTGACACGCCCCCAACAAAAGCGTTGCCAAAGATAACAATAAAATCTTTGCTTTCATCGTTTTACCTTTCTTTTAATCCATATAAACCGTATGCCAATGCCGAAAAACAATATTTTCGCCTCAATATCAACATAACGGTCGTAACCGTTGATTGCGTCAATGGACACCCCGAATTGCCAACTATGATATTGCCAATACTCACGGGCGTAAACATAGACGCCGACCCGCCCAACGTGTATGCCTGTTTGGACGGTGTGTTTGTCATTACTCATTGTGTGCCTCCTTTCTTGCTAATTCATAACCCTTTTTATCCATTACCATTGCTACGGGGTACGGAAATATACAATCTTTTGTATATACGAGATTATAAATACCCAATTGCCCCTTAATTGGCATTTCAATAACACGTCTTGGGTTGCGCATCATCCATCCGAACCCCTTTGTTATTTTCGCCCTCTTTTCCTTTGGAATGCGGGTGTTTTCCCAATCCTCCGGCGTAAACTCTTTTATCGGCTTTACGTCGTACAACTCAACCAATCCCAAAGTAACGCCGCTTTCCATTCCCGGATAAACCGGGGACGCTGCGGAACATATCAACACGTCGCCACGGTATGACGTGTTTTTGCTCCTAACTTCAATTGTCTTTTTCCCGTAAACAATACCGTTTTCGTCCTTGTACGCCTCCGTTACCAAATCATTTGCGTATGGCTGTTTTACGGTCAACGCACGCCAACGGTCGTGCTTTTCCGGGTTGTAATCCTTATTGCTGTACTGCATATTTACTTTTTATTTTCGGGTTCCTCGGTTTCGTCGCCGGGTTCCGGGTAATGGATAAATCCAATTTGCCGGACGTTTTGGATTGGCCCGTAAATGATAACGACAACATCGCCGTCCGTCCTTACTCCGACCAATCGGCAATCGGCGGGAACCTCAACCCGTATTTCACTTTTCATTGTTAAACAAATCCCAATTAACAGGGACACAATACCCCGGCAATTCTCCCCGGTCAATCCCCAACAGATTAACAATACTATCTTTCCAATAGATACGGGGTTGTTGCGGGCTGGCGTCCCAATGTTCCGTAATCGTGTCGTAAATCAATCGTATTTCCCGTTTCGGATATTTGCCGCCGCTCTGCAACCCGATTTTATACAGGTCAACGAACGGATACGACAATTTGATTATCCAAATTGCCCGGTCGTACATTCCCGGCGGGATTGGCTCCACGCTTGCAAAGGTGCGGAACCCGTGGCGTTTTGCCCGTGCCAACACATTAACCCGCATCGTATTTGGGTCGGCGTTCGGCTCCAATTCGTCGCAACCTGTCAACGTTGCGCCCAAAGCGATACGGGACACGTCCCAACCCTCGGACGCCTCGGCAAAATCAATGAAGCGGTTCAACCCCTCGGCGCATTTGCTCAATATCTTAACCGGGACGCCGTTACGTTGGCAAACGCCTACCGCTTGACGGGTCAACCGTTCCGTTTCCGGCAACAACGGGTCGGTCGTGAACGAAAAGAATAACCCCGTTTTCTGCAATTCCTCCTTATGCGCCAACAATTCGTTTTTGAAAATATCCAAAGCGTATGGATATTCCCGCAACGTCTTTTTCAACTCCGGGCGACTGCCTCCCAATACCTTTGCGCCACGACCTTTGCGCAAATAACAGTAAGTACAACCGTTGGAACAACCGACAAAGAAATTGGCGGCGTTCTCGGCGTATTCCCCGGCTTTACCTTTTGGGCTGTAAATAACCCGTCCGTTTATCGCTCCCATATCGTCAACGGCTTAAAATGTTAAATCGTCGTTTCCGTCGGGGGCGGGTGCATCCGGCACGGGCGGCGGCGGTACTTGCGCCCCGGCTCCGGTCGCTTTCGGGGTCAACATTTCCATATCGGTTGCGACTATCTCGGTAACATACCGTTTGACGCCTTGCGCATCGTCATAACTCCGGGTTCTCAATTCGCCCTCAATATACAGTTTGTCGCCCTTTTTGACGTACTGATTGGCTACCTTTGCCAACCCGTTTTGCAATACGACGTTATGCCATTCGGTACGCTCCGGGATTTGCCGCCCGTCCTTTGTGGTATAACCTCGTTTCGTGGTTGCCAACGAAAAGGTCGCCACGCAACCCCCGTTGTCGAACTCCTTAAAATCCGGGGATTTCCCGGTATGTCCCATCAAAATAACCTTGTTTACACTCATACAAAAAACGCTTTAATTATCCAAACAATGATACTATACAACGCCCACATATAAGACGCAACCGTCAACGTCACGAACGTGTATAACGCAATTTTATATCCGGTTTTTGATTTTATTTTCATGTCACTTGAATTTTACGCAATCCAACAAATATTGTTTCTTATTGTCCGACCATCCGGCGGCATGGTTTATCGCTTTTCGGTCGTCGTCGTGTACGAACTCACAAACATAACCGCCGACGCTTGATTTTTGAACTAATCGAACCAATTTACCAACAATGAAAGAACGCAATTTGTAATAACCTGAATTTTCGCCAACAAACAAAACCCGTCTTTCTGCATTTATTTCGGGCGGATTTTCGATTTGCGGGCGTTTCTCCCTTTCCGGGTATGTTTGTACCCGTCTGAAATCATTTTTGATTGAACGGCGGGAAATTGCCCCGTAATCGGGTGTTCTTTTTTTCGTCCTCATATTTTCAAACTTCTATATTCGTTTTTAAGCAATTCAATAATCCGGACGTTGCCCGGATATATTCGCATTTTACTTTTATCTCCGTTTTCCCATTGGCTATGGTGTTCAAAGCAAAGTATATTTATATTCCTTGCATCGTGCGCCGCCTCCGGGTATGCCCCACGGGTCAATATATGCGAACAATATACGGCGGAATAGTTGTGCAATGGCTTCAAACATTCTTCGCATTGGTGCGGTTTATTATCCCATACCCAACGAAAAAAACGCTCATTTGCCGCCATTATATTTGCACCACGCCCGAAAACACAATGCCCGAACAATTCCCGTTGTATCTCAACCCTCAAACGAATATCCATTGTAAAGTTACGAATATCAATCAGGGGATTGAACCCCCGATTGATACAATATTGGTATTCGTCCCGGTCTGTCAACAAATACGGTTCCATACTCTTACATTTCCGCCGTTTCGTCGTTCGGTTCTGGGTCGTCCGCCGGGTCGTTAATATCCGGGAACAATCCGTTATCCTCTACCTTTTCGGCATTCAATCCGGGTGCGGGTTCGCCATCAGCCCCGAACAACTCCAATTGCGCCTTTTTGCCCTTGAAAAGAAATGCGTAAACCTCGGTTTCAATGTCGGCGGCAATTTCTTCTAATTCTTCCTCAAACCCGAACGTTTCCGTATTGAATTTAAGGCGGGGCGAATTGATTGCGGTTTTCTGATTGTTAGACACGGTAAACAACCCGGTTAAAACAACCCCTACGTTATCGTCTTGACCGGAAAAGGACACGCCCCGAACCTCTATGTTTTTCAACATTTCGTCGGCAAAATCCCGTGATAATTCGCTTTGCTTTTTGGTTGCCTTGAAATCGGACGTTTCAACCATTGAAAGAAAGGACGTAATATTAAAAATCCGTCCCATGATTGGGCGCAAACGGTCGAAACAATCCCGCAAATCCGGGTGTATGTCCTTTGCACTTTCGACGTGGTATTTGTTCGTGTAACTCTCATTACCGATTGTTTCGGTAACTTCATAATGTACGTCTAACCCGCCGTCCTTTAATGTCTTGACTTTCGACAATGCAAACGCCTTTTCGCTTGGTATCAACATAACGTTTGCGGCTTTTTTTTCTTCGCTCATTTTTTAATTATTTGATTGTTACCGGGAATACGCCCGGAACGGTTTTATAACTTAAAATTCTGTTTCGTCCAATAATTCCCGTGTCTTACTATTCGACGGAACCGCCGGGCGTTCCGGTTCCGGGGTTGGTTCCGGGACGGGTTCCCCGGTTTCGATTGGTTCCGTTACCGGGTTGGGGTCGTGGAACTCAATATTGCGCCCGCCTTTGGGCTTTTCCGGCTCAAATTGGGCTTTGAGTTGTTCCGCCGGGTATTCCTTTTGCGCTAACTCAATAATCCCCAAATTAACCAATTCCGGGACGCAACGGCGCAACGCCCTTATGTCCTCTAATGCGTCATGCGCCGGGAATGTTTCGCCGGGGAACAACTTACTATATAATTCCTCTAATTTTGGGTATTTACCCGGTCGCCCGTTGGCGTACAATGCACCGACAAACCTAATTGTTTTCATCATTGTATCAATTCGTTTGCCTTTGTGCAATGCGTCCTCAACGTGTGCGTCGTAATATTCCCGTCCACAATAGCGCAAAACGTTTGCTTTTAACATTGAACTATCAAAGTAAATGTTGTGCGCACATACAAGCGGGGCGGCGTTGGCATCCGCTAAAAATTCGTCCACAACCTCGGCAAACGGCACGCCCTCGGCAATTGCCCGTTCGGTTGTTATACCATGAATTGCGGTTGCTTCCGGGGGTATCTCGTAATTATCGGGTTTGATAATATAACTTTTCTCCTTATCGCCCAACGACCATGCCAATTGGACGACGTGCGGGAATTTCTCAAAATCCGCATCCCATTTCAAACCCTTTGCCGGAACCCCGGTTGTTTCACAATCAAAGAAACAAACATCTTTCAAATCAAATTTTTGTATAACCTTAAATATTAAATCGTTAATTACTGTTTTCGCTCTCATTGCGGTATTTATCCCGCTTTTTTTCCAATTCCAAAACGTCCCGGTTTTCGTCTATATACTTTTGGACGTCCCGGTTACAAAACGGTTTTCCGTCCAACCAAAGCAAATGCCAATACGGTACGTTTTCCATCGGTTGCCCCTTAAATTTACCTTGCGGCATCGGGGATTTATCGTTTAATTCCATATTAAAAAAGTCTTTTTTGCCCGTCCTCGTTGGGCGTTTGTTCAACATAATTTGCCCGTGTAATCCAAACGCACCCGCACCGCAAACACTTTATCCGGCTGTAATGCTTTGGCGTGTATTCGTGGCGAATAATCCGCCAATCCGCCAACGGGTAATTCTTACGTTTTCCGTTACACTTGCAAAACATATCATTTATATTCCCATTTAAAACCAAATGCTGTTTTTAAAACTCCATTACAACAATTACTTATAGAACTACGTCCAAAACCTAAACTTCTTTCAACTTCCATTGCTGTAACCCATTCTTTTATAAAGTTACCCGATAAATCAAATTGCAAAACTGCCTTGCCTCCTTTATTTAGTTTTTTACCAATATACGTATTGGGGGCTTTTAAATTATTGCTATTTTGTTTTGCTGTTACCCATCGTAAATTACTGACTTTATTATTAATTTTATTACCATCAATATGGTCTACTTCCGGCATATTATTTGGGTTAGGAATAAATAATAATGCTACAATTCTATGTATTACAACATTTTCTTTTTCCCCATTTTTACATAATGATACAAACAAATAACCACGCCTTAATGATTGTTTCAAAATACGTTCTTTTCGTATTCTTATTTTATTACCGCATTTTTCTAATCTTTTAATAGACCTAATTTGCCCGTAATTACTAACCTCATACAACCTTTCATATCCGGGTATTTCTTTCCATATTTCATTTTCCATAATCAAATTTCATTTGGGTCTGCAATATACAAACAATATTCTTCACTTGCAAGTTGTTTTAAAAATTCGATATGCTCGATTAACTCGGCGTTTGACAATTCCGCCACGGTGCGCAATTCGTGGGAATATTTCCCGGTTTCCTCGTTGACCCTTTCGACGTACATAATCGGGGAAAATTCCCTCAAACGTCGTTCGGTTTGTTCCTCTGTAAGACGTTCGCCCGCCTCCCAAATTGCGTGCTTAAACGTCGGTACAACATAGTTAAAGTAATACCCTTTCAAAGCCTCGGACGAACCGGGCGACGCTACAATGAACCGGGCGATAATGCGGGAACCTTTCCAACCCTTGAAAAACTCGTTTAATTCCCCCATGTACATTGCCAACCCGCCGTTATTGTTTATTGTCCCCGTTGCTGTTATTTCTCGCTTTTTCATCGGCTATTAATTTTTTCATTGTCTTATTAAACGCTGTCATTCCGATTGTATGGATAACGTCCCGTTCCGCCCGTGATAACTTCGTTTCTCGCTTATCCAATATCTTTGCAAACGTAACGACAAATTCGCCCGGCTCCAACAATCCGGCATTGTGCAACCCGTCGATTGGGTGCGCTTTCAAACGCTCGGTTGCTTTCAATGCTTTGCGGGCTTTTTCCCGACTTTCCCATATTTCCCGAACCTCGGCGGCGGCGTTGTCATAAAACAACCGCATTTTCAGAACGTCGGCAATTGACAAATCAGCCACGGCGGTTGGTTGTTCTTTTTCCGGCTCCGGTTCCGTCGTAACGGGTGCAACCTTACCGTTATTCACTCCATAACCGAACAACGCAAAATCGCCCTTTGTCGGGTCGTCCGGGAATATCTCGGCGAAACGGTCGGTTATCTCAATGGCTGTTTGCAAATCCGGCGTCCGACGTTTTACAAGCCCCAACCGCAATGCCTGTTTATGTACGTGGGTATCTAATGGAATGATTAAATTACGGGGGTCGCAAATCGTCCACAATCCAAAGTCAACCGGGGAACCGTGGCGACACATCCAACGCAAAAACATACATAAGCGTTTGCAACCGCTTTTCGTTTCCATATCCGGCACGCCCTTAACATCGCCGAAAAGACGTTGTAATTGCTCCAATGGACGCCCGCCCGGTTGCGCTTGCGATGCCTTTTCCATGTTCTCAAACTTACTATATACGTCAAATAAGCGGGCGCAAAGGTCGTGAAAATCGGCGTATGTAAACGTTCTATAAAAATTCTCTTTACTGCCTTTGTATTGCTTCCATTCCGGGGCGGTTCCCTGCGTATCGGTTCCAACAATGTAATGATACGGCGCACCCTTGAAAATTTCCCGGTCGATAAAATCCGCCTTTTGGATTATCTGTTTGCGGGAACCCCACGCAATCCACGCCGTAACAAATGCGCTAATCTCAATATTTACCCGGCTATCGTAACGGTGCGGGATTTGCACCGGGTCGGATTGGATAAACTCGGCGGTTTCGTATTGTTCCGCCCAACGTTTCAAATTATCGTTCAATGTATATGCCATTGTTTTAGATTTTAAGGGGACGGAAAGCCCGCCCCCGGTTATTATTCGTTTTCCGTGTATTCCTCAACTACTAAATCGGTTTGTCCCCGTTTTACTTCCTCTATGAAGCCTTGAAAGCCGTTTGCCTTTGCAATGTCTATAATCGCCTGCAAACGCTTTTCGCCTAAACTTTCGCCCCTCGCAATGCGGAACACCTTAACCGTCGGATTGCTTGCGATAATCAGTTTGGCGGCAACCTCCATAATTTGACTATCTGACACTTTCCCGGCAACGAACGGCACGCCGTTTAATTCTAACCCGTCGTCCGTGAACGAAAGCCCGGCAATCGGCAATTTGGATGTTGCAATAAGTGTTTCCCGTTCCTTTGCCAATGCGCCTAATTTGTCCTCAAACGTGCGGGCGGTTTTCTCGGCGGCTTCCTTTTGTTTCTTCTTTGCCATATAATCCACAACCAACGCATTGATACGGTTGTGTTCCTCGGCTTTTTTCAGTTGTTCCGCCGTGTCTAATTGTTCCGGGTTATTGGCTTCGTATTCCTCTAACCATTTGTCGGCATTCGCTTTGCGTTTCTCAAAATCGGCTTTTTCCGCCTCAATGGTTGCCAATGTTTCCTTTAATTCGGCATCAACGTTTTTACGGGACGTTTTCGCCTCTTTTTTGGCGTCCTCTAACCGTTTTTGCGCCTCGGCGATAATGCGGGCAACCTCTTTTTCCTCATTCGCTAAATTGGTATCAATAACCGCAACGGCTTTGTCGTGGTTATCGTTGGCGGCTTTAATACGTCCGGGGATTGCCGCCAATTGTTCAACCCTTTGTTGCCGGGTTTGGCGTACCGTTTTCGCTTTCTCAATCAACCGGGCATTCTCGTTTTGCTCTTCCATCAACGCCGTAATATCCTTTTTTTCGGCATACGTTTTGACGTCGCCGGGTTTCAATTGCTTTTCAGCGTTGGCGCAAATGGTTGTGTACGTCTTAACCTCGGCGTTGGCGTCCTTTCGTTTATCCTTAACGGTCGTAACCTCGGCGTCAATTTCTGCAATCCGGGTGCGCACCTTTTCCGGCAACAAAGCCTTTACAACCTCAATTTGTTTGCGGCGTCCCTCGGCGGTTTCACTCCAACGGGAAAACTCCACGGCGTCAAAATCTTGGTAGCCGAAAATCTTTTGCAGCATTGAAACGTTATCCGAACGCATCCCGGTTGTTTGGGATTTAATGGATAACGTCCCACGTGGGTTGGCTTTGGTAAACTTTAATTCGACCTCGTAATTTTCGCCGTCGTTACCTACTACCATTTTTGCAAATCCTTTGTCCTCTCCATTTTTCAACACGGCGTCCCGGTTCCCGGTCAACATTGCGCCGATTGCTTTTAATAGGGTTGATTTGCCTAACTCATTGTCCCCGGTAATGAAATATACATTACCCTCAAAATCTGCGTTGAACTCTTTGATAACTTGAAAATTCAACAATTCCAATTTCTTAATATACATCGCTCTTTAAATTTATTTATTTCCCGGAAATCGCCGGGTCGTTATGTTCCCATTTATAACCGTTGTATGTTTTTCTTTTCCCGTTACATACCTGTAATATTACATACTTTTGCCAAGGAAAAACACACGCATCTAAAATATTATCAAAACATACAATATTACCTAATTTATCAATACGTTTAACGGGATATAATTTTGATACACGTTTAACGTTCTCAAATTTTAGGTTCTCGCCAATAGTACACCAACGTAAATTATTAACATGATTATTTAATTTATTCCCGTCGATATGGTCAACACATGGTTTATTGTCCGGGTTGGGAATGAACGCCAAAGCAACCAATCTATGAACCCGCATAACTTTTAAACCATTGATTTTTAATTTTACAGTCATATAGCCACCGTTCAAATAAGGCTTTATTTCCTTATCATTTTGCGTTATATTGCCATTTTCAGCAACGTAACAATCATATTCTATTAAGTATTTACCTTTTTTCATGCCGCAAATATATGTAAAATAATGGATATACCAAAACTTTTATTTTCGGTTATTTTTTTATTTTCCGCAATAAACGCCCTATAATAACACATTTACCCACGCCGTCAAACTCAACTAACATATTGCCGTTGCGTCCTCTTATACATTTACCATCGGAACGACGAACCGCCCGGCACGGCATACGTCGCAATTCCGGGCGGGTCAATCGGTCGCCTAAATAGATATAATCCATTTCGTCCATTATCAAAACAATTTCATTTGTGTATCGGTCAATACAGCAACGACCGCATCAACTTTGCGTTCCCAACTTTCCAACGTTGCCAATTTCTCCGGGGTTGGGTTCCGTTGGCAACGTCGTTGGTTGTGCCGCATCTGTTTTACCATTTCCGCCAAATCTTTTGCCGTTATTTTTTCGGGATTTTCGATTTGCGGGGCTTTTGTTTCGTCTGCCATATAAGCAACCATTTGAATAATTAAACGCCCCTACGGGCTTAAAATAAACGGTTGTGCATCGGGGCGGGCAAATTCTCCAAAACCCAACGGGGGTTGTTGTGCAAAATGTACCGTCCAAAGTGCATTATCATAAGGGCGTCGGCGTTCCACAACGTCGCCTTAACATCGGGGTAATAATCGGCGGCGGCTCGTTGGTATCGCTTTTTGCGCTCCGGCTTTTCCTCTCCCTTAACCCGCAATTTCAATTCATTTTGCCATTTTTGGGGGTGTACCAAAACAAACGGTACGTCGCACATGGCAATTATCGTTTTCAGTTTCTCGAACTCGGATAACAGTTTTTGAACCCGGAACGCCTTACCGGGATTGTCGGTTATATCATCCGGGCGCAATTGCACCTTTTCGACGAATACCAACGGGCGGCAAATACTTTTCATGTACTCAAACCATTGTTTCAACTCCATAAGGTCGCCCGGCATTTTAATAACCTCGGTTTTGTGGTTCGGACGCCAAACAGCAATCCCCCCGGTTTCTCCGGGGTCAATTCCCACTACTGCTGATATTCTTATATTTTTTTCCATAAATAACCTCCTGCACTTTTTAATTTATTATTTACGCATCTATTTATATTTGATTGTGGAATGTGTGTTTCCTTTGATGCAATTTGAGCATTTGGATATGATTTAATAAATACATTATCCCTTGAATATTGATAAACCTTTATACTCCTTGGGTGTAATTCTCCATTTCTACCTTTCAGTGTTTTAGATATTTTTTCTTTCCATAAAATATTACGTCCTTTCAGACTTTTTGAAATTCTACTTCTTGTTATTGGATTTAATTCATTTTGCTGTCTTGTAGCCCATTTCAGATTATTAGCATTGTTGTTTAATGGGTTTCCGTCTATATGGTCAATCTCCGGTAAATTTCCCGGATTTGGTATAAATGCTATCGCTACAAGTCTATGAATATTAAATTTCTTGTTTCTCAAAGAAATATATAAATATCCTTTCCTTAAACCCGCTTTTAATACTTTACGCAAAGACTTTACACGCCCAAAATTACTAACTTGATATGTCCCTGCATATCCGGGAACATCTTTCCAAATCTCATTTTCCATAATTGCCAACTTTTAAGAACTGCCAACAAATTAGAAACGGGGACGGGCTGTTGGCTTGCCCTTTCGGTCGGTTAATTACTCCGCCTATCCCCGTTGCAAATATAATTATTTTTGTTTCAATTCATACTATACAATCAATTTTCATTTTCTGCCTCCAATTCCACTATTAGCGTATTCATTCTCAAAACCTCTCTTATTCCCAAATTTTGAGTTATATCTTTTTCGTTTTCTCTTATTTTAGGCAATAAGGGTCTATAATCTTCATATTGTCTTAAATCCATGCCCGTAAAAAACATATCCCACGCCTGCATATCCATTTCATTGTTCAGTATAATTTGGCACGCTTCTTTGTTATTTCCGGTGTTTAAGGCTTCCGCCAATTTTACTTTTTGTTCCCATTCCATAATTCAAATAAAAAATAAATAGTTATCAATCTGTATTTCCTCCGCAATCATACGGTCGAACGTGCGTTTTATCTCTTTGTCCCTCGCAATCTCATACGCCGTAAAATCCAATTCCGGGGCGTCGGTTCCCTTTCGTTGGACGTGGAACGCTTCGTATTTGTTGACGAACCCACGGGCGACACGTTGCATATATCGGGCAAGTGCTTGTTTGCGGTCGTCCTCGGTTCCGGCAACCTCATTGGCAAAACCCAACTTTCGCAACCAATCATAAATCAACATTCCGCCAGTAACCCCCAACACAAACCGCCCGGTATATTTGTATTGCAAAAATACCTCCCTACATCGGGCGACGCTTTGGTTGTGATAATACTGTTTTTCCTCCGGCGTCAATTCCTTTTTCGGCTCCGGCACAGCCTTATACGCTTTATGTATAACCCCGTTTTGTTTCCGGCGGTATGCGTTCAATATCTTTGCGAAATAATCGGCGTTGAATTGTTGATAATGCTTTTTGTCCGGGTTGCCTTGATTGTCTTTCGGCAAATAGTCGTCCAATTCCCCGGTCGTCGCCAACTCAAATGCCAACTTAATATCCGCCAATGTCATTTGCGAATAGTATTTTTTGAGTATATCCAACAACCGGGTACAAATGTACGCCCAATCTTCCGAATTGGTCGGGATTATATACCCGACGTCCATTGCAATGAACCGGAACATTTGCCCGGTTTTCGCAACCAACGTGCCGTCGTCAATCTCGGCAATTTGCGTTTTCGTTGAGGCGGCAAAAATGTACTTTTCGACCCCGGATAACGATTTGGCAACCTCCGGTAACTCAACCATCGCCCGGCGCACCTCAATTGCTTTTGCCGTTCCACTATAAAGCAAAACGGCGGCGGATTGTCTTTTTTCGGGCAACGTTTGTGGCAATCTGTTTGTCTTTTCGGGTAATGTTTCCATCTTAATAATCGTCTTTCAAATACTCAATAGCCCCGGCAACGTTCAATCTTTGCGTTGGGGCTTTGTATTCGGGTTTCAAATGCAATTTTTTCTTTTCTACGTCCCCCCGTATGAAATTACGGACGGTTGCCAACCAACCGTTTTTAGTGCGCTTCATATTTTTTTGGTCGCTCCAATCGCTAACAGAATGAAAGTAATAAACCAAATCGACCTTTTCAAATTCCGGGGTCGCAAACTTACTTTCAAACTCTGAATAATCCACGCCGACGCCGTTTTCAAATTTAACCATTTTGTAAACGTCGGAATTGCGAAACAATGTTTTTTTCTCTTTTGGTTTTTCCTCCTTTGGTTCTGTTGGGGATAAATCCCCGATAATCCCATTATCGGGGTTATCATTATCATTATTGGTTTTATCTGTATTATTATTATTATACCCTAAACTTTCGTTGAGGGGTACCCCTAAACTTTCGTTGGGGGGGGGTATCAACTTTTGTTTAGGGGTATCAACTCCAGTTAATATCGTTGTTGCCTTTTCAGTAAATGTCAACAACTCGTAATTTTCACCAAAACAATACAGAGTTTTGTTATACAATTCGCAATTAGGATGTTTTTGTAAAATTCCGGCTTTAATCAAATTATCAATACGCTTTATCATGCCTTGACTTGTCTTTATATTCAATAACGGCATTGCTTCCAATATTAACTTGTGGGAAATCCAAAAATATATTCCCTCCGGGGTGTGCATCTTAACGCAACTTGCACAATTGGCGAAATCTTTTATAAAATCAAAAATCGCCAAATCTATTAAATCTAAATCTAAACCGCTATTAACGGCGGCATATTGGTTTATTAATATCGTGTATTTCATAATATTGATATTTTATAAACATCCGGTTCTGCTACGGGCTGAACTGATTTTATTAATAATCCTTTTTCGCATAACCATTTAAGGCAATCAATTACAGTACTTTTGTTTATCCCTAAACATTTGGATAAATACAAAATACCCTTTGAATACTCGCCATATCTAACACAATAGGCGTGTATCATTGCATACAACATTAACTTATTACCTTTCAAATGCAATTCGTTAATCCATTTGTTTTTTATAATAAAATCCATAATTAAAATATAAAAGCCCGCAATCCGGGCTACCACACACCGGAAAACGGGCTTTGCGCTAAATAAATTAGCAATACTTTGCAAACGGTGGTAGTCGTTTGTTTTATCGACGCAAATATAGCATTTTTTATTCATTATCCAATTGCTTTGCAGGTTCCCACGCTTTGCGCACTTTCAAAACATTATCCGCACTTTCATTAGGAACCAATGAGACAACAGGAAAGCGGGAACGGTCTCCCGGCTTTTGAGTTGTGGCAAATTGTACGTTCAAATCAAAAATAATGCCTTTGCAAAATCCCCTTTCCGCTAACATACCGTCGAACGTTTCCCGAATTTGGGGAATTGTGGATGCGGTTCCCTTTGTTGAAAACTGCCAAACCCCGGCAATACCCCGCACCAATGGAACAATGAAATTAAGCGTTAATGTTACCTCCCAACCGTCGGCATCGGGTTGCTTACTTTTCCGGTTCGGGTACCGTTTGGCAATCGACAACATTAAATTAGGATATTGGGAAATAGTTAATTCCTCATACTTTTTGCCGTCCCAAACTTGGAACGTTTCGCCATCGCCCGCCGCAATCAAACGCCCGTCGTCGTCCCGGTATTCGTAACGCTCGTTACATACTTTTGCCGGGTCGTCGTCCGGGAAAACAATTTGTATTGTTTGCGGCTTTTCGCCGTATGCTTGCGTAAATAACCCGGCATATTTCCCCGTTGGTATGAAATAATCAACGCTTTGCGGATAACCGTTTGCGTTTTTCATACCGATTTTTATTTGACCGACACGGGGCAA
>ERZ894209.545-NODE-545-length-19412-cov-18.410704_pt1 | contig 19412 bp, 17 predicted proteins | sample MGYA00380288_ERZ894209 | MGnify/ENA primary metagenome ERZ894209 (study PRJEB32331, sample SAMN06328482) | human gut metagenome | biome: human gut microbiome; feature: stool | host: Homo sapiens | collected 2013-12-13 ... | reverse complement strand
GGATACTTAATGGGTAATAAATGGTAATTAGAACGGCAGGAATGCGAGAACCTAAAACAAATTATAAACAGTCAAAGTATTGTATTGCATATCTAGATATACTTGGGGGAAAGAATTTAATCTACAAAGATTCTGAAAATATTTTTTTGAACCATCTTAACATGTTTTTTGAAGATGCAATTTGTGAAGCCGAAATGGCACAAATATTTTCTAAACAAGATGTTGTTGTAAAATTCTTTTCAGATAACATATTAATAGCAATTAAGCTTAACTCTAATGATAAAAAAAGAGTTGATAAACTTACAAAGTTATTAAATATTGCAGGCAATATTCAAACAGAAATCTTAGGGGATGGTTATCTAATGCGTGGTGCTATTGTGGAAGGAGATTTTTACCATGATGAAAAATTTGTGTACGGAAAAGCATTAGTAGAAGCCGTAAATATTGAAGAAAATGTTGCCATTTATCCTAGAATTATCGTGCAAAAGCAAATACAAAGGGTAATACCTCAGTATTGTTATCAAGATACTGATGGTGAATACTATTTAAATAGTTTTCTTTATTGTTCAGCCATGTCTTGTGTAGGATTTAGAAATAGCTTATTAGATATGTTGAAGAAATACACTAATAATCAAAGAATAATACAGAAAGTAATGTGGGTAATTACCTATTACAATAAGTATTATAGTAATCCTTATTCTTTTAATGCTACAGATGTACCATTAATTACAGAAAAAGAAATTGAAGATATAATAAACAATACATATGCAAATAAACATAATAACTTTTAGTAACATTGACCTAACTTCAAAAGATTAGTAATATGAGAGTATTATTAAAACCCAAAGAGATTATTATCAATGCAAGAGAAGAAAAAAGAACCTAAAAAACATCATTATATACAACAATCTTATCTCAAAGGTTTTCAATATGGAAATAAAAAAGTTCCTAAAATCTTTGTTTACATAAAAGATGAACCATTGAAAGCTCCTTATATTTCTGCAATTAAAGATACTGCTTGTGAAAAAGATTTTCATAAAATAAAAATAGAAGATTCTTATGATAGAACAAGTATAGAAACAATGTTGTCAATGATTGAAAGTGATGTTATCCAAAATATTCATAAGGTTATACATAACAAACAAATTCTAGATGAGAATAAAGAACTTCTTGCAATAATGATACTTTTAATGAAAGCAAGAGTTCCACAAAATATCGAAGCATTAAAAAAGCACTTTGAAAGAATGTTAGCAACTATTACGGAAATGACATTTTCTCAAAATAACATGGGGCTATCTGGAACTTTTAAAGATAATTTTAGATTAACTGTAAACAATAACTTACCTATTTCTCAAATGCTAAAATCTATTGCAAATGAAAAGGCTATTTATCTAATAATGAGTATGAATTTTTCACTTGTAAAGGCTCCAGATAATTATCCATTTGTTTGCTCTGATGCTCCTGTTTCTTATTACTGCCAAAATTATAATTCTGGCAGGGGCGTTGGGTTAAGCACTCAAGGCTTAGAAATTTTCATACCTTTAGATAAAAATTTTGGCTTAATATGTACTAAAAAACGTATTCCTTCTTATAAGGAATTAAGCAAAGATGAAGTATCTAGTTTAAATCGGAGAACTATAATTACAGCCGAAAAATATATTTTCTCTCCAATAAAACATAATTGCATAAATAAATTAATAGAAAATAATAAAAAGTGTTTTTCTGGAATAAGGTATTTAGAAACAGTAGGTCAAAATGGATTATTACAGTATTCTGCATACATACCAGTAACAGATTAATAGAATATTATTACTCGCTCAAAATAAAATCCATTATGTAATTATTATGTAATTGACATTAAAACTTTTAAAAATTCACAGACGTAATTAAGCGAAGTAGAAATCCGAAAAACGTTATTATAATTGCGTTTACAGACGTTAAAGAGTAATAAAGAATATATCCCAAATCTCGCTTGGGACGAGGGGGTCGCACGTTCAAATCGTGTCATCCCGACCATTTTAAAAGATTGACTTTTGTCAATCTTTTTTTGTTATCTGTCGGTCTGCCACAATTACATCGTGGCACCATGCACGCCATTCTAATTATACAAGAATGGCGGCAAGTTGCATTCGCTCCCGTAAGGCTAAACTTCGTTTCGCCTACAGTAAGCCTATCATCTCGACCATTTTAAAAGATTGACTTTTGTCAATCTTTTTTTGTTATTAACAATTAATTGACTTGACTTTTCTTTTATAATAAACTTTTAAAAGAGAGATTTTACACTATTAAATGAGGATTAGGGAAATTGGATTTTACAACTTTAACTATTGAAGCATTAAAAGCATTGGCTTCTGTTGCAGGAAATTACGGTATCGCAATTATATTATTAACTGTGGTTGTCAGATTGGCTATGTGGCCTTTGAACGTTTCACAACAACGCTCTATGAAAATGATGCAGACTATGCAGCCTAAAATTAAGGCTATTCAGGACAGATACAAAAGCGATCCGCAAAAAATGCAGCAAAAACTTATGGAATTCTACAAAGAAAATAAGTTTAATCCTATGGGCGGATGCCTTCCGTTATTAATTCAATTACCTATTTTTATTCTTTTATACACAGCTTTAATGAGCCCGCAGTTTATTCAAATTGCAGGTGATACTTCATTCGGATTCTTAAGCAGACTTGATACTACATTGAGAGCTACTGCCGGACGTTCTTATGACGGCACCTTCGGTGTTTCTCAAAATGATACTTTTGTACTCGGCAAAACTGCAACTGTTTATCTTCCTGATGAAACTATTGAAAATGTTAAAGTTAAAGATCCTAACAAAGCTATTGAAATTCAAGGCGATTTTAAACCGGGTGAAAATATTGATTTTAAAATCGACTTAGATCATTTAAACTTAAAATTTGCACAGCTTGATCAGATTCAAAAAGCTGAAATAGCTGTTACAGATATGACAAATAAGGAAATTGAAAATGTAACATTTACAAAACAGGGAACCGTTTTAGCAGCATCTGTTCCGACAACAGCCGCTTCCAGGTCTTTCCACTGGGATGTATTTGTACTGATTGCTTTATTTGCGCTTACAATGTTTGCGTCACAAAAAGTAATGATGGCTTCACAAAAAAGCAAGGATTCTCAGCTTGATCCGACACAGGAAGCTATTCAAAAATCAATGGGAACATTTATGCCTATTATGATTATCGGTACTTTTGTGATAATCCCGATTCCAGCAGGTGTTTTATTATACCTTGTAACAAGCAATATTATTCAAATTTTACAAACAGTAATCGTTAACAAACAAATCGATAAAGAACAGGAACGTGCTAATATAATAGCTGACGATTCCGATGTTGCAGATGCTAAGAAAATTCAGCCGAAAGACTAATTGAAAACGAAAGAAATAAAATGCTTTTATCTGAATATGATTACAATTTACCTGAAGAATTGATTGCGCAGATGCCTGCGGATAAAAGAGATAATTCGAGAATGATGGTTCTAAACCGAAAGGATAGAACCATTTCTCATAAACATTTTTACGATATTGTGGATTTGATAGGCAAAGACACGCTTCTTGTAATGAATAATACAAAAGTTCTGCCGGCGCGTCTTATCGGGCACAAAGACACAGGGGCAAAGATAGAAGTGTTTTTGTTAAAACAAGCTAACTTTCAAAACCAGGGAAATAATTGCTGGGATGTTTTAATAAAGCCTTCAAAACGAATAAAGCCTGACACGATTATTAAAATCAGCGAAGAATTATCAGTTCGTGCAATTAAACGTTTGGAAGAAAACGGAGAATGGCTTGTTGAATTAATTTTTGAGGGAGATAACGTTCTTGAGATACTTCACAGAAACGGTAATATTCCGCTGCCACCGTACATTGAAAGAAAAATACCTGACGAAGATTTAAAAAAACTTGATTTTGAGCGTTATCAAACAGTTTACGCTAAAGATGAAGGTTCCGTTGCCGCTCCAACAGCAGGATTACATTTCACTCAGGCAATTCTTCAAAAGCTTCAAGAAAATGGCGTAGAACTTGCTTATGTCACCTTAAATGTCGGTCTTGGGACATTCAGACCTGTTCAGTGTGAAAATGTTCTTGAGCATAAAATGCATTCGGAAACCTTTGAAATCTCAGAAAAAGCTGCAGAACAAATTAACCGTGCAAAACGCGAAGGGAAAAAGATTATTGCAGTCGGCACAACAACTGTCAGAACTCTTGAAACTGCTTTTCAAAAATTCGGATGTATAAAACCGTGCCATGACCATTCTGAATTGTTTATTTATCCGCCATATGAGTTTAAAGTAATAGATAACTTAATAACAAACTTTCACCTGCCAAAATCAACACTTTTGATGCTTGTTAGCGCTTTAGCAGGAAAAGATTTTATATTTGAAGCTTACAAAGAAGCAATTGAAAATAAATACCGCTTTTTCTCTTACGGCGATTGTATGTTAATAAATTAACTCAAAAAACCTTTTAGAATATTATAAATATCAGCTAATTTCTCATTATTATTATCAATCATTTGAGAAAGCTCTTTTTTCATATCAGCAGGATTTTCAGGATAAAATTCAAAATCAAAAAGCTGCTTCGGCGTAACAGATAAAGCTAAACAGAGCTTTTCAAGCGTATCTGCCGTTACGAAATTGGTACCGCATTCAATAAATGATAGAGAACGGCAATTAAAATCAAGCTTTTCAGCAAGTTCTTCCTGAGTAAGCCCTTTTTGCTCCCTATAATATTTTATTTTTTTACCCAGTTTCTTTTTAATTTCGCTCATTTAATTACCTTTTTTAATATTGTCAATTACTTTATGTTTTAATTGAACGTATTGAAAATTACTATATAGTATGTTATAATATCAACAGATTAATAATTGAGGAGCTAAATTTTATGCAAAAGGGTTTTACATTGGCTGAAGTATTGATAACTTTAGGAATAATTGGAATTGTTGCGGCATTAACTCTGCCGAGTATGATAAACAACTCCAACAAAAAAGAGTTTGAAGCTCTCTTTAAGAAACAATATTCGGCATTGCAGCAAGCAGTATTAAGGGTAAAATATAATGATGAATTGCCGATAGATTCTGAAAATTACCAATATAAATTTCACTATAAACTTGCAGAACAGTATAACGTGCTCCAAGACTGCGGAAGTATAAACGGCAATAGAGGATGCATTTTACAAGATACAGACGGGAGCTTCAGTTATTACAAAAATTATAGGGGAGGAACATTAAGCAGATCTTATATTGATGATGCCGGATTTATTGCAGCAGATGGAACAACTTTCCTTTTTGAAGAAGGGAGCCAATCAGAAACAGTTGGAATTCTTGTAACAATAGATGTAAACGGATATATGAAAAGACCAAATAAGATGGGATATGATTTATTTACATTTCAATTGACAAAAGAAGGAAAAGTATTGCCTATGGGTGCAGAAAGTACTTATTATGCAAAAAGTAAAGAAGCATTATGTTCGAAGACATCCAATTCTGATTTAAACGGAATTACATGCGCATATTATGCTTTATCAGATATAAATTACTTTAAAAATTTAAAATAATTACAAATATATCTTTGTTTATGTTAAAATCATACTGAAATGAACTTAGACACAGCGATAGATACACTTTTATCACCAATAGCCGATAAAATTTCAGGGATAATATTCAGCTCAGTAACTATTCACGGAGTGAAAATTGAATTTTTGGTAGCCCTGTTAATGATTGCTGCGTTCTATTTTACAATACGTACAAGATTTATCGGAATCTGGGGATTTAAACACGCATTAGAACTTATTACCAAAAATTATGAGCATAAAGATATTCGTGTAAAAAAGAAAAGAGGGGAAGTTTCATCTTTTCAGGCTCTAACCGCTACTATTTCAGCTTCTGCAGGAATAGGCAATGTCGCAGGTTCTGCGGCAGCTGTTTCAATAGGCGGTCCGGGTGTAATCTTTTGGATGATAATGGCAGGCTTTTTCTCAATGGCTCTTAAATTTTCCGAAGTTTTATTGGGACTTAAATTCAGAAAAATTAACCCTGACGGAACAACTGACGGCGGTCCTATGTATTATATTGAAGGAGCTTTAAAAAACAATAAATATATCGGGAAATTTGCACCTCATCTTTCAAAAATTTATGCTGTTTGCTGTATTTTTGCAATGATTGGCGGATGGAATTTATTTCAAATAAACGCAATGACAACACAGATTACGGAAGTTACAGGGGGAAGCAGAAGTTTCTTTGCGGACCAAAGCTGGCTTTTGGGACTTATTGTTGCAGTTATAACCTATTTCACCATAATTGGCGGAATTAAAGCTATCGGAAAATTTACTTCGAAAGTAACTCCTGCCATGTGTACTCTTTATGTTTTGACTGCGTTTGCTGTATGTCTTTTAAACATTCACCATGTTCCTCATACAATTGCTGTAATTTTAAAGGAAGCTTTTTCACCTAAAGCAATGGCAGGCGGTTGGATGATGTGCATGCTTTGGGGATTCAGACGTGCAATGTTTGCGAATGAATCAGGCTTAGGAACTGCTCCTATCGCATTTTCCGCTGTCAAAACAAACAACCCTGTCGCACAGGCTTTCATTGCCATGCTCCAGCCTTTTGTAGATACAGTAATCGTAGGATCTGCAACAGCTTTTGTTATTGTTGTTTCAGGCGAATACTTACACACCACAGGGATTGCAGGTATTGAATTGACATCTAAAGCTTTTGGCAGTGTTTGTCCGTTTTTCCCTATTTTATTAACATTTATGGCAAGCTGTTTTGTACTGTCTACAATGCTTTGCGGCTCATATTACGGGGTTAAAGCCTGGAACTATCTTTTCGGCAATTCTAAATTGACAACAAGGACTTTTCAGGTTATATATTGTATATTCATAATAATAGGTTCTGCCATGAACTTTAAAAGTATAATTAATCTATCTGATGCATTTACTTTGTTCTTGGCTGTGCCAAACTTAATAGCAGTGTTCATGTTATCTGATGTAATCATGAAAGAACTAAAAAGATATTGTAAGAAATACAATGTAGGTTTATTTAAAAATAACGAGGAGATAGTAGAAAATGAAGAAAGATTGTCTGGAGATAGTAAGATCAAAGTGTGAAAGCTGCACAGCTTGTGCTTTAGGAAAAACACGCAATAACATAGTTTTTTCTGACGGAAATCCGTCCACTGCTAAAATCGTACTTATAGGTGAAGCACCGGGTGAAATGGAAGATGAAACAGGTAGACCTTTTGTTGGCAGAGCAGGACAGCTTTTAAACGACTTTCTTGCAGAAGCCGGTATTTCCAGAGAAGAAGATGTTTATATCATAAATACAGTTAAATGCAGACCTCCTGAAAACAGAGTTCCGACAGATGCTGAAAAAGCTTCTTGCAGAAAATTTTTGGAAGCTCAAATTGATATTATTAATCCCAGAGCTATCGTTCTTTGCGGTGCCACTGCATTAAAATCTTTCATTGAATTAGACAAAAAACAAACAATCTCTAAAGTTAGAGGTCAATGGATGAACATTACTGTTGACGGCAAAGAATATAGAGCTATTACTATATTTCACCCTTCTTATCTTTTAAGAAATCACTCATTGGACGAAGGTTCTCCAAGAAGATTAATGAAACAGGATTTAGCTAGCATTAAAAATGAAATCCTGCCTGATGTAGATCACTCTATGGACAACAACCAGGTTGTTTATATGGAGCCTAAAGAAATCGCAATGGTTTAATCATACAAAAAAAGACCTCTTATATAGAGGTCTTTTTTTATGCTTTATTATCAACAATTTTTTCTGCAGGCGCCAATCCCGGTTCCAAATCAGACCCTGTAATAAATTTTCTGAATGCGAATTGAGCTTTCGGCAATGCGTAAGCAAGAAGAGCACTGCTCAAAGCAACGTTGGTTAATATATTTGCAGATTTGGCAATTTTTGCTTTTTTAATAAAGGCTTTAAAGTCATTCAAATTTAGTTTTGATGCTTTGCTTTGAAAAGCTTCCAAATCATTTCTGAATTTACCTAGTTGTTTAATATCGACATACGCTCTGGGATCTCTTACACCGTTTTCAAGCATTTGAATTTTTCCGAATTTTTTTGCATATTGAACAAAAACACTATCCTTGTTTTTAACGTTATCAACAAATTTTAAAAGGCTTTCAGCGGAATCACTTTCAGGAAGTTTTAATTTACCCGCATTAACCTGTTCTACAAAATCCTTATCAGCCAAAACAAGAGGATCAAGCTCTACACCTGTCATTTTGTTTAATCCTTTTTCAATCCATTTCGGAGCCACAAAGTTTAAAAACATCATGCCCGCCATTTTAAATGCAAGGTCAAAAGATTCATTCTTATTACGAGCTGTTGTGACACGACCTATTGCATACCCTCCGTCTGTTACAGCCATTTTGTCCTGTGTAGTAAAATTAGCGGCTTTTGTAATCCAGTTTCCCGTAAATGTTACATCTTTATTTTTATAAAACTTATCTTTTTCCAAAAAGTTTGGCTGCAAAGCTGTTTTTTTATTTTGAGCTTCTTTTTCTCTTAGCTTATCAATCTTTTTGGCAGAAGATGCAAATATCAACTTTGGAAGTATAAATCCCATAAATAAAATAGGAATAGTTGTAGAAGCTATAAACTTGCCTGCAAGAAGTTTTTCATAAAGCTTTTTATTTTTCTTAGCTTCCATTAAATCTTTTACAGCTTGCGGTGCTATGTCTTTGAATTTTTTAATATTATAATCTATCCCCTGAACACCTGCTTCTTCTTTAAAAAGTTTAAGATTAACTTTCGGACTCAAACCTTTTTTCTCAATAACTTTGTCGCACATCCAGCCTATAAGAGGAATACCGCCGAGCCATACAGCAGAAGTAGCATACTCGTCCAAAAATCTTTCTCTAGCAGCCAGATATGCAATCCCTTCAGATTCCTTTTTATTTTGATTATATGTTAGCGCAATTTTTGTCGGGACTTCTATGCCGCAGTCACGAACGATTAAGGGGTATATGCTGTTATTATTTCCTATGGCTGATATTATATTTGTTATTATCATTTTTCTTGTTTCTCCAATTCTCTTTTGACTTTTACACTTAAAGTTCCACTAAACTCAAGTGTAACCGATTGAGCGGCGCGCTCAAAAAAAATAGTCCCTCACGCTTCTCTTGCTCCCTGAAAGACTATTTTTATAAGAATTGAATTTATTTTTATTCTTTAAAAGCGTGTACCATCAATTCCATAGCCTTTCAAGGTTGCTATGATGATGGATATGATGCAATTTTAAAGAATTGTTTTTAATCATTATTTTTCCCTGTAAATTATACTAACTGAAACAAATTTATTTTGCAAGATTAAGCTTCCGGAAAATCAAAATGAATTATATCATCTGAAAGAGTATACTTTGATGGTTCATCCAAACCAAAGCGCAGTTCTGTTATTCTTTCTTCAGGCAATTTGTCAATAGCGGCTGCCAATTCATTATTATCCGGATTAACTTTTCCCGTAATTTTCTTCATTAATTTAGGATTATCAAAAGCTTTCATAATCAAGTCTGTTTTATTATTATCAACAATATTTTCAAGTTCTTTTTCCGCATTAATAATATCTTTTTCTTTTAAAGACATTATAGTTTCAACTAAAGTTGATTTATTAGGAAGGTCCATACCGTATGATTTTGATATCGAAAAATTATCAATACCTATTGAAGCAGTTCCTCTTTCTAAATCATAAGCTTCATTTAATACTGTATTCGGTTTTCCCCATTTACGTATATTTGTTAATTGAGCTTTTACAGCTGATAAAAATTTAGAACCGTTTTCAACAGATTCTGTTAAAACTTTTCTTTCTATTTGAGCAGGAATTTGAGCAGTAAACGCTGTTTTATTCTTTGCTTTATTCGAATCACAGTTCATTGCATTAAAATTATAAGACTGAATGTTAGCTATTTTCATTTTAACTCCTTAAATTTTTATTGTACTTTGATTAAAACACGTAAATATTCTTTTTTGTTAATTGTTAAATTTAATTTACAAAAGTTTTGATTTTATCAATATCTTCCTGAGTTCGCGGCTTAATCAAAACAGTCTTTTCTTTTGAAGTTTCTCCTTTTAAAATTTCAATTGACGATTTAGGTATTTTTAACTGTTTAGACAAATACTCGATTAATGCTTTATTTGCTTTGCCGTCTATTGGCTGAGCAGTAATCTTAACTTTTAAACCTTCCTCTGATTTTATTATTTCATTTTTGGATGCGTTCGGTGAAATCTTCAAAGTTATAACTATTCCGTCTTTTGTTTCTCTAAGCATATTATTAATCCTTATGTATGAAATTCATATATTTTACTTGAAAAATACAAATAAAATCTGTATTATGATTATATCATGTCTGAAAAACCACTTTTTGAAGAAATAAAAAAACAGCTTATTGAGCAAAATAGAGATCCTGAAGAAATTGAACAAATTGAAAAGGCTTATTTGTTTGCCAAAAGACTTCATGAGGGGCAGTACAGAATATCAGAAGAACCTTATATTATTCACCCAGTTGAAGTTGCAAAAATTTTAGTCGGTTTAAAAGTGGATTCTCACACGCTGATGGCAGCATTTTTACATGATATTTTAGAAGACACAGACACGCAGCCCGAAGAAATTGAAAAACTCTTTGGCAAAGATGTTTTAACTCTTGTTCAAGGGGTTACAAAGCTCGGTAAACTTCAGTTTAAATCAAAAGAAGAAAGACAGGCTGAAAATTTCCGTCGTCTATTTATTGCTATGGCAAGCGACATTAGAATTGTATTTCTTAAACTTGCCGACAGACTTCATAATATGCGTACCCTTAACTTTATGGCAGTAAACAAGCAACAGAAAATTGCACGTGAAACTCTTGATATTTTCGCTCCGCTTGCAAATCGTTTGGGGATTGGAAGAATTAAAGCCGAACTTGAAGATTTATCTTTAAGATATTTAGAACCCGATAAATATTTTGAAATTGCACAACTTGTTTCTCAAACAAAAGCTGAACGTGAAGAAACTGTAAAACTGCTTATTGATAAAATCTCTCAAGACGTTAAAAAAAACGGTATTAACGCACAAATTACAGGCCGTGCAAAACATTATTACAGTATTTACAGCAAAATGAAACGATTAAATATTGCTTTTCACGATTTATATGACATTACGGCAGTGCGCGTAATCGTTGATACTGAAAAAGAATGTTATGAAGTTTTAGGTTTAATCCACTCACAATTTAAACCTATACCCGGAAGGTTTAAAGATTACATTGCAATGCCAAAAGGCAATATGTACCAATCTTTGCATACATCAGTTATTGGCCCGCGTTCTAAACCGCTTGAGGTTCAAATCAGAACATGGGAAATGCATGATGTTGCAGAATACGGGATTGCAGCTCACTGGAGATATAAAGAAAAGGGTTCTCAAAAAGCAAATAATCCGACTGATATGCAGTTTTCATGGATGAGAAAACTTGTTGAATATGACAAAGACGTTGCATCAGCAGAAGATTACGTTAATTCGGTTAAAATAGATTTATTTTCCGATCAGGTATTTGTATTTACTCCTAACGGCGATGTTTTTGACCTCCCTATGAACGCAACTCCCGTTGACTTTGCATACAGAATTCACTCCGAAGTAGGTAACAAAACAGTCGGCGCGCTTGTAAACGGAAGAATAGCACAGCTTTATACAAAGCTTCATAACGGCGATATTGTTGAAATCTTAACGTCAAAAACACCTGCACCGCGCCTTGATTGGCTTAATTTCGTTGTAACAAAACAGGCGTCTTCAAAAATTAAGCAGTGGTTTAAGAAAAACAATCGTGAAGAACATATTGAAGTAGGACGTTCAAATCTTGAACACGAACTTACAAAAGCTGTATTTGACGAATATACTAAATCAGGTGAATTTGAAAAAATTGCAAAAGTAATGAATTATGTTTCAGCAGAAGATTTATTTGCGGCATTGGGTTACGGCGAAACTACGGTTAATAAAATTATTAATAAGCTTAAAAAACCTGAGCCTCAAAGGCTTCCTGAAGCAACATTCCACAATTCTTCAAGAAAGAAATCGGAAAAAGACATTATTGGTCTGGAAGGTCTTTTATATTCAATTGCAAAATGCTGTTCGCCTATTCCTGGTGAACCTATTGTAGGCGTAGTTACAAGGGCTAAAGGTGTAACGGTTCACAGAATGGACTGCCAGACTCTTGAACATATAGAACCTGAAAGATTAATGGATATAAGATGGTCAGGAGATAACACAAATAAAACATATACAACAACAATTCGTGTCGAAACAGCGGAAAAACTCGGTTTGTTAAAAGATATTATTGCAGCCGTTTCAGATAACAATACTAATATTACTTATGCAAATGTTAAATCAAAAAGCGGTAAGGTCGGTATAATTGAGCTTGGTATGGAACTTGATAATATTGATACCTTAAAAAAAGTTATTTTGAGTATTCAGGCAATCCCTGATGTTTACAGCGTAAAACGTATTCAAACATCTTTTTCAACTCCTAATATGCCAAGAAAAAATAACGGAAAAGCAAGACATAACAAAAATCCTAAAAAGAAAAACTAAAAAAATGTCAGGTTATACCTGACATTTTTGTTATGGTTTAGCAATTGTATGTTCAATTATGTTTTCTGCCTTATAAACCTCTTGAATATCCCAGGAGCCCAGAACATCCATATCAAAATATTCCGTATCACAAGACTTATTTAATACACTTTTATAATTATCTTTGTTATCAATATAACCGCCTGAAACAATACCGCCCGGTATGCCTTCATTAGCTTCAACACGCCCTGCAAAATAATTATCAGTTATAAAATAATTAGAAATTGATTCATGAGCATTTGTTGTATTTGTTACGCAAGTATAGCTTTTAACTTTACCGTTAGGTGAATAATTTATGTCTGATAGTTTTATATATTCTTTATTACCATTGTCTGAAACTCGAGAGCCTTCTCTTATTAAACCGTTCGGTTGTCCTTTTTTGCTTTTTGAATAATCATAAACAGTTGTTTGCTCATCTTCCCTATATTTGGATTTAAATGTTGCAATCTCGCCTGACGGTGTATAAGTCAACTTTTTATAACCGTCATCGTTTAATAACTTAGCTTCTATAAGTCTGTTTTTGGCATCGTATTTGAACGTTTGGTCGGGAGTATCAAGACTGCGAGATAAAACTTTTGTTATATTTCCTTTTTCATCAAAAGTTATATCATCAAATTTAACTCCTTCAAAATAGTATTCAGCAGAAGCCAATTTATTATTTTGATATGAGTACGTGTAAAAAGAATGGGGATCATCTGCAAATGAACGTTTTTTTAAAGTTCCGTCAGAATTATATTCATCCTTAACTTTTACTCCGTTTTTTTCGTAAATTTTTGGCTTAGTCTGAACTTTTGTATTTTGTTGATAATGATTACTTGCTTCTTTTAATTGTGAAATCTCTGCAATTTGAAATTTTAAAGTTGCGCTTTGAGTGTCTTTGCCGTTTGTTACATGAGCTTTAACGTATTTTTCAGCACTTGACATTTTAGGCTTATCAATTTTATATCCGTCAGGCAAAAATTCTGACATATCCTTTGTAAAACCGCCTTGTTTAAATTTTTGCTGAGCAAGTTCAATGTCTTTTTTACTTAATATAATTCCCTGACCTTCGCTCGAATTGTTTGCAACTGCTTCAAACGCTTTCATTTGATAATTTGTCATCTTTATACTGCTTGCTGTTTTCCATGTATTTGCACTTTTATCAAATACGTTCAGTTTTCCGTCATCATCGACAATATATTGACCGCCGTTATTTTCAAATAAACAGCCCTTTTCAATTTTAACTTCTCTGGTTGTTTTGCCGATTTGTACCTTAACGTTTACAAAATCATTTTGCACTTCATTAATCCTCATAAGTATTCTCCTTTTTTATACTTCACTCGTGTTAAAAGCAACTTATGATTAAATAAAGTATTTTTGTCGGGAATTATTTACAATTCCGCACGCATCCTATCCTATCCTATCCTATGAGGGATTATAAGCGGGTTTCAAGGATTTCGCAACATCCTTTACAAAACTTTATAGTTGACATATAGCATCACTATTACTGTACTTTGGCAAATTTTAAAGATTTTTAGAATTTGTATTAATTAAATACTTTGCAAAATTTAACTAATTTGCTGATATTGCATTAATTTGATAACATATAGTAAGTATGATTAAGATTTTATTTGTTTCAGACCGCAGAGATAAAATTAACGAATTTAGTACGATATTTAACAAAAATACGTACGAATTTTCCGTTATGACTGATGAGACCCTTATTTGTGACATCATCAGTGTTGATGCGCCTGATATTATTATTATGGATTACACCATTCCTGATTTAAAAAAATTAAATAAAAAAATAAAATCTGTTTGCGAAAATTCTGTTATTATATTTATAACACCTGATGACGGGCTGGATAAAGATTTAATTAAGTTTGCAAATGCATTTCTAACCGATAACATGTCATCAAATCTTATATTATCTACGATTAACATTAATTTAAGAATGAAAAATTCTCTTGAAATGCTTTCTAATTCAAATAAAGACCTTGCAGACAGTTTATACAGACTTAATGCGCTGTACAGCACCAGCTCGCAATTTGCGGGAACGCTTGATAAATCTAAACTTATACAATATATGATTGAAGGTATGGATAAAGCATTAAGCTTTTCTCTTACCTGCACTCTATCTTTTTGTACGGAAGCAGAACCTGTTTTAATTTTAAACTCTTTATACGAAATATCAGATGAACTCTTAACTGCAATTAAATTGAGGACAGTGTTAAATTACAATTCTGTATTTGAAGGTAAAAAACCGCCTTATGAAGTTAAAGCCGAAAAATTAAAAGTTATTAAACTTGTTAAATATCCTGCAAGCAGATTTACATTTACACTTTTCCAATTTGACAACATGTTTGCTCCTATAAGCTTAGGTGACAACTTCTTCGGATGCATTGAAATATTTAAAGAAGCACCTTTTACATCGGAAGATTCTACCTGTTTTCAAACCATAGCGCAACAGGTTTCACTTCCTTTAAAAAGCGCAACATTATATCAGGAATTGATTGAAACTAACGCAAAACTTGAAAAACTTGAACGTTTAAAATCCGAGTTTATTTCAATAGTTTCCCACGAATTAAGAACTCCGTTAACCTCAATAAAGAATTCACTTGATATTTTAACCAGCGGAAGATGCGGAGAGGTAACACAGTCTGCAGAAAAATTCCTTTCTATGGCAATGAGAAATGTGCAGAGGCTTTCTGGAATTATCAATGACCTTTTGGATTTATCAAAAATCGAAGCAGGCAAAATGGACTTCAATTTTGTACAAACAAATATAAATACTGTTATTGATTATGTTAAGTCAGCTCTCTCGGAAGTTGCAAAATCTAAAGGTTTGACATTAATTACAGACGAAACAGAAAATATCCCGTCAGTTAATGCAGATCCTCAAAGGCTGGAACAGGTACTTACTAATCTTGTGTCAAATGCAATAAAATTTACTCCTGAAAATAAAACAATTAAAATATCATCAAAAATTGTCAATACAGAAACAATGAGAATAAACGAATATTTTAAAGACAGTATTAAACTTGCACAAGGTGAGTATATTCAGGTATGTGTGGAAGATGAAGGTATAGGAATTGCAGAAAGCGATATGCTTCATGCATTTGATAAATTTGCTCAGATAGAAAACTCATTATCAAGAAAAGCAGGCGGAACAGGCTTAGGGCTTCCTATTGCAAAACAACTTTTAGAAGCTCACAAAGGCGCCATTTGGTGCGATAGTGAGCTTCTAAAAGGTTCAAGATTTTATTTTGTTATACCTGTTGTAAAGGTTGAACAATTAGTCTAGATTTACATTACGGGTTAAGAAATCTGTCAAATTAAACTCACCTGTTTGTTTTGGAAAAATTTCCGCTACTTTAGGAAAAACTTTCATATTTTCTTCAACTTGTGAAATCGGTGCTTTACTGTGAACAAATTGTATACCATCAAAAGATAAATTTTCGATAGGTGCTTCATTTCCCAGCTTAAGAATTTTAGTAAGCATTTTTATCTTATCAGTGTCTGCGTCTGAATTTAAATAAGCTGCAATGGATTTCACAAAATTACGCTCCTTTGAATAATCCATTGTATAACCGCCTTTTAAAGTACCTTCTGCAATATCTTTTACATAGGGTTTAGTTACTTGCAAATGTTTTGCAGCTTCAGGTTTTTCAAAGACTTGAGCAAAGGAGCCTAAAAAATATTTTGATGCTGTGTTGTCTGTTTGATTAATAACTTCTTGAGCAAAATTTAGTGCTTCAGGATTTTCTTTTGATGCTTTAGGTAATTTTTCGATTAACAAAGCAAATAAACTTTTTTCACCATCTTTTAACGGAGCCTTAATATCAATATTTGTATTAAGCATTTCCCTACGGTTTGCAAGTTCACAAATATCAGAAACCAATCCAAGATGCTCAGGTTTCATTGATTTTAATTCTTTTTTGAATTGTGCAACTTCAGGGTTCCGTTGTGCAAAATAGTCAATGTTTGTTAAAAGCTGCTCAGTGGTTCTGGTATCAGCAGGTCTTGTATGAGCACCCATTGTCTGCCATCCGCCAAACCTAAATACAGGTGTTCTTTCAGCAACTGTTTGAGCCGCCTCTTGAACCTTAGAAGCTGCCCCTCCCCCGAGAAGTTTATTGATAAATGCCATAATTATAATTCCTTTCTTGTTTCGCTTCTTTGCAAGAATAAATACCGTAAACGAAAAATTTTGCCTGATTACAGATAATACCTTTAACAAAATTTAACATTCTAGAAGAAGATTTTTGATATGTTATAATATCCTTATAAAACTGTTAGATTAGGGGAAGTTATGAAAAAAATTCTTATTGTTGATGATGAACAGGATATTGTTGAAAGTTTAAAATTTGTACTGGAGGCAGCCGACTTTACTTGTTATTCTGCTTATAACGGAGAAGACGGTCTTAGGCTTGCTAAAGAAATCATTCCTGATTTGATTATTCTTGATGTTATGATGCCGAAAATTAACGGATATAAAATCAGCAGACTTCTTAAATATGATGCAAAATACAAAAATATACCTATTTTAATGGTAACAGCACGTTCTCAGGAAGAAGATAAACTTATCGGAGAAGAAACAGGAGCTGATGAGTATATTACAAAACCTTTTGACCTTGATGAAGTGGTAAAAAAAGTTGAACAGTATTTAGGTAAAAATTAAAAATGGAAGCAGTAACAAATAAAACTCTTGAAAAATTAAAATATGACCTTGTCAGAGCAGGGTTAGTTCCGTATGAAACAATTGAGCAGGCTGAAGAAATTGCTAATGCCCAAAATATTAACATAGGTCAGGCTTTAATTAATTCGGGTGTTTTGACAGAAGAAACTCTTCTAAAGTTTCTGGAAGCTAAACTGCATATTCCTTATGTAAATTTGGAAGATTACACTTTAGATAAAAACTGCTTAAAATTTATAAACTTTTCTGATGCAAGAAAATACAGAATTATTCCCTTATTTAAAATTGAGGATACTCTTACTGTTGCAATGGCTGATCCTTTGGATTTGTTTGCCATTGATAAAATTATTGAAACAGCAGAATGTTCAATAGAACCTGTTATTTCATCAGAACCAAGCATTATAAAAAAAATCGATGAATATTATAAAACCGATATTACGGTTGGTGAAATTTTTACGGATAACGGAACAGATTACGACTGGCGCGACGAACTTCACAGTGAAGACTTGTCTGACAATCACATGCAGAAAATTATCCGTGCAATATTGAAACAAGCTATTCTTGCTGGAGTTCATGAGGTTACTTTTCAAAGAGAAGATGATGGTTTAGGGGTTAATTTCAAGAAAAACGGTGAAATTTTAAACAAAGGGAATATCCCCAATGTTTTAACTTCATCTTTTGCAGCAAGACTAAAATCTTTAGCAGAGCTTGATCCTTCTGTTTCTGAAGTACCCCAGCTTGGTAAGTTATGTTTTAAGGTTGATAACATCACTGTTATTGCAAGTATTTCCACATTTCCTACAATTATGGGGGAAAGAATTTTCTTGAAGATTTATAAGCCTCCAAGGGCCTTAAATCAAATAATTAAATCCGAAAAAAACTTGAACTTGATTAAATCAGCGCTTAACAATCCGGGAATAATACTGGTCTGCGGTTCTCCTTTGAGCGGAAAAACACATATTATATATTCATTATTGATTGAAGCTTCTGACAAAAATAAAAACATTATGACTTTGGAAAGTATTGCAAAATATAATCTTACAAATGTTCATCAGTGCGAACTTAATGAAAATGTAGGATTCAATATGGATAAAGCATCTCGCTTTATTGAATTCCAATCACCTGATATTATTTATCTTGAAGGTATAAAAACAAAAGAATCTTTTGATTATTTTTCAGGGCTTGTATTTGATAACAAAACAATCATAATGGAGTTTTTGGCAAATAACATGGAAGATTTAAGAAACAAAATGTCATTCTCTGATTTTGAAACTCTAAAATCACTTATCAGCTGTATGATTTTTATACACTCAAAAGACAGCATAGAAGTGTTCACCAAAGAAACCGTTCAGAAATATTTAGCATAAAAAAACTCCCAAATGGGAGTTTTTTATATTAATAAGTCATTTCCCAGTTATCATTTAAGATTTTACCGAAACATCCCCAAGCACTGTTTTCAGCACTTGCACAGTTTGATGTGTACAAAGAATTTCTTGTATCTTTTGATAAAGGAGCAGAAGCACCTGTATCATCCATCATACCATTTTTAAAAACTGCAATTGTAAATAAGTCACGTCCCAAAATATTAGGTCCTTTTTGTCCGTTAATATCAACCATAATATTACCGATTTTATCCCCTGATGGTGCATACAAAAATCGGATTGAAGCACCGCTTGCCAAAACATAAGAATTCGTAACAGTATACGCAGAAGATAAAGCTACTCCGCTTATTTTTTTGTATGTATTCTGCTCTATAAAACACGGAGTTAATGAGTTGGTACAAGTCTGCACAACCTTAAAATATGACGACATAAAAGAATTCATTTGGGCTTGGGAATTTAAGCCTGCTTCTGTTAAATTAATAGCGTTTTTATCGTTCTGGTATCTGAGCAGTGACTGAGAAAACTCATTATAAACCTTATGTAACTGTGTTACATAAGACTGTCTTTGGTAGTTCTGCATCAATGAAGGTACAGTCATAGCAGAAACAACACCTATTATACCAAGGGTGACTAATACTTCAGCAAGGGTAAATGCTCTCATTCTTTTCATACTAACTCCATTATAATCGTGATGATACATATCACTAT
>ERZ894209.525-NODE-525-length-20228-cov-21.205027_pt1 | contig 20228 bp, 5 predicted proteins | sample MGYA00380288_ERZ894209 | MGnify/ENA primary metagenome ERZ894209 (study PRJEB32331, sample SAMN06328482) | human gut metagenome | biome: human gut microbiome; feature: stool | host: Homo sapiens | collected 2013-12-13 ... | reverse complement strand
GCATACGAGATCAGCCTCGGTCTCGTGGGCTCGGAGATTGTGTATAAGAGACAGGTATTTTACTGACAATGCTGTCGGCTGTTACCTTCGGGTTTGCCTTTACTCTAGGGCCGATGACCTATGGCGAGGCTGGCAGCAATCCGGTGACCCTGACCTTTTTGCGTAATTTTTTGAGCTTACCGGTGCTTTTGGCGATTCTTTGGTATCAGGGCATATCTTTACAGGTCAGCGCCAAAGAATTGTGGAGCCTGACTATTTTAGGCGGTATCGGTAATGCTGTGACTACGCTGATGTTGTTTATTGCCTTTTCATTGATCGACGTAGGCGTAGCAACAACGATCCATTTTATTTATCCTGTTTTTGTGACTATCGGCTGCGTACTTTTTTATAAAGAACGGCTGGGACTGCAGAAATTTATTGCTCTGCTGATCGCTACTGCCGGGATTGCCTGCTTTTTTCTGGGTGTGGATATGAGCGCTGGTTTCAGCGGCGGGACTTTTCTGGGGCTGTTTTTAGCGGTCGCTTCCGGCGTTACGTATGCTTTTTATATCATTTATATGGATAAAAGCGGTTTGAAAAATCAGCCTGTTTTTAAAATTTCTTTTTATGTAGCACTGATGTCTTCGATCGCTATGGGGATCTTTGGCATAGGAACAGGTGAATTGACTTTGACGACTCTGACGCCGCAGGCCTGGTTTATTTCCACTGTGTTTGCATTGCTGTGTACGGTGGTAGCCCTCTCGCTGCTGCAAATAGGCATCAAGCATGTCGGTGCTTCTACTGCCGCTATTTTGACTACTTTCGAGCCTATTACCAGCATTATCTGCGGCGTACTGCTTTTGGGAGAAACAGTGACTACGATCAAGATCGTTGCCTGTGCCCTGATTATGACGGGCGTAGTTACACTGTCACTGGCAAAACAAAAAAAGCCTCCGGAAGAGGCAGTTACCGTTCCGGAAGGCTGATAAATTTGAGTAAACCTACAAATCCTCCTGTAAATAAAAATTTTGGTTTGGCTGTCTTGCAGTAAATCAACTTGGCGTTGATCAAGGCAGTATTGGTTTAAAGCTGAACTCGTTGAAAAACGGTTCAGCTTTTTTTTTCATAAAGAGCTTTGTACGATCTGAAAACACAAAACTTGATTAGGGGGGGACATGTGCTATGATGGTAAAAAGAATAAATTAAAAGTAGAAGGATAGAAAAATTGTTAAGAGTTGTAGTTATCTGCTTGCAGGCAATATCCTTTGCCGTGGATGGTGATGATGCGCACCTGCTGGTCCTGTTTAAGGTTCAGCTTACGACGCAGCTTGCTTAGATGCATTTGCAGGCCGCGGCTGGTGTGACGCAGTTCACTGGTGCTCCATAGCTTGTTGTACATTTCTTCAGTGCTGACTGTTTGGTTGACGTTTTGGGCCAGCAGCAGGAGGAGGTTATATTCGCTGGGAGTAAGGTGTACGATCTCGTTATTGAGCATGACACGGTTACTTTTAGTGTAGATTTTGATGTTGCCTACGTCGATGGTGTTGTGCAGCTCGTTTAAAGGCGGACGGTAGCAGTTTTTGAGCACAGAAAGAAGTCTGTAATAAAATTCTTTACTGCCACAGGGCAGTCTGATAAAGGTGACGGCACCATTTTGATAGGCAGCAACGGCAACAGTTTCGCAAGTCATGGCCGAGACGGCAAAAAGCGGCACGGCTTTGCTTAAAGGCTCAAATTGCCTTATTTCTGCTGCGTCAGAAGTGGTTACTTCTACTATCAGCGCTGCAGGCTGGAGAAGCTGAAGATGTTGCCGGGCTTCATTGCAGCTTTCGATAAAAACAGATTCGATGTCAAAAAGTCTGCTGTAAGCCAATAAACCATGAAATAATGCTTTATTTTTTTGATTGCAAAAAACAAGAGTTTTGAGCATGATGGCAACATATCCTTTCTACTGAAGGTTATATTATAACAGATAAATAAAACACTAAACTTCATATAGAAATAATATCATTTACAATATGCAGAACACAAGTGCTAATTTGCAAATCCATATGTAAACAAAATATTTACAAAAAAGAAAAATATTTTTATTATAATGATAAGCAAGAAATAAACTGTTTGGTGGGGTTATAAACTTAGTAAAATTAAATGGGGAGCGGTGATCATGAACGGGAAATATTTATCGCAGGCAGTAAAAATACTGGTTTTAGTAAGTTTGGCAGGCGTGTCGGTTACTGCGGAAGCAAATCCGCCCAGCAGACCGCCCAGCGGCTATAATGATGCTGGCGTGCAGCTGAACCGCACCAGAGAGTATATTGAAAGAGAACAGATCGCCAGAAGAATACAGGAAGAACGCAACAAACAGCAGAGCGAGGTTGAGGCAGAAAAAGGCAGTGAGCAGGGTGAAGCAAGCGGAAGCGTGCTGTTCCTTCTGCAAAAGGTAGTTATTGACGATTCACAGGTGCTGAGTCAGGCTGAAATAGCGTCAGTGACAGACAAATATGTGGGACACGAGGTTTCACTGCAAAAGCTGAATAGGCTGGTTAGTGAATTAAACAAGTTATACGAGGATAAGGGCTACCTGACATGCAGAGCAGTTTTACCGCCGCAGACGATCAAAGAAGGGATCGTCCACATCAATCTGGTAGAGGGGCGTACCGGCCAGCTGATCATGGATGGCAATAAATCTACTAACAGCAGGTATATTCAAAACCGGCTGCATTTGCACAAAGACAGGATAGACAATGTACACGAGCTTAACAAAGACCTGCTGCGCTTTAACAGCACCAACGATGTGCAGCTGCGCATTTTTATGCAGGCAGGCGAGGAAGCTGGTACTACTGATTATGTTATAACTGCCTATGAGCCCAGGCAACACAATTTTACAGTTTATACAGATAATGCCGGCAGTGACAGCAGCGGTTTGTGGCGTGCAGGGATGTTTTATACTAATAAAAGCCTGACAGGTAACAGGGATACGCTGATGGTGAGCGGGATCTTTTCGGAGGGCACAAAATCGGGCAGCTTTGCCTATAATACTCCGGTAGGGCGCAGCGGGACCAAATTAGGGGTACAGTACAGTGCCAACAGTGTGCATATTATCGACGGTGACCTGGAGCCGATGAACGTACGCGGCAATTCTAATTCGTACGGCGTGTCGCTGACGCAGCCACTGATAGTAACAGAGCATTTAAAAAGCGATGTGGCACTGGAATACAGTCGTCAAAGCTCGAAAACGGATTTTTTAGGTATCCATTGGGTTGATGATACCATAAGCGGCTATACCGCATCGTTTAGTATGATGAATTACGGCAAAAGCTCGGTGATTTTTCAAAAACATGGTTACAGGATAGGTGATTGGGAAAACATTGATGGGCAGAACAAGGATTTTGGCAAATACCAGTTCAATGGACTGTACCAAAAGGTTTACAGCGGTGGGCAGATGCTGACGGGACGGCTGGACGGACAGTGGAGCAGTACCAGTTATCTGCCGTCTGCCGAGCATTTTATATCGGAGGAGCCTACAGTGTACGCGGCTATAAGGAAAGTTTGTTGGGCGGTGACCACGGTGTGGCGGTGAGTCTGGAATATTCGGTGCCGATAGCTAAAGCGGTATCGGCCTTTACCTTTATTGATTACGGTAGCGTTTATGGTGACAGTGCTTTTGAAGATCATATACTGATGAGTACGGGTATTGGCGTTAAGGCGACGCTGGCACAGAATTTTTACAGCAGTTTGACGTTGGGCGTACCATTACGCCGGGAGCTGAACGGCAGCGAGGCTGGTAAAACACGTCTGCATTTTATGTTTAATGGGCAGTTTTAGAAGGGGGCAAGACCATGAGCACACAAAGAAGGATCAGGCGCAGCAATGAGAAATTGAAAACAAAACAGGTAGAGACCACAGTTGAAAAGCGCCCTAAGCTGGCGCAGCGAATCATTTCTGCCGTTACTGCCATGGGTATTTTTGCTAATCCTCTTGTGGCATCGGCACAGATAATTTCCGGTGCTGAGTTTACAAATGTTACGACTAATGGCAGTGTTATCGACATAGAGACAAAAAAATCATCGACAGAACCGGCGTCAATGTTTTTCAGCAATTTGGCTTGAATGCCAATCAGATCGCCAACATGTATTTTGGTAGTAAAGACAGCAATAACCAGGCCGATAATCTGGTCAATTTTGTTAACAGCCACATCGACATCAACGGTACGGTGAACGCTGTCAAAAACAATAAGATCGGCGGCAATTTGTACTTTTTGAGTAAGGATGGCATGGCTGTAGGCAGCAGTGGCGTTATCAATACTGGCGCACTGCATGTGATGACGCCGACGGCGGCGCAGATGACGGCTATGCAGAACGTGTTGTCGGCAGGCAGCAACGATGCGCAGAAAGCGCAGCTGGAGTTGCTGCGCAATTCGCCGGCACAGATACCGCTGAACCCCAGCGGCACGATAACTGTTTTGGGTAAGATCAATGCTACGAATAAGATCGACCTGCGGGCGGCGAATATCCTGGTAGGCATTGATGGCAATAAGAATATCAATAAGGCGGCAGCCCTGAATACCGGCGTGGTAGATTTTACTGATCTGGTAAATATAAAGGGCAGCAGCGGCGCTGTGCAATCGGGTCTGACGGGCGCTTTGACGGCGATTATGGACACCGGCAGCGGCGATATTATTTTGAAAGCGTCTGCCGATGCCGGTACTAAAAGCATTGCCGACGGTTCCCCCGGCTTTATCAAGGATAAGCTGGACGGGCTGGCTGACGAGGTCACCTACAGGGAGATAACTGCCTCGGTGCAGAACTATGGCACGATAGCGGCAGCTGGAGGCGTGGATATTTCGGCTACGGCGCAGAATGTTAAACGTACCGAGACTGGTGCAGAAGAAGCAGGAAGCCTGGCGCAGGTAACGGCAACAGTTGATTTGGCGGCAGGCAGCGTGAGCGGCGTTAAAGACGTTACGGTGCAGGCGGTAGCTAAAAATGAATATGTTGACGAAGATGGGCTGGTGCATAAAGCAGCAGTACTGGGGCTTGGCGCAGCGACACCCATTACAGGTGACGTTGCTTTTGCGGTGCTGGAAACAGAGGCTGCTGTCAATATCGGGCAGGAAGCGGCTGTAAGCAGCAGTGGCGGTGATGTGGCCATTACTGCGGAAAGCACTACTTTAGCGGCGACGCAGGCATCGGCTACCGGTTATAAGTTTGCCAGCAAGGGCGGGCAAAAAGGCACCTATGTGCCGGCCGGGGCAGTTACATATACCGAAGCGTCCAATAAGGCCGTAGTTAATGTGGATGGCAAGGTAAATGCACAGGGTGATGTGGAAGTTAAGGCTAAGGCTGACCTGAAAATAGATGCGACAGATAATCTGGCGGTGAAGGGCGAAAATGCCAACCAGATCGTTGTCGGAGTTTTGGTCACTAACGGTGATAACACGGCGCAGGTAAATATCAATAAAAATCAGACGGCCGGCTACGAAAAGGCTCTGACGGCTGGCGGTGATATCGTGATTGGGGCCGAAGCTGTAAATGATCTTAATTCTGAATTGAATGTTGCTGGTGCAGATGCTTCGGCACTGGTAACAGCCGTAAATGTGACCACCTATAACAGCAGGGCCGGGGTCAATGTAGACCGTTCACTGGAGGCGGGTAATGACCTTAGCGTCAGCGCGGATAACACCTTTACCAAAAATACTGTCATCAGCAGCAATAAGATAGGCTCGGGCAAATACATGGCGAAGGCCATGGAGACCTTGAACAAGGTGGGTGCTACCGATGCCCTGAAAGCTGTGGGCGGTAAGGTGAAGGATGCCCTTTTTAAGAGCGATGGCGAGGGCGGTGCAGACGGTATGACCTATGAAGGCATCAAGCTGGCCGATTTTTTGAAGGCAGGCGCGACGGTGGCCGTGGTCAACGAAAATAATACTGCTGCGGTCAATATCGGTTCTGAAGCCGGCTTGACGGCTCAGGAAGGCCAGTTGACCCTGGATGCCAGTATGCAGATGGACGATATCCATATGGTGGCCAGCGGCGCCAGCAATTCCTATACTAAGGAGCATGGCGGCGGGCTTGTAGGCAATGCGACAGTAATGGTGACTAACCTTGAGGATACGGCTACTGTGACCGTTGCTGACCGTAGCGAAACCAATGCGCAGCCGGCGGCCCTTACAGGTAAAAAAGGTGTGGCTGTCAATAGCCGCGTGCTGGTTGATTATAACCGGGTGCAGAAGATGGTTGATGATGTCAAGCGTGCGGCAGCTGATATCAAAGCTGGTTTCAGCGGGCTGGGAGGCAGCATCAGCAGCGACTGGGAAGCTTTGCTGAAGGCTGTAACAGATAAGGCCGACGCTTTGGAAGCGGCTTTAGGAACTTTTACTGCTGATGAGACGCTGCTTACCAGCGACGATGGGATACTGAAGGCGACCAATCCTTTCAGCGCAGCTACGGAACTGCTTAGTGCGCTGGATACATTGAATGAACAGATCGCTGCGGCAGAGAAGGATCCGGCGCAGCAGACGACGGCAGCCAAGCTGAAACAGGCAGTTTCGGGCTTGTCTGATATCGTGGTCAATTCCATAGCTTTTGCCGATCCTAACAGCTATGCTAATTTTGCAGCTGTATCTAACGCTAAAGGCGACGATGGCGGTGGCAGCGGCACGGGTACTGCGGCAACTATTGCCGGTACTGTGATGATAACCAATGTGGACCATGGCAGCAAGGTGCTGCTGGGTAATAATGTACAAATAAATTCTGAAGGTACAGTTGATGTTGGGGCTGAGAATCTGATGAAGGATGTTAGCCTGGCAGGAGTAACTGCGGCCATTTTTAATAACGCCGGCGGCAACAGCTCAGTAGGTGCAACGGTTAATATAGCTGATTTTGATACCAATACGGTGGTGGCTGTGGGTGAAGGCTCGCATATCACCGGCGGCGAGATCAATATCGCAGGCACAAATACTATCGACCATGTGGCCGTAGCAGCAAGCGCAGGTAAAGGAGCCTCTGGTGAGGCAGGCGCTTCGGGCGTTACTTTGAACGGTATGGTGTCGGTGATAAGCGGTGACAGCAAGGTGCTGACGATAGTTGACGATGAGGCTTCGCTGACGGCACAGAAAAACGGTTCCGGTGCTGCTGAGACCAGTGGTAAGGTAACAGTTAAGGGTTTGAACGATACAAGTCTGGTGAATGTGGCAGGCGGCCTTTCGATGACCCATTCCAATGGTGCTGTTGGTATTGGCGTGGCCGTGAATGATTTTGCGGTACATAATATTGCCGGTATCGGCGATGTCAAGGGCTTCAGCGATGAGGTTTTTGGCGCTGATAATGATGAAATGAGCGGTGATGAAGGTTATACAACTGCTTATACGGCTACCGGTGCTGTTAAAAAAGCGGCTTCGGTGCAGGCTTATGGTCTGGACGTAGCTGCTGTTACTGACGGCACAATCAATACTGTCAGTGCGGCGGGGAGCGTTTCCAGCAACGACAGCTCAGGCAAAGAAGGTTTTTTTGACAAGCTGGGTAATAAAATGAACAGCCTTACTGATAAGGTACTGGGTGAAAATGGCCTGGTAGGTAAGGCCGGTTCGATCTTTGCCGATAAGGTGAACGGCGATGGCAGCTCATCTTCGGCTGTCGACGATGCTTTTAATGTAAATGGTACGGGGCAGGGCGGCGGCCAGCTGAATATCAACCGTGATAATCAGGGCGGCAGCCAGGGATTTATGCCGGAATTCAGCATTTCTGGTTCTGGCAGCGTGTCAGTAAACAGCCTTAGCAACGAGACTAAGGCTGTTGTAGATAATGCCGTTATCAGCCTGAATGATGGCGATATGAGCGTTACTGCCCGGGACAATGCTTTTGTTGGGGCCTACAGCGGTGCAGCGGCCCTGGTTTGGAAGTCCAGCGGCGAAAATGGTGCCAAAGGAAAGAGTGCGGCTCTGGCCGGTGCGGCAGCTGTTAACGATATCGACAATACTATCAGCGCCATCGTTGCCAACAGTACGATTAACGACGCGGGCAAGCTTGATGTTTTAGGCTTGAGCGGCGGCACTACTATTGCGGCTGGTTTGGGACTGGAAATATCTAAAAATGAGGGCGGCAGCGGTACCGGCGGAGCGGCAGTTTCTGTCAATCTGATCGACCATACCGTCAATGCCCTGATGGAGGACAATACTGTTACTAAGGCGCAGTCAATTGATGTGACAGGCTACCAAAGTGATGTGCAGGTGACAGGCGGGCTGCAAGTGGCGGCGGGCAATCAGGGTACGGCCGTAGGTGCTTCCGTTGCTGTGGCTTCTTTAAACAATACTCTCAATGCCGGGATCAAGGGAACAGGTAAAAACGGTCTGGCCTATGCTGATGTGGGCAATGTTGAAGTGCATGCTTTAAGTGCGTTGACAGCAGTTACAGCGGCTGTTTCGGCCGGTGCTACCAAAACCAGCAAAAGCGACGGTACCAGCGTTAATATTCAGGGGGCCGGTGTTTATAACAGCGTCAATAATACTGCTAATGCATATATTGATGGGGCCAATATCGTAACAACAGCTGCTGGCTCGGTGCGAGTGCGGGCGATGGATACAAATAAACAGGATGCGGCTGTTTATCAGGAGCTGCTGACACGGGGGGCCAGTGATAAAGCGGCAGAACTTGCCAGAACCAGCTCCATTATCGATACAAAGGGTAATTTCTATTATGACGGGCTGGATACGGCCATGACTGATGACGGCAGCGGCGATGGTACGCTTGACCTTGATACGATAGGTAAAAACGGCAGTACTATCGTTACTGCGGCGGCCGGTGTGGCCGTTACTAACGGCGATGCGGCAGTAGGAGCGTCGGTAGCTATCAGCGATATCGATAATAAGTTCACTGCTAAAATAACTGATTCAGAGATCACTGCTGCCGATGTTGAGGCGCAGGCCAATTCGGATACCTTACTGGTAGGCGTAGCTGGCGGTGTAGGTGTAGGCAATAAGATTGGCGGCGTAGGCAGCGCCTCCTGGCAGGATATTGATAATACAGCTGCGGCAACGATCAGCGGCTCAACGATCAAGGCGCAGTCGGTAAGCGGCAGGGCTGTGAATACAGCGAAGATGATAAATGTAGCCGGGCAGATAGCCGGAGGCAAGAGTGCTTTGGGCGCGGGGCTGGGTTACAGTGGCCTGAGTAATGTGACAGGTGCTTATTTGCACGACAATCTTATTGATAAAAGAATCATTGATACTGATGGTGTAATAGTAAATGCCAATGCTGCCAACGGTAATAAAATGTATACGATCGGTGCCAGCGTCGCTGCGGCAACAGAGAATGCGGCAATAACTGGCACTGTGGTTTTAACACGTGCTGATGGCAAGACAGATGCCCTGATCAGTGATTCGGAAATAACCAATGCTAAGGCAGTGGGCGCAGCAGCTGCTGATACTACTTATACTTATACGGTAATGGGCAATGTAGCAGCCGGAGCGAAAGCAGGCGTTGGTGCAGGTGTTGCTTATACTGATATTGGCGGTTCCAGCGGCGATGCAGCTAAGGCCGGTCAGGTGACCAATGCAGGTATCAAGGGAACGCAGATCGAGTCTGCGGCTGCCGGTGCGGCAGTTAGTGTCAGCGCAGTTGATTCTTCTAAAATTTTGAACGTGGCTGTGGGCGTAGGCGGCGCAGGTAAGGTCGCCGTACAGGGCGCTGCTTCGACGGCACTCGTCAACAAGCAGACGCAGGCCGTACTTGAAGCGACGGACATCGATAAAGACGATGACAATGCAGCCAGGGCTGATGTTACTGTAAAAGCTCAATCTGACAGCAAGATATTCAATACTGCTGTTGTGGCTGCCGGTGCAGGTACAGCAGCAGTAGGCGCAGGCGTTGCCGTAAACAGGATCGTGCAGCAGACCGGCGCAGAGGTGCAGGGCGGCACAATGAATCTGCTGGAACTGGATATACGCGCTGTAGCTGCTCCGAAGATCGAAACGATAGGCGTAGGCGGGGCAGTTGGCGGTAATGTAGGCGTCAGCGGTTCGGTCGCTGTCAATATGATAGCAAACGATGTTACGGCCCATATCGGTTCGGGTGCTGTAATAGCAGCTAACGGCAGTGTAGGGGTAGTTGCGCAAAGCGATGAACAGATCTCCAACTATGCGGGAACGCTTAGCGGCGGTGGTACTGCCGCTGTGGGTGTATCTACCAGTGTCAACCAGATTTCGGGCACTACCGGGGCCTTTATTGGCGACGAAGGTGAAAGCACTGTTAAAACCAGTGTTACGGCCAAGGGCAATGGCAGCGGCATAAAAACTGACAGCACAGTGAAAGACGATCAGATTCATGATACGCTGATCGACAAAGATACTATTGCAATGGGCTCGCAGATTGAGCGTACTGCTGCTGTACAAAAGGGCATCGTAGTTGATGCTTCTTCGACCCGCGACCTTAAATCCTTCCTTGTTAACGCTTCTGGCGGCATGTATGCCGGTGTGGCAGCCACAGTCAATGTCAATCTTATTGAAGGCGCTACTGATGCGAAAATCAGCAATGCCATACTGAACGGCGGCATTGCCGGCAGCGGCAGCAGGGCAGATGTCAGTGTTCGTGCCGGTGATTACACTAACAGTGCCGGCTTTGTAGGTTCCCTGGGCATCGGTGTCGAAGGCGCAGGTATAGGAGCCGGATCGGATACCAATACGGTGAGCCGCGACGTTACAGCGCAGGTTGCTGACAGTGATATCAAGGCGCAGGCTTTGAAGGTGGCGGCAGAAGGTAAGCAGGGCATATCGTCGTTTACGGTGGGCATGGGCGCAGCCGGCGTGGGTGCCGGTGTAGCCGGTGTTGTGACTGTCAGTAAAATGGACAACACAACTAAAGCCGTTTTAACGGGTACTACAGCTGATGTCACGACGCTCGACGTCGAGGCTAACCATCTGGCACGCACTAATGCAGGCAATATTTCGACCGGCGGTGCAGGTGTAGGCGCCGGGATCGGCTTATCCGTAGGTGTTCTGCAGGATGATTCGGTCACAGAAGCCGAGGTCAGCGGCAGTACTGTTAACAGCAGCGGCAACCAAAGTATTACGGCGACCAATAAAACAGTTGCCAATCCTGCCATTGCGGCAACAGGTGTGGCCGGAGCCGGAGCAGGCGTAGCTGGGGCGGTATCTGTAAATAATATCAACAGCAAGGTCAAAACCAATATTACCAATGCAGCTTTGACAGCGGCCAATGGCTCCATTGCTGTGGCAGCCAAAAACACTGTTGCTATAGATGCTTATACGGGCGGTATCGCCGCAGGTGCAGTCGGTGTGGGTGCCAGCGTCACCGTTAATACGATCGACAGCACTGTGCAGAGTAATGTGACGAATAGTAACCTGACAGCGCAAAAGGATATCACTGTAACGGCAGAAGAACTCCGCGACATCAGCCAGCTGGCTACTAATGCAGCAGCAGGTGGAGCAGCGGTGGGCGGCAATATACTTATCACCAATGTAGGTAAGGCTTTAAATGATGCCGATGAAAACGAACAAGCGGCCCGTGAACAGATCGAAGCAGCTAATGCTGCTTACGGAGATACGGATATGCTGAGCTTTGCCCGCGATCTGGGCACGTTGGAAAAAGGCTCGATCGAGGCTGATGCCAATACGGTAAGTGTAGGCGCGGGCTTCGGCGGCGGCAGGGATTCGCAGATCTCGGTGAATATCAAAGACGGCAGCATGACGGCGCAGGGCAATCTTGCGGCTACAGCTAAGGAAACCGGTGATATAACCATGACCGGAGGCAGCGGCGCAGTGGGTTCTGCAGCAGTCAATGCCGGCGTAGGTATACTGAACGTACACCGCAATCTGGCGGTGAAGATCGAGGACGCTATGCTCACCGGTGCAGAAATCAAAGTGGGCAGCGATATCAACGGTGCGACACAATTGAATATGTATCAGGGCAGCGGCGGCATATTGGGCGTCAATGCGGCTTACGGACGCGTCAGCACGGAAGGCGGCAGCGATGTTAAGATCAGCGGCAGTAGTTTAACTGCGACTAAAAATGACGTAGCTGTGACAGCTAATGACAGCAGTAGTACTTCGATCGAAGCTGTTGGTATCTCGGGCGGCGCAGTCGCCTTAGGGGTAATCGTGGCGCAGGCTGAAAATACCAGCAATATCGGTATTACAGTGGATAAAAGCAGTTTGAAGGCTGAGAAAAACGTCGATATTAGTGCCGAACGCAAAGCCAGAGATGCAAATGGTAAGGAAAAAGATTATTCCCTGTCGGTAAATGCGATAGCCGGCAGCGGCGGACTGGTATTTGCCGGGGCTGGTGTCAGTGCCCAGGCTACTGAGAATGGTACGGTCAAGATAGACGTGACCAGCCAAAACAGTCTGACAGCAGGCAAAGATATCAACATTACAGCACTCAACGCGCCTGCCGTTAAAGCGGTTACTGGTGCAATCAGCGGCAGTATGCTGGCTTCTGCAGCTGTAACGGTGGCACAGGCTAACATTGGGACCAGTTCCAAAGGTTTGCAGACCAGTGTAACTATTGGTGATAATAATATTTTGACAGCGGGCAGTGAAGCTGAACCCGGGGCGATTAACGTCAAGGCTGAAGCTAATGCTAGGCAGTATGTTGATATGCAGGCGCTGAGTATCAGTGCCTCGCCATTCCCTGGCGGAGCGGCCCAGATCAACAGTGGCGGCAGCTCTATTTACAGCAAAGTGTCTGTGAATGCTGGCAACAATATCTACCGGGGATACGCGTTAGGTGACGATAATTATGAAGCTGCCGATCTGCGGCTGGAGGCCAATAACAGCGTGGCGCAACAGGTAAAGGCCAGCGGCATCAGTGTTGGTACAGCATTCGCTACGGGGACTAACCTTGCCGCTACTCTGGTTGATTTAACGACTGAGGCCATAGCAGCAGGGAGCAAGTCCGGTAGCCATATAAATGATTTGGCAGTCAGTGCGAAAAGTTATGCTGATATTAACAGCGAGGCCAACGGTTATGGCGGTGCGCTGGTTGATATCAGTCCTTATGCCGCTAAGGTGGAAAATGAGTATCGTGCCGATACAGATGCCAGAGTAAGCGGTAACTGGGATACTGATGGTGCCGTTACTGTGAGCGCGCTCAATGGCAGTACTGTTGAGCTGCATTCCGATGCGGTGCGTGCTGCTGTGATAGGCGGCAGCGGCGTCTGGCTGAAAAACGCTATCAGTAATGATGCCAATACAACTGTCAGCAGTGCGGCGATCAGCAGTGATGGTACGCAGACTTATACGGCTCAAAATAATGTTGATTATACTGGAAAAATAGATGCCAGTGGCTACGGTGGTCTGAATATCAATGCGTCAAATCTCGAAGATGATTTTATTTTCAATGCGGGAGTAAATATAGACGAAAGTACTTTGACAGGCACCGGTGCCAAGGGGTCAATTACTGCGCAGGCTCTGACACAGGGGACCATCGACAGCACCAACAGTTTAAAATCAGCAGGGGTAATTCCTGTATCTTTGGCATTCAGCAAACATGATATAGCTTATAATAACGATATCACGGTCAATGGTTCCATATTGAAAACGGCGAAAAAGGACCAGGATATTACATTAGCGGCCAGCGATGATACTGAAGTCAGGCTGGAGACTATCGCCGATACACAGGGTGGAGCGATCGGAGCTGCCTCTGCCAAGGCTGAAAACAGTCTGCAGCGCAGCAATAAGCTGAAAGTCGCCGGTAATTCTTATTTGGAAAGTACTAATGATGTTAACCTGTATGCAGGTTCTAACAGCGGCGGTATCAATTCTTCGCTGGATCTGGAAGTTTTGGCAGATGCTTATAATAAAACGGCATTGCCGGTTTATACTGATCCCAGCGTTAAAAACACAATGGCCCAAAGTAACCAGGTTATGATTGCCGGCGGCAGCACTGTCGGCAGCGTACGTCATGTGAATGTCAAGGCTGGCAAAGGTAAGACTACAGTCACTGAGTCTGCCCGTGAATATAACATTTATACAGGAACAGGCGGTAGTGGTTCCGTAGCTTCCACTGCGCTTGGAGAGAATATCAAAAGCGAAACTGCTGACAATTATGCTGATATCAGCGGTGTTGTTAAATCTGGTATCCATAATAAGCTGCAAGTCGATATCGGCGGCGCTACGAAGACGACTGCTCCGACATATGACGAGAATGGTAATCTGCTTACTTCTGGTGGTGTCAGCTACGAAGGTATCACGATCACGATCGGTGAAGGTTCAGACTGGTTTGATGCAGAAGAGCTTACTCCGGCTGCTATCGTTATAATTAACGGACTGTTTGACCGTTATAAGGAAGTCAGCGGGCTGATGCAGGATTATCTGCAAGGGTCAGATGAATATAATGCTTATAAAAATGAATTGAGCAGTATCGTTCTGGAAATGAGAAACGCAGGCATGGTGGCGTTGGACCAAAACGGCAATCAGACTGATATCCCTGTTGATCAGATCAATGTTGCGGCTATCAAACTGCCGGATATAGTGGTTTCAGGCGGTAATATTAATATCGAAGCCGATAAGCTGCAGGGTACCGGCAGTATGACGGCACAGGGTGCGCCGCAGCTGACTATCAATAACAGCAGTGACCTGTATCTTGCTGTCGGAGATTTGACGATCAAAGATGCAGGCGGGCAGTTGAAATTTAACGAATCTGATTTGAAAAGTACCAGCAGCGGCAACAACTTTACTGGGACAACAAAAGCCGATGGTTTAGGTACTGATGCGCCAACGATCACAGTTAACAGCAATTCGTCTTCGGCATTTGCTGGTAATCCGTCACCGCAGGCAGATATCGGTATTTTCGGCGATATTACCAATACGGCCGGCGACATCAAAGTCAATAATGATAATTACAATGTACTGGTACAGGGGAATATTAGCGGGCGCAATATCACATTATCCGCCGTCAACGGGTCGGTAACCCAGACCAGCAGCGAAGGACTGATAAATATCGGCGGCGATCCTGTAACACGTTATCAATTCAGCGACGCTGTAGCGAAAAAAATCCAGAATTACCTCTATCAGAAGGGCAGCAATGTTACCTATACCTTTAACAGCTATGAAGAGTATAAAAATTGGCTGATCAACACGGTTGGCATTGATGCTGCTGAATTGAATTATACCGTGGACGAGAGTGCGGGCATTGTAGCTGGTGATAATGTCTATATCAGCGGTTTGAATGTCAATATCGGCGGCCTGGTACAAAGCGGCTACGGCAGCTATTCAACGGAACTGTCTGCTGCTGACGCGAGTAAAGTGGCAGCATTAGACGCCGGTTGGGCAGCAAACCAACGTCCTTTGAGTGATAACGAGGTCATGAGCAATGAAGCTTACTGCATCAACGGCGGTGGCAAGGTCTGGAACAGCACGACTAAGGTTTGGGATTATGAGGTGAAGGTTTATTATAATCCTTCTACCAAACAGCTGCTGACTGACAGCATCACTCCTAACGGCGGTAAGATCTATATTACCGGCAAAATCTCCAGTACAGGCAACGGCAGGCTGATGGCGATGGATGGCGCTGCTGATATCAGCATCAATACGGCTCAGATCGACCGTGCAGTGAAAGTTAATACTATTACGAACAATGATATCAGCGGGCTGATCAGTATTACCGATAAAAACACCAATCTGGTCACGGAATATATGAACGGTCAGCAGCGCAGTTACGCAGTTGGAACAGCAACAGTCAATTTGCCTGCTTGGACTGCGGGAGCAGATACTTATACGTATACGCCTAAGAACGGACTGCTGTATCAATGGACCGGCGGTGTTTCTGGTGAAACTACGAAAAAGTACAGCTACAGCGAAAAATTCCTCTTCTGGGGCCTTTTGGATTATGGTAATACCGGCGAGTTTGTGGCAGGTCTAAACCGTGACGGAAAAACATATACTTATACTACTTCGTCCGGCAGCGGCCAGAGTCTGGCAACCGGATCAGTCATTACTACTGGTAATCTGAGCAATCAGTTTAAGATCAGTTCCAATTATTATAATACGGGAACAGAACAATATTCTGAAGTGACGGCAGATAAGCGGTATGACGGTACCGCCGGTAAGATCTTTGGCTATGGCACTACCTATTATTACTGGACCGGCAAGCAGGGTACGGCTAACTCATCGACCTCCAGCCTGAAGGCTGATTATGGTATCGATATCGGCTTCCTGGGTAACGGTCAAGGCAGTGGCAATATCAATGTTACCAGCAATCAGGACATGGTTTTGACCGGTAATATCAGCAATGCTGCTGTTATCGATAATAGTGGCGACAGTAATTACAAAGGACTGGGGAACGTGACTTTAACCAGTAATCATGGATCAGTTACGTCGCTGGGCAACGCAAAAATCAATTCTGACGATGTCGTGGTCCGGGCTGATACAGGGATTCAGGTCAATCATGCGGCTATCGGCAGCAAAGCTACAGTTGATGCAGCAACGAATGATGGTAATATCAACTTCTTGTCTGACCGGGGCGATTTAAACATCGTCCGGATGGTGACCGGCGGCAGCAGAGCTATTAATGCCGAGACCGGTAACATTTATCTGCAGGCAGAAGGCAGTATTTTTGACACCGCCGGCGGCAGTTATGCAATTAAGGGACAGCGCATCGATTTGCTGAGCCGGACCGGAACTATAGGCACTAAAGGCCAGAGCCTGAGGGTCCTGGGCGGCAGCGAGTTGTTCAGCGGTGACAGTATGACATCCAGTGTTAATGCAACAGCGCAGGGTGATATTGTTTTAACTCAGACGTCTGGCAATATGCGCTTAGGTACGATAGAAAGTGCTAATGGTGATGCGGTATTGACCGTAGCTGACGGCAGTTTTGTTGATGCTTATAATGAAGACAGCGTTGGTTTGTCGGACAGCGCCGCTAAAGTTGACAGATGGCTGGAAAACGGCCTTATCAGCAGTGCTGATGCCGATGACAGCAGTAGTCAAGCTGCAGAAGATGCCAAAGCGGAACGGCTTGCAGGTCTTGATTCCAGAGCGGAGGCTTTGGCTGGCGGTGAAGCAGGTAAAATTCAGGCTTATAAAGATGCAGCTCAGGCTTATGCCGATGATGGTGATTTGCAGACAGCTAAGGCGGTTTATATCGAAGCAATGCAAAAGGCTGACGGTATCAGCGATGCGACAGAAAAGAATGAGGCGATAACTGATGCCTATACTGCATATCAGCAGGCACAGGAGAATTATTTTGCCAACACCGGCTATAGCTCGGATGAACAAAATCTAGTCGCGTCTTATGCGGAGGTTAGCAGCAGCGGTAATTATGGCTGGAGTAAGAACCAGCTGCTGTATGCGATCCAGGAGAGTGTTATCAACAGCAAGCCTGGACAGGTACAAACGGTTGCCAAAGCCAATGTTACGGCGAATAATATCACACTCACTGCAGCTAATGGCGGTATCGGTGTCGATGCGGCGGACAGGGTCATCAACTACGCTGATCTGGGCCAACTGGAAAACCTGCAGTTGCTGGCATCGGCTAAAGCCGGTGATCTGACCTGGAATGCGGAAGCAAATACCGTGACTTTCAGGCAGCAGCGGGCCATCAATCTCCAAACCAGAGATCAGGGTGAGATCCATGCTACCGGCCGTGATAATGTTTATTTGGCCGGGACTAAGGATACCGTCTTCAATATTAGCGGTATCGAAACCCAAAATGATATTAAGCTGATGAGTGATAATGGCGTGCATATGATCGGTACTGGCCTGCTGCAAGGTAAGAATCTGATTATTTACGGCGGCAATGGCAGTATCGGCAGTGAAGATAAGCATATTGAAACTAAGCTTTCCGGCACTCTTGACGCTAATAGCGCCAAGTCTGTCTATCTGACGCAGAAGGAAGGTGTGTTAACGATCCAGGCTGTGTCGGCAGGTGAAGAGGTAGCGATTACTGCTGCTGACGGAATGCAGATGTCTACCGAAGAAGGCAAGGATATGGGTTATATCAGTGCTGGAACACAGATAAGTTTGGCTTCGGAGAAAGGCGATATCGGTATAGCAGATAATGGTGTCCGTATCCTCAATAACGGCGCTGTCATCAACGCTGATGGTAAGAATATTAATCTGGCCGGTAAGGAAAGTGGAAGTCTGGTGCTGGGTAATATCAATGCCGAAGGTGCATTTACATTGAACAGTGCCGGTAATGTGAGTCTGGGCCGAGCACAGGTTGAAAATTCTGAGGGACAGGTTGTTATACCTGCAGTTATGGGTCAGGTAACGGCTCAGGACAGCGGCGTCATCAACGCGGTCAATATCGCGTTGGATCATGGTGGTATAACTGTTAATGATACTGAAGGGCAATTGCTGTTGCAGGCGACAGGTAATATTACTCAAAATGCGGCTGCAGACGGTATTAGGGTTAAATCGCTGACAGCTGTTACCGGCGGCGGGCAAAGCCTGCTGAGCCAAAATAACGAAATCAGTAATTTCTCAGCTCAAAGTATCGGGCAGGATAACAGCATCAATGGTGGGGTAGAATTTGTTAGCAATGCAGCTGCTGGACTAACGGTACAACTGAATAACTTACAGGTCAAAGAGGGAAATGTAAGTATCAGCAATATCGCTGCTGGCGGCGCTATGGTGATTAAGGGCGGTATAAATGCTGCTGTTGGTAATATCGAGTTTAGTGGCAAAGGTGATCTGTCTACTGCAGGTGTGCTGCAAGCAGCAGAGGACATCAAAATGACTGCCTCTGGCAGTATTATCAATCATGATAATGTGACTGCCGGTGCGATGCTCGACATGCAGGCAGGTAAGGATATCACCAATAATAGCACGGTCGAGGCCGGAGAGGCCCTGACGATGACCGCTGAGGGTAGTATCGCTAATAAGGATACAATAAATGCCGGCGGCGTTGTAATGCTGCAGGCGCAGACCGATATCAGTAACAGCGCGGCTGTTACCAGTGGCACGGGTTTTGGCATAAGTATGACTGCAGTTACGGGCGGTATTGCCAATAAAGGCAGTGTAATTTCCGGGGCAGATGTAGCGCTGAAAGCACAGCAGGATATCTTCAACGAAGATGATATCAGAGCTGATGCAAAAATTTTGATGGAAGCAGCAGAAAGAGATATCGTCAATCAGGGCAGCCTGACTGCAGGTGCTGAAGACGTAGCTATCGACCTTTTAGCAGGCAGGGGTGATATCCTTAATACTAACAGCAGTGCGGCGATCACTGCCGTGGGCACGGTGCAGATGCAGGCCCAGGCAGGCAATATCGGCAATGCTGCGACGATTGCCAGTGGCACAGGCGCTGATGTACTGCTTACTGCTGACGGTAATATCGTTAACAGCGGTGCAATCGGGTCAGGCAGGCTGGTAAGCTTTGCGGCCGGCAGTAATATCAGTAATACTGCTGCAATAACGGCAGTAGACTCCATTACAATGACTGCTGGAAACGACATCAATAACAGTGATATGCTTACAGCTGGCAGCAGTGTAATTTTGACAGCCGGTAATGATATCGGAAACACTGCTGCAATAACTGCAGCGGAGGCTATTACGATGGATGCCGCGAGCGATATCACAAGTGACGGCACGCTTACGGCTGTTAAGGATGTACAACTGATCGCTGACGGCGGTAATATCAACATCGACGATGGCGGAACTGTCACTTCCAAACAGGGCAGCATCAACCTGGTAACTAAAAATACCGGTGCGGCAGGCCAGGGAGCGATCACGGTCAACGCTGCGCTGGACGCTAAAAATGCTATCAATGTGCTGGCTGATCACGGTGATGTCTTTATCGGGGCAGATGCAACGGCTCAAGATGGTATCCTGACAGTGAACGTGGCAGAAGGCAATATTAAGAGCAATCAAGAGTTACTATGTAAAGGGTGGTTTCTGCCATCTAATACATATGACTGCGGCTCATTTGTGGTGAATTGAAAAGCAGTTATAGGAAAGGAGTTAAAATATCCCAATAACTGCCGAAACCAAAACACACAAAGGAGGTCGTCATGAAATCTATCTTTGAAGAAATGGGCGGCATATACCGTCAGGAGGGGGATTATCTTATCCCAAACATAAAACTTCCAGAGCAGGAGGAGTATCAGCTCGGCAAATATGGCCGAATGCGGCGAAACTTTTTGAAAGAGCATCATCCTGCCCGTTACTCGGATCTCATAGTGGAAGGACAGCTCTGGAATCACCTGGCCGAGATCGACAAGCTCTGCAATGCCCGCATGGAAGTGATGATAGCTGCTATGAAAAAACAGGAAGGTGTCACAGAAGCCCTGAAAGC
>ERZ894209.467-NODE-467-length-22326-cov-17.056351_pt1 | contig 22326 bp, 18 predicted proteins | sample MGYA00380288_ERZ894209 | MGnify/ENA primary metagenome ERZ894209 (study PRJEB32331, sample SAMN06328482) | human gut metagenome | biome: human gut microbiome; feature: stool | host: Homo sapiens | collected 2013-12-13 ... | reverse complement strand
TGTCTATATTTTCAAAGTCAAATATTTTGGAGTTTTGAATAACTATAACTCTATCTCTTATTTTACTTTTTGTTTCTTCGTCTATTTCATAATTTTTTGATATGATTTTATTTTTGTTAGAATTTGAACATCGTAGTTTTTCCTGGGCGGAAGATTGTATAATAGTGTGATTGTATACAAACAGTACTAGTCTGTGCTTGGTATCTTTTAGTAGCCATTCAATAAGATAACTCCACCAGTAGTTATCTGTGTCTCCAATTGACAAACCGTATATACAAACATAACAACTGCTATTTATCATTGTCTTGGCTTTGCTTATATTCAATTCTCCCAAATTTTCATTTACCTTAGTTTTTATTATGTAATCTGTTAATTCAGAATTATTATTTAAATTTGAATTTTCGATCTGGCTCGAATCATTTACACCTAAAATTAAGTTATTATTTAAGTCACCGTGTATGTGTAATGGTAAATCAATACCATCTCGAATTGGGTTAGTATAATTAATGTATTTATGAGTAGAAAAAGGATCTGAATGCTTTTTAGTTATATCGATTATACTATCTAAAGCGTTTGTATAGTTGAAATTAATAAATTTATAAATGATTTTATTATTTTCTTTTAAAATTAAATCTTCGTAACAATTCTTTTCTTTCAAATTAAAGTCCTTAAAAAAATTGGGTATCTGATTTTTTACTTCTTCAGCTAGTGCTTTTTCATTTTTAATTGATAGTTTTTTATTTTCGCATTTTAGATATTCTATTAAATTTTTTTCTAATAAAGCTTTGCTGTTTAGAAAATCATTAATTTGGTCTTCTTTAACATTTTTTAGAAATTTACCTAATCCTAACTCTAAATCGGACCACAGTTCGTAGTTTTTGCTGATAGATTTAGCAATAAAATCGTTTGGCTCTTTTTTGTATAATAGCTATAAAAATCCTTATAGCTAGTTGATAATCCTAAATTTAAATCAAAACCATTTCCAAGTAAAAATGTGACATTCATATTTATTTCCCCAAAGTTTCTAAATCTAAAATTCCTTTTTATCAATTATATGAAAATAATTGTTTTATGAGTTTCATTGTTTCATCAAGTTCTTTTGCTGTAATATTCGTAGATAACAAAATATTTTCATTATTATGTAGAGCTTTTCCAGATTCAAATATAATTCTTGAAATTTCATGTGCATATCTATTAGCTGACTCATGTACTTTTTGCATGAAAATTTTTCTTTTGCCGTTTTTAAAAAAATATCCAAATATTTCGTAATCTTCCTCATATGCAAAACTATCATAATACGCATGCAACTCGCTAGCAAAGTTATACACTTCATTTGAATTAATATTAGTGCCTTCATACGCATTTATGAATCTTGCAATTCTTAATAAAAAATCACGAATGAAAGTTGCATAACGAATCTCATATTTTCTTCGTTCGGAAAAATACCCTAAAACGGAAGTTAGCATTAAAACAATACAACCGCTAAATAACGCTAAAGATATATCATATAAAAAATTAAGCATTGATTTAGTTTCATTGTGTAAAATTAAACTAATTAAAAATGTAAGAATAGTGATGATTGTTCCTAAGATAAATGTTTTTTTATGTAATTTCATGACAAATTCCTTTAAGACTATGGCTTAAGTAGTAGTTGGCTTTTACTTAACACTATAATTTAAGTCAGTACACTATTTTTGATATTATAATACTCATTAATTATTTTTGCCTCTATTAAATATTGGTTTTCTATAATATTATTTTTTCTAAGAAATATTTCTAATTCTCGTCCTCCTAAGGAGTGTGTGTATTCGCTGTCAATTTTTTCATTAATAATTTTAAAAAATAAATCTGGTGAATTTTTATATGTTATTAGCAACATTTCAAATTCTCGTATTGTTACTAGCCAGTAATTATTATCATTTTTTAGATCGCAATCTAATTTAAAAAGTTCATCCAAACACTCTGCTTTATAGTAGTCTTCATACAGTAAAATTATTTTTATTGGTTTTTCTATGTTTAGTGCAATTTGTGTTTCGCTTAATTGACGGACAGCTTCACCCCATGTTTTCAATATGTATTGTTTCATAGAAACTATGTCTGGTTGATTTTGCTTTATTCCTAACAATGAAAGTGTTGACTTTTGTTCAACAATAAATTTATATTGACCAAAATTGATGATCCAGTCAGCACGCTTCCCATTATTAGTTTCATCTATATGTCTGAATTGATTATTGTTTAAACAGTAGCTAAGTATTTCCTCAACATATATTTCAAAGTATGAACCAAAAGCATTTAGAAATGTTTGAGATTTCATAGAATTAAATTTATTTCTAATAACCCAGTAGTTAGAATTTTCAAACAAACTTAGTATCATAAAATAGTTTGAAGCAATATAGGAATCCTGGATTTTTATAATTGGTTTTGAATAAAAAATCTGGCGATTTAATTTACTATTTCGAATTTTTTCGACTGTTATTGAGTTTTTGCTTAGAACATTTAATATATTCTTATTGGTGAATATATGACTATTAGATTTTGTGCTTATATCTGTGTTAAATATTATTCCTTTTGAAATTATAAAACAGATAGCAATATATAAAATGATAGATGAGTATTCATCGGTAGAAAAATTCGTTGTTTCGGCGAATATATTTGCAATATCAATATCATATGTATTTTTTGTGTGTTTTTTTCTGGATACTGATTCTAAAATATATTTTTCTCGTGAAAACGATTCTCGAAATGTATTAGACTGAAACTTTTTTTGTTCTCCAAAAAGACCATATAAATACATGAATATGTCTGATTTTTTAAAATTATTTTTACGTTGGTTGCAGTAATCATTATATAATGAAATTAAATGGAGAGACTCGTTTTCAGAAATTATTTTTGTGCCATATGAGCAGTTCATAATAATATCATATTGCATATCTATCAGCCAAGTTTGTACAATGTTTACCTTTTGTTTTATAGTTGTATTTCCTATCATTATTTCGTTATAAATTAATGCCCCCATTTTTCCCTGAAGAGTATTTGAATTTAAAAATATGTAATAGGACCAGTAGCTGATTATTTTTATCATAGATTCAAGTGTAAAATTTGAAGCGTAGACAAAAAACTGATGTGGTAGTTTAGCTTTAATAATAATCACCCGACCTAACTAATTTAACATAAAATAATATTTTGCTTAGGTGAATTATATCACATAGAATTTGTTACTACAATCTAATGTGAATAAAAATCTAATCCCTAAATTTTCGAGAGAGGTTTAGGGATTTTTTCGTGGTATGTATTTGATTTTAGATACAATTATTCCGATTTATTTTCATCTGTATCCATATTTTTTAGAGCGTATTCGCAAGCCTGTAAAACAAAGCTGGAGAAAGTAACATCTTGATTTGCTATGACAGATTCTATTTCTTGTATAAGCGGCAGGGGAAATCTGATTGTTTTGTTTTCAGATTCTTTTCTGTTTTGTTTTAATTGAAAAGCCATTAGAACACCTCCTATATCCTTATTATATTGCATTTTGATCAAATAATAAGCATTGAACAATGCAAGTAAAATTGCATTGCAAAACATATTGCAATTTTAAAATAAATGAATTATAATGTTTATCGTAGAGATTTGTAATGAAAAGACATTATTGCTCTATAAATACATTAAATAAGGAAAGAGGAAAAAAGAATGTTCTGTAAAAATTGTGGGAAAGAAAATAGCGACGGAAGTCAAGTGTGCAAATTTTGTGGGCAGAATTTGACGAGCAGCGTTACTGAAAATTCTGTTAAACCTGTGGTAAACACTAAAAAATCCAAGAAACCAAAGATATTGATTATCAGTGTAATTGTAATTTTAGCTTTGTTAGTTGGAGGTGGTTTGTTTTTTATGTTTAGAACAACGACACCGAATATAGAACAACTTAAAAGTGATTTTATCAGCGAAGTTCTTAAAGATGAAAAATACTCAATAAGTAAATTTGATGTTATAAATGAAACCGACGGTAAAAATGACAATTATAATGCTATTATTGATGTCACATATGATTATGATAATGTCGAATATCACAGACAATATGAGCTTTTCTATAAAAAATACAAGGAATGGGTTTTTGCTGATTCAAGTGATTACAACGAGGATACTTGGGAGGTAAAACCGACAACCGCACCTTCTGCTTCTGACTACACGGAAAATTGTAAGTCACAGCTTTTAAAAACAATTAAATATGACAAATTTGAACCTGTTGACAGTAAAACAACTGTAGATTTAGAAGCTAAAACAGCTACATTTGTTTACAGTGTAGAAAGCAAGACGGATATTCGAAAAATATCAGGTGAAATAAACTTTTATTATGAGTTTAATGACGAAAAAGGAGAATGGGTGTATAAGAAATTTTCATATGCCGATTCCTATAACAAAAAATACGATTTGATGAAAACATGGACTGGAAGTAGTAAACCATATTTATCGGAAAAAGATACAGATGAAGAAGTTACTTTTAAATTTGAAACTACAAAGTGTGAAGGAAAATCTGATAAAGGCGAGGGCTCTATTCAAGGTGTTTTAACTTACAACGATGAAAAACATGATTTAACAGGAACGATAAGTGATACTTCAAATAATTTGGTAACGCTTGTTCTATATGATAAAGACGAGAAAATAAAATTTGTAATGTATATTAAATCTGACGGAAGTACGTTAGCTGATGTAGACTTGAACTACAATCCAAATGAATTAATTTATTTTGCAGATCAGAAAACGAAATATAACGATATAGAAATGTCATTAAATTAATTTTTAAGGAGGATTAACAAATATGTTTTGCGAAAAATGTGGTAATAAAATTAGTGAATCAGATAAATTTTGCAATGTATGCGGTGCAAGTTTACAAGGAACACCAAGTACAAATACAAACAAAGCAGAAACGATTTTTAATGACGGGAAAGAATTGTTAAAATGTTTTTTCTCTAAAAATCCGGCAGAAGTTATAGATAAATCTAGGAATGTAAATTCATATGTTGGTGGTATATTTTTAGGAATTTCATTACTTTTATTTGCCTTTGTATCCTGCTTTAATATTACACAAAATATAAATGTGGGTTTGGGTTCAATCAATGGTGTAATAAATTCTATGGTATCTAATGTTTTAGGCAGTTTCGGAGATAAAGTAAATGATTATTTACCTGACTTAGAAATATCGCCTATAATTGGTTTGGTTATTCCGTATTTAATTTTTGCAGTAGTTATTTCAGCAGTTGTTCTGGGGATATTTTATGCCACACTAAAGATAAGAAAAATATCCGCCCCATCATTCAAATGTAGTTTAAATATGTTAGGTGCTGCAAGTTTACCGATTACAACAGCATTGATATTAAATATAATTTTGGGCTTAATATTTCCACAGTCAACAATATTGATTTTTGCGATAGGTGTTTTGATGTCAGCATTTTTAGTTTATGAAATGATAAATTCATTTACTGACAGCGAGTATAAACCCATAATAGAAATGGCGATTATTGTGACGATTGTTCTTTTAATAAGTCTAATTTTGTTAAATACTACGGTTCATCAAATTGCTGATACTTTTCAAAATTCACTTGTAAGTGAATTAAGTCAAAAATACGGTGACGGAGCAAATTCATTAAGCAAACTTTTCAGTTATCTATTTTGATATAATATAATTATCTTAAAATCAATCAGAAAAGATTAATAATTTAAAAGATAATCTTTGTGAAAATTATTGACAGGATTATGAAAAAGTTAATCTTAAACTGGAAATCAATACAATTGAATGATAAAATAACAGCTAAAAGCCGTTAATTCAATAATAATTGGATTAACGGCTTATGTATATATGTTTGTATTGTTTATCAATCTATATCAAATGAGAATTCAGATATAAGTTGTTTAAAATGTTCACAGTAATCTGATGACAACATTTTGCTGGGAGCATGATCTTTATAGTCGATATGATTAATATCATCGCGATTATCATATTTACCCATTTCCTGATCTTTAAGTGTGGTTGTGAAAATAACCTGGTTATTCAATTGTTTATATTTTTCAATAACTATCTTCTCTTTTCCTGTAGACAAATCTTCTGCTCTAAATGAGTCTATTATAATTGGCCAATCGTGAGCTAATACTTTTTGTAGAGCATACATTTTCACAATATGAAAAATTGTAGCTTCACTGCCCGAAAAAACTTCATCCTTTTTTGTAAATAAACTTTCAAATACTAGATTACCATTCGGATCAATCTCTTTATAAAAACAGTTCATCTCATGTAGAATATTTGTCAATTCTGTTTGTCTTTTAATTTTATTTTTTTCTGTTGAAGATTCAGATATACTCAGTTTACTTTGAAGCATACCAATCTTTCGCTCTATTTCTAAAATTCTTTTTTCAGCATCTGAAGCAGAAAAAATTTGTTCCTTTAATTCAAGGAGTGCCTCTAAAGTTACCTCCTCGTCGCTCATTAAGATATGTAACTTTTCTTGTTCCTTTGCTATTAAGTCATCGTATTTTTCAATTTCTTCCGTATATGCTTTTATTTTTTCGTGGATAGAGTTAATAATTTCTGTTCTCATCTCAATTGTAGATACATCAAACTCATATGCTTGTCTTTTTGTTGAGGTTGAATAGGCAATATTCTTAGAGTTACAATCCATGCATTTTAGTTCTCCAACTTCAATACTTCTGTTAAGAGACTTCAACTCTTTTATGGTATTTGTCCATTTTGATTTTCTGTTTGCAGACAAGTTTCGAGCTTTTCGCAGCTCTGTTATTTTAGAATTTATATTATTAATTTTGGATATTTTAGCTTCAAAAGCAGAACGATCGCTTACGGTACTTAAATACTGTACGGGTGCTTTTTGGGATGAAAGTATCTTGTATTGCTTAATTAATGCCTTCTTTTCATCTTTTAGAGAAATTAACTCAGTTTTAATTTGTTCTATTTCATCCAAATCTAATTTATATTCGCTTAAATCCAAAATACTATATATCATTTCCTCAAAATCTTTTTTATTGTACAATCCAGAATGTGAAATATTAGATGTATCTTTTTTATCCTGCCCAACAAAAAATAATTGGAAGAATAGAACTGGATCAACAATTTTAGATATTTGATTTTTTACAATCTGAGGAAGTTTAAAAATGTACTTTGTCCAGTATCGTTTTAATTCTGATACACTATCAAAAAGCATGAGCTTTTTATCATCAATAATTGCAAAATTATCCCCATAACGACATACTTTAAAAATTTTTTCTTTAACTTGAAATTCCACATAATAGTAATAATTTTTATATTCAAAAGTAGTTGGAAATGTGGGTTCGTTGCCGATAGCATACATCATAGATTGTATTACTATTGTTTTACCTTTGTTATTATCATCGCTAGAAATAATATTTAATCCCGACTCAAATTGTTCTTCTACGAAAGCTTCCGTACTATTACCAACTGCTACTTTTTTTATAATCATCATTGTATACCATCCTTTACTAGTGCTATAAAATACTTTAGTGATAACACATCAAAATCTTTTGCATTCTTTTTAATATCTCTGTCAACCATATCAAACACTTTATTTACATCCAATTTAGGGTTATTTAAAATGAGATTATATACATTTTCTAATAAAGCCCAAAATGATTCTGATGAATTCTTATTAAACAATGCTCTTGATAAAGAAGTTTGACATTCTTGTATAAAATCATTGAATTGCTCTGGCGGACAGTTGTTTAATATTGGCATAAAGGATATTGGAACTCCTTGGGCTATTGGGTTTCTGTTTATTATCCGTTGCAGTGTTAATAGACGCACATCAGATGCTGTAAGGTGCCTAAAATATTTTAACGCCTCGTCTTTTGTCTCAATTACAACGCCTTCTATAACTTTTATATTCTTTTTGCTAGCTTGTTTATCACGTATTTCATTAAATATGGCATCCAAAACTTTTTCTTCGGATACTAAATTTGGATGTCCTTTTATAATAGTTCTTACGTAATCACTAGGTTTCTTATCGTCTATTACAACTCTTACTTTATCTAAAAATTGGTTGATATTTGTATCTGTAATATCTGTATCTTCGATGTATGATTTATTTTTTGCTTCTTCTATTAATCCGTCTTTAATTTTTTGTATAGCAGAAGGCGTTATGTTTTCGATACCGAATGAATTGAGATTATTGTTAATTCTAACAGTATTAGAAACTCCACCAACAAATAATATGTAGTCAGCAAATTCAAAATCGCATACAAAATTTTTAAATAGTGTCACTAACTCTTTTCCCAATGCCTTTGGTGAGTTTCCTTTTGCTCCCTTAGATTGTACATCCCACAATTTATCAGCATATGTATCCATTCCTGTCAGATCATTAAAAAAGTCAACAATAAAATAATTGATTTCATCACTATCTTTTCTTAAATTCATCAAATACAATAATGCTTTTGTTTCAGTTTCAGCTCCAGATTTTCTGGTTTTTTCTGATGATTTTACTGTATAAGACATTACAACCCCTTCTCTCAAAGTCTATATTACCTCATATTATGTATAGGACTGAGATTCCTAAATATAAAATGAGTGACATCTGTTCTTATATTTCTTTATTTTATCAACGTAATACTTAGCATGTCATGATAAGTATTTATTAGCTAACTTGTTGATCATTTCTATTGTTCTATTCTATCATAAGTTTAGATAAAAGTCGACACAATAATTATAGTTTTAATGAAAAAATTTAGCTATCTCAACTATTTAATTCCATATTAGTATTAAATCAAAATATATTGCAATTTAAAAGCATCACTCACTTCTTCATATATAATCAATCATTATTTTGAGTTTTATAAAAATAATATACTAAAATCTAAAACAATTCGTGTAGGTTTCGCACTCTGAATTGGTGGGCTTTTTAAAAAGTCCGATTTAGATATTCACGCTGTTTTTTCACTCCTTTCTGATTTTGTATATTCGTATAAATCGTCATCGTATGGGCTTTACTAGCATTGCAAGCGTAGGAAGCATTTTAAAGTCAAGAAGCAAGTTTTACGATACGCCGTCAGGGCAATTCTTTACTTAAAAATAGCGACCGTAGCAAAATGTGAAGGTAAAGCCTATGGTGACGATTTGAATATTAAAAGCAGTTGTAAAGTGTAATGAGCGTGAATATCGGCAAAAATCGGACAAAAAAATAACGCTATGGTTTTAACCATAGCGAACCTTACACAAAATAAACCGCTAACACAGATTTGTGTTAGCGGTTTATTTTTAGAACAATGGCATTAATTCAGAACATATCCATTTTACTTTCCGTTAATAACTGGCAAATTACTGCAAGAAACAATTTAAATTAAATTTATTCTCTCAATGAAACTCAAAACATCCATTGCCTTTGATGGCTCCTGCGTCAGGAGTAAGCAGCTGAAAAAATTGGAGTTTTTATTAATAATTAGATTAGTATTTTCAGTAATTACCTTTTAAAAAGGATCAAATACACTTGGTGGCAAAAATAGCTTGTATTGTATTATTTTGCAACTTTTTTATTTATCGTTTCATCGTTTAATTGTTTCCTTCAATATCTGTTGACATCAATTTAATTACTTAAAAATCTTGAAATTTATTTGACGCCAAAAATTCTGTTATTTCTCGAAACTTATCTTTTGGTATAAGTATATATTCCTTTGGTACAGGGTCCTTATATTTTAATTGATCAATATCATTAATCAAACCGCTTGATGTTATAAGTTCTTCCCCTTTTCTTAGTAATTCTGACATACTATTTGCAACTAAGAAATCATAGAAATTACTATCCATTGTTATCTGCAAAACAATATTATTTGTTCGTAAAATTTCGTGATTGCTAGAAATTGATAACCAATCATCTGCTATTTGTTCAAAATTATTTAACTTATTTTGTAATACATCAAATTTGAATTTAGACTTCCCTTTAATATAATCAGGATTAATGTTATATTCATCATGAAGAAAACATAATAATTCGCTTGGTATTTTTGTATTTCTTTTATATTTAGATAATAATGTGTTGTCAGAGAGAAAATCATATTTCATATATTCGTTGATTTTTTCCATTAATTCATTTTGGTTTATTTTATATTGAGTGCATATATAATTGATTATCTCTTTAAACCTATCATTTTGAATGGTATTCGATTTGTTTTTAGAATTATTCCTTGTGCCATTTGGCATAAAATCACCTCAAACAGTATTATGCATTAGTATAACACTATTTTTAGTGTAGTCAATGAAAATTTATTGAAAAAATTACAAATTGTTGTCATCGACATATGCAAAGTTTCGCATTATTATAAAGGTGTAATCGATTACAAAATCACAAAAGAATTGGAGATAAGATTATGGATGTTATAAACAGACTTAAATTTGATCCTAACTGTATAGGGTCTGACTTAATGGCATTGTCTGTTAAGCCTGTCTATTTATATGAAAATGGAAAAAGAGTTTCTGATGAAGTAGTTTCATTTAAATATGAAATTCTTTGTCCAGCACTTGGTTATGAAAAACTTGCGGTGAAAGTTGGTGCTTCTGCCAAACAATTGGATGTAAGCGAAGATAACCCTTTGGAAGTAGAACTTATTGGCTTAGAAATGTCGCCAGTATGGACGCCAAACGGTTACATAGTAAGAGCTACAGCTAAAGGAATTAAAGCGGTTGGAAAAACCGAATAATAATTCTATTAGTTGCGGTAGTCGGCGAACACGCATTAGCGTGTTTCAGCCGACTATGGCTGTGCCTAAAGGGGAAGTATTACCCTTTAGGCACAAATGTCACAAGCGAGGTGAGAATAATTAGCAGAGATATTCAATGCCGTAAATGGCTTTTAACTATTAACAACCCTGACGAGCATAATTTTAGTGAAGGTGAAATTGAAAATATTCTAAATACTTTCAAATTTAGATATGCTTGTCTGTCAAGAGAGATTGGTGAAAATGGCACACCGCACATCCACTTGTTTATTTATGCTAAAAGCAGAATTCGTTTTTCAACAATTAAAAAACGATTCCCTACAGCTCATATTGATAAAGCCTATGGTTCTGTGGTTGACAACATCGCTTACATAACAAAAACAGGAAAATGGGAAAACACAGACAAAGCCGAAACAAGCGTTGAAGGAAGTTTTAAAGAATACGGAGAAGCTCCCTCAGCTCTTGAAGAACATTCCCCTGAATTATCTCAAATCCTTGATGATATTGTTTCGGGTATGTCAACAAGTGAAATTATAACCGAATATCCACAACATATTTTCAGGGTAAATGCTATTGATACTGTACGACAAACTTTTCTTGCTGATAAGTATAGGGAACGTATGCGTAGCGTTTGTGTGACCTACATACACGGTGCAAGCGGTGTCGGAAAAACAAGAGGGATTTATAAACACTTTCCTGCGGAAAGCATATGCAGAATTACATCTTATTCTAAAAACGGTGTTAAATTTGATTCGTACTTCGGACATGAAGTTTTAGTTTTTGAAGAATTTGCTTCACAAATACCTATAGAGGAAATGCTTAATTATTTAGATGTTTATCCGCTGATGTTACCTGCACGTTATACGGATAAGGTGGCTTGTTACACAAAAGTGATAATTACAAGCAATTTACCTTTAAATAAGCAGTATGTAAATGAACAAATCGAAAAACAGAAAACCTACAATGCTTTTTTACGCCGTATAAATTATGTGATTGAGTATGATAAAAAGGGTCATGTAAAGAAGAAAACATTACATAAGGAAGTGAGTTTAGATGAAAAAAATACTTAATCAAATAAATTATATACGAATATTAACAGGTTTTAGAAACATTTGGCATAAGAAAAGGAAAGCGCTTTTACCTATTGCCTTTATTTTATCCGCATATATGCTTTGGAATTTTGTAAAGACGAGCATATATAAAATTGGCTTTTCTTACTTATCAAATATTTTGTTATGGATATTTAGTTTAATAATGATATTTGTTACTATTATCGGCACATTGCTGATTATCTCAATGTTAGGTACTCCTTTATCGGCAAAAAGAGTTGAAAAATGTCTTTTGGGCGTTGGATTCAAAGATAAATCTGGGGAAACACCGATTTTATTGTCAAGGTATAAAGAAGCAAAAGCAGAAGTATTTGAATTTTATTCTCCTACAATACCAATTACCGAATACGAGAAAAAACGTTCTGATATTGAAACCGCCCTTAATGTTCGTATAGTAAGCATTGAATCAGGAAAAGACTTTCAGCATGTGTTTATAAAAACAGTGACAGCGAACAAAGAATTTCCGCAAATACTTATGTGGGAAAATAAATATTTATCTGAAAAGGAAAGTGTTTTGTTACTTGGAGAAAGCCAGCTTGATAAGGTAATGACAGATTTAAAGGTAACTCCGCATATTTTAATAGGCGGTAGTTCAGGTTCGGGAAAATCTGTTTTGCTAAAACTGGTTCTAATGCAATGTGTTGAAAAAGGTTTTGAAATTTACATAGCTGATTTTAAAGGCGGAGTGGATTTTTATGGAATATGGAAAAGAAAATGTAATATAATCACTCAACAAGAACAACTTATAAATCGTCTTGAATACATTGTGGAAGAACTCAACAGCCGTAAACAATTATTTATTGATTGTGAGTGTGCTAACATTGAACAATACAATAAACTGACCGATTGTAATTTTCACAGAATAGTTTTTGCTTGCGATGAAATTGCAGAATTACTTGATAAAACAGGGCTTGATAAGGAAAGCAAGGTTCAGATTGCAAAAATTGAGAGTTTGTTATCAACAATAGCAAGGCAAGGCAGAGCCTTTGGAATACACTTGATTTTAGCTACTCAAAGACCTGATGCCGATATTCTCAAAGGTCAAATAAAAAATAATATCGACTTTAGAATTTGCGGTAGGGCTGACAAGGTGCTTTCTCAGATTATTCTTGATAACCCTGACGGAGCGGAGAAAATTCCAAAGGACAAGCAGGGCATATTCCTTACGAATACAGGTATGCTGTTTAAGGCTTATTATTTTGATGATAGCGAATGGTGATTATATGAAAAAATTATGTGATTATGGAGAGGTGCTGACGGTTAAAGATGTTCAAAATATTTTAGGTATAGGCAGAAATGCCGTATATACAATGCTTAAAAACGGAACGCTGAAATCCAAAAGAATCGGCACTAAATACATAATTCCAAAGAAGAGCATACAAACATATTTGAATAGCTGTTTTTAGCAAAAAATCTTGAAAGAGCCAACTGTAAATGGTATTATTATATCAGTTATGGTTGGCTCTTTCGGAAAGGAAAGTAATGAATAAGAATAGAGTCAATGGAAGCATAGTTGAGAAAAACGGAATTTGGTATGCTCGATTATATGTAACTGATGAAAACGGAAAAAGAAAGCAGATTTGGCGTACAACAAAACTGCCTGTTAAAAATAATAAGAGAAAGGCAGAAGCGTTTTTGCAAGATCTTATTGAACAGTACAGCAAGGAGTGTAAAACCTTCTACAGTGAAATTACTGTTGCAGATTATTTTGAATTGTGGCTGAACGATATTAAATCAGAAGTAAGACCCAATACTTACCGAAATTACAAAGGAAATATGGAAAAGCATATTATCCCATATTTTCGTGAAAAAGGTATACGATTACAGGAACTAAAACCTTGCGATTTAACGGCTTACTACAAATTTAAAAATAATACAAACAGCAAACTTGAAAAAGCTGAACCGCTTTCTCCTCGCACAATACAGCACCATCATCAAAATATTTCAAAAGCACTGAATGACGCTGTGGAAAAGGGTTACATAAATTTTAATCCTGATGTTAGTTCCAAAAGACCAAAGTTGAAAACTTTTAATGCAAAGTTTCTCAATCAAAAACAGATTAACAATATGCTGACGGCTATTGAGAACGAAATAATTTATTTACCTGTTTTACTGTGTTCGATATATGGATTGCGAAGAAGTGAAGTTTTGGGCATTAAGTGGAGTTGTGTGGATTTTGAAAATAACACCATTCACATTTGCGAAACTTTACAGCAAAGCACAAAGGAACTTACTGGCGAATCGAACTATACCGATGATACTAAAAATGCAAGCAGTAACAGAACAATGCCGTTAATTCCTGTTATAAAAGAAAAACTTCTTGTTCAAAAGCAATGGCAGTTTGAAAACAAGAAGGAATTTGAAGAATTGTATTCTGATAGTGATTTTGTATTTACGCACGAAAACGGTTCAGTTATGACACCGAATTATTTAACGAAAAATTTTCGTAAAATAGCTGACAGTTTGGGCTATTACGGTTTGCGTTTGCACGATTTAAGGCATAGTGTGGCAAGTAATTTGCTTAATAAAGGTTTTTCTTATGTCCAAACAGCTGAATGGTTAGGACACAGTAATCCGTCAACTACTTTTCGCTTTTATGCTCATGTTGATAAAACTTCTAAAATTGCAATAGCTTCTGATTATGAACAGATTTTTAGAGAAGAAAAAAGTCGAAAAGTTGTAGAAAAATCAGCCAAAATTGTAGAAATCAATAGCTACAGGGCAAATTTGAAAATCCTTGATAAATAACAAAAACACCTCAAAAACGGCTTGCGTATCGCCTTTTTGAAGTGCTTTTAAATGGCAGGGGCAGAAGGACTTGAACCCTCGGCACGCGGTTTTGGAGACCGCTGCTCTACCAACTGAGCTATACCCCTATATTAATTTCAACCGATGAAATTATGAAGGTCGGTTCTGCAAACTTACTTATAAATTTCAACGCAAGATAGATTATATCACCGTTCAGTCGATTTGTCAACACATTTTTGTGAAATTTGACATTTTGAGCCGAGCGGTGATTTATTCTGCAAAATAATTTGTTTGACTATTCGCCGAAATTTTTTCCTGTAATAAGGTAGTCAATTGAAACATTGAAATAATCGGACAGTTTTACGAGCATTTCGAGGTTTGGGCAACGCAGACCGTTTTCGTAATAAGAGATAGCCTCACGGCTTATGCTCAAATCCATAGCAACTTTAAGCTGGCTGTATCCCTTTTTCTTTCTTATGGCATGAAGTCCGACCATTTTCATCAAAATATCAATCCCTGTTTGCATTTGGTTATTGACACTATTGTAACAATCTGTTACAATATTTATGTAACAGATTGTTACATAATTTAATTAATGAGGAGTGGATTTTTATGAAAAAAGGATTAACAGCGTTATTTTTGTCTTTGGTTATGACCTTTATGTTATGCGCCTGCGGCTCACCAAAAACATATGTGCCAATAAATACAAATAATTCCGGCTTTAATTTCAATGAAGACCTTGCTTGGGTTAAATATACTGACGGTCAGGATTATTACGGTTGCATTGATAATAACGGAAAAATGCTTTTTAGGTGTCCTGCTGAGAGTTTTTCAGAAGCTACAATTTTTGAAAACGGATACAGCGGATTGAAAAATACAGATAGTAATACCACTTGTACGGTTGTTGGTAAAAACGGTAAAGTATATGGAACATATTCCAATGTAACTGCCTATGGGTACGGATATACGGTTGTTGAAACCAGTGTGGCTGATTTTAATGACGCTTATTATAAGTATGATATGTATAATCCAAACGGCGAAATTGTATATACTTACAAATCTGTGTCAAGCGAAAAAGCCTCTGTTGGATATAGCGGAGAGGGAGTGTTTTGTATACACGATAATGATGAAAAAACAGTGTATTTTGCAAAAACAGGAAAAGAATGGAAATGCAATGACGCTGACCTAAATGATTTGTACTTTAATAATGGTATAGCTGTTATCGAAACAGGCGAAAAGACTATGGCTATTATCAAATCTGACGGCGAAATAACTGAATTTGAAAAAAGTAAGATAACTGCGAAAGGTGACAGAAAAAATAGTAGGGTATATGATAATTGCTTGGTTTATGCGGACTTAGACGGTGCTAAGTCGGTAGAAACATATGACCTGCAAAAAGAAACAGTTTTTCAAATGGAAAGTGAATATGCAGAAAACTTGAAAGTTGTAGATACTTCTCCCGGTTATATGATGCACCCTGCACCTTCGTATAATAAAGATGGAATTTTATTCAGCTTTAAGGGCGCTGACGGATTAAATTATTGCGGATTATTTGACTATGAATTAAATTGTAAACTTGAACCAACTAAGGCTACCGATTACATAGCCAATCAAAACGGAACATTTGTCATATATAATGGTTCCAATACCTTATATGATAAAAACGGTAATAAGTTATATTCATTTTCTGAAAAAGGGTACAACATAGTAGTTAATAGTTCGGATAAGTATGTGTTGGTTATCGGAAACAAAGGACAGGCAACTCTTGATAAAGACACTCTTAAAATAAGTGGAGATGCAACAAAATATAATTTTGCTGTGCTTGATGAAAAGGGAGAAGTTGTTTTTGACAGCATAGATACCTCATCGGTAAAAACAATTGATATTTACAACACAGCACAGTAACAAAAACAAAAGCGAAAGTCGAATACACGGCTTTCGCTTTTTTGTGATGCTTATTTAATTGAATTACATTAAAATCAGACAAATCAAGCTAACCAAATCACTCAGCTTCTCTGATTTCCTGCGGATTTTCGGGGAAGCCTTCAATTTGGAAACGGAGTCCGCAGGTGGGGCATTCAAGGTACGGCTTGCCGTTGTTGAGGGTGTCCTGAATAATCATCATTTCGCTTTCGCAGAATGGGCAGAGTTTATTATTTTCGCTGTTCATATTTTTACCTCCGAGTGGATTGTTTTCGATATAACTTAATTATACCTTTAAGCGGTAAAATGTCAACCGAGATATTAAAAATGTATAGGCAAGAGGGTTGGATTTTAACGGCTTTTGTGCAAATTCCGCTTTACAAATTGACGAAAAAAGACTAAACTATATCTATGCTTCTGCGTTGCAGAATATACAATCTCATTCAAGGTGATTATTATGAAAAAAGAAAATATGGCTATGCTGTGTGACTTCTACGAATTTACAATGTCAAACGGCTATTTTAAAAACGGTTTTTATAAAAAGAATGTCTATTTTGATGTGTTCTTCCGCAAAGTTCCCGACAACGGCGGTTTTGCGATTATGGCAGGTCTTGAACAGGCTATTGAGTACATCAGGGAACTTCATTTTGAAGACGAGGATATTGAGTATCTCAAGAGCAAGGGCATTTTTGACGAGCAGTTTCTTGAGTATTTGAGGAACTTCAAATTCAGCGGTGATGTTTATGCAATCCCCGAGGGAACTCCGATTTTCCCGAACGAGCCTGTTATGACAATCAAAGCGCCTGCAATTGAAGCTCAGCTTGTTGAAACATTCCTTCTCCTCACAATCAATCATCAGACTCTCATTGCGACAAAGGCTAACAGAATTGTCCGTGCCGCTCAGGGCAGAGCCGTGCTTGAATTCGGTTCACGCCGTGCTCAGGGTGCAAATGCCGCAGTCGACGGTGCAAGAGCTGCATATATCGGCGGCTGCAAGGGTACAGCCTGCACACTTACAGACGAGCTTTACGGTGTTCCCGCCGGCGGTACAATGGCACATTCATGGGTTCAGATGTTCAACAGCGAGTATGACGCTTTTAAAACCTACTGCGAGATGTATCCCGATAATCCTACTCTCCTTGTTGATACATACAACACATTAAAGAGCGGTGTCCCGAATGCCATTAAGGTGTTCAAGGAGGTTCTTCTTCCGCAGGGTAAGACCAAGTGTGCAATCCGCCTTGATTCGGGCGATATTTCCTATCTTTCAAAGAAAGCAAGAAAAATGCTTGATGACGCAGGTCTTACTGAATGTACAATTACTGCGTCAAACGCTCTTGACGAGTACCTTATTCGTGACCTTATGATGCAGGGCGCTCAGGTTGACACATTCGGTGTCGGTGAAAGACTTATCACTTCATCAAGTTCGCCTGTATTCGGCGGTGTTTATAAGCTTGTTGCCGTTGAAAATGACGGCGGTGAAATTGTGCCGAAAATCAAGGTCAGCGAAAATACAACAAAGATTACAAATCCGCACTTCAAAAAGGTTTACCGCTATTTTGACAAGGACAGCGGTAAGGCTATTGCCGATGAGCTTTGCATTTATGATGAGGTTGTTGACGATTCAAAACCGAGAACAATTTTCGATCCGAATGCAGTTTGGAAAACAAAAATGCTTGATAACTATACCGCAAAGGAACTTCTTGTGCCAATCTTCAAAAACGGCAAGTGCGTGTATGAGTCACCGTCAATTGAGGAAATCGCAACCTATTGCCGTGAGCAGATTGACCTTCTCTGGGACGAGGTTAAGCGTTTTGAAAATCCGCATAACTATTATGTTGACCTCTCAAAGAAACTCTATGACATCAAGGCTCTTTTGCTCAATATCTATGAAAAGTGATTTTTGATTATTTTTTGATTCAATCTGAAAATTGAAAAGTAAAATTTACGGTCGGGTAGTTCGTCTATCCGACCGTTTTTATATGTATGGATATTGTTTGCCGTTACAATTTTGTGATTGTTTTAAAATTGTCTTATTTGGATAATTCTACGAACGAAATATAATTCTATTCCCAACTATTTTGGGCAAAAATAAACGGCGGTTTTTGACCGCCCGACACACTATATTTAATTTAACTTATATACCCTTATTACCAACCGATTTATTATTGCAAATCAATTCTTTAATCAAATTTCGTTCTAAAATAAAAAAGGCGGATACTCTCCGCTTACATCTTACTATATATTACGCAGTATCACGCATCTGCCATTGTTTTAATTCTTTCATCAATTCGGATTTTGTTTTCGTAGGTTAGTTGTCTGAAATGTTCAATCAAATCGGCTTCGTTCGGTGTAATTTGTGAGTTGCTGTATGGATTTTTGATATCTGACATACCGATAAGGTAGTCAACCGTAACGCTGAAAATTTCCGCCAAGCTTTTGAGCGTGTCAATAGACGGCTGTGTAATGCCCTTTTCATATTTTGAAATCGCACTCGCCTTTAAATTCAGCTTTTCCGCAAGCTCTGTCTGTGACATATCGTTGTCAACACGCAATTCTTTTAATCTGACTGAAAACTCCATAATAACACCTTTGCCCATAAGTTAATTTTGATAGATTGCAAGTACAGCGGATAGACTGAATTCCATATCCGCCTTAGATGCGGTAACATTTGCATTTAGATTATACCATTCTTTCCACAAATCATAAAAATATTAGCCAAATCAGATTAAAATATGTTGACAATTGCAAAACAGGAATATATAATTATCTTAACAAGATAATTATTCTTGCTGTTATATCTTATTAGGAGGTCAATTATGAGAACTAAAGTCAAAAAATTAACATCGGTTATTCTTGCGGCTGTAATGATGCTCGGCATCTTGACAATCGCACCGCTCACCGTAAGTGCGGCAACCTACGGCGACTTTGAATATACCCTCGAAGATGATTATACATGCACGATTACCAAATACAATGGTTCTGCGGCTAATGTTACTATACCCTCAACTATTTATGGTAATAAAGTTTGTAAGATTGGCGAAGGAGTCTTTGAAAATAATAAAAATGTTCAATATATAAAGGTTCCGCAAACGGTAAAAGTAATTCAAGTGGGTGCATTTTCATATTGTAAAAAGTTAAAGAAAATTGATTTGCCTGAATATGCAAATGAAATTCAAGATTATGCATTTGCTCATTCTGCTATTGAGAATATTGTTTTACCTAATGGCATTATTTACCTTGGAAAATTTTTATTTTACGATTGTGAAAATTTAAAAACAGTAAAAATCCCAAATACAGTTACATGTGTAAGACCATATGCTTTTGTGTATTGTACATCTCTACAGAGTATAATCATACCTGATAGTATTAACCATTTCGATGATAGTTTAACTTTTAAAGATTGTGTAAATTTAAGAAGTATTACGATTGGTTCAGGATTAGAAAATAATGTTTATATGTGTGATGGTACAGATAATTCGTATTTTTATGGTTGTTCGTCTATTGAATCTATCACCGTTAGTAATAACAATAGAAATTATTGTAGTATGAATGGAGTGTTGTATAGCAAAGATAAAAAGAAATTACTTTTATATCCTCCTGCAAAGAAAGACAAAGAATATGTTATTCCAAATGGAGTTGAAACAATATATTATACATTTAGCAATTGTAAATATTTAAAAACAATCACTATTCCTTCCAGTGTTGACGACATAGGTAATAGCCTAGATATTGCTGGTATTGGTTATTGTAATGGCAAGATATCTGGTTTTACAATCAAAGGTTACAAAGGTACAGCCGCAGAAAGATATGCACGAAATAATGATTTTAATTTTGTGCAATTGCAGGTTGTTCCAACCTCGGTTGCCCTTAACAAGACAACTTTAACACTTGATACTGGGAAAACCACAAATCTCAGAGCAACAGTATACCCATCAAATGCGTCAAATAAAAAATGCACTTGGAGCAGTTCAAACACAAGCGTTGCGACTGTTGACAAAAACGGCAAGGTAACTGCCAAAGCGTCGGGAACTGCAACAATTACGGTGAAAACTTCTAACGGCAAAACCGCAACTTGCAAAGTTACCGTAAATCTTCCCGCTCCGCAGATTACAGGTCTTGCAAACACAACAGGCGGTATCAAAATTTCGTGGAACAAGGTTGACGGCGCTTACGGCTACAGACTTTATTACAAGCCTGCATCAGGCGGTTGGAAACGCTTTAAGGACACAACCGCCACATCGTTCACCGATTCGGGAGTAAGTCCTAACAGAACCGAAACATACACAATCCGTTGTATTGACAAAAACGGCAACACAATCAGCGGATTTAACTCGACAGGCTGGTCGAAAAAATATACACCTGTTGCTCCGACAATTTCAAAACTCGATATCACCACAGGCGGTATCAAGCTTAGTTGGAACAAAATCGCAGGTGTTTACGGCTACAGACTTTATTACAAGCCTGCGTCTGGTGGTTGGAAACGCTTTAAAGACACAACAGCCACATCGTTCACCGATTCGGGAGTAGTACCGAATAAAACCGAAACATACACAATCCGCTGTATTGACAAGAACGGCAATACCGTCAGCGGTTTTTATTCAAGGGGTTGGTCGAAGAAATACACTCCTGTTGCTCCGACAATTACAAGGCTCTCAAACACATCAAAGGGTGTAAGCGTAACTTGGAATAAAATCGCAGGCGTTTACGGCTACAGACTTTACAGAAAATATGACGGCGGAAGCTGGACAAGGGTAAAAGATACAACTTCAACCTCTTTCACAGATTCAGGTGCTAAAAAGGGTAAGAAGGTAACCTACACAGTCCGTTGTATTGACAGGAAAGGCAAAACGGTAAGCGGTTTCAACTCAAATGGTTGGTCAATTACAAGAAAATAGTATTTTAATCAGAAATCCCGACAGGTTTTGTGCTGTCGGGATTTTTGCTTGTTTTTACCATTGAAAAGACTGAATAATAATGTTATAATAAATCCGAATATCGGAAATTGTGAATAACTTTATCGAAAATGGGAGATGAAAACTAAAAATGGCAATAAAGGTAACGCTCCTTACACACACACCTAACCCTGAACAGACGGTTGCAATGGCGGCAAAGCTTTGCTACTCACCGTCAGGGATTGAAGATATAAGAGAAGGTCTTGACGAGGAAAAAACTTCTTCATTTATTGATATGCTTGCAAGCCTCGGCCATGCAAGTCCGACTGAACACGCATATTTTACATTCGGCATTGAGGGCATTTCAAGAGCCTGCTCACACCAGCTTGTCCGCCACAGAATTGCATCCTACAGTCAACAGTCACAGCGCTATGTTGACGGCACAAGGTTTGACTTTGTAACTCCGCCCGAGATTGCAAAGAACGAAAAGGCTCTTGCCGCCTATGAAAAGGCTCTCAAGGTTGAGGCTGACGCTTACAAGGAAATCAGAGATGCACTTGCTGTCGGTTACATCAACGAGAAATGTCCCGATAAGTACAGCGGAACGGATGAAGAAATTATCAATGCCTACAAGGCTGATGACAAAAAATCCTGCAATGCTTTCATCAAGAAAGCCAACGAGGACGCAAGATTTATTCTTCCGAATGCATCGACAACAAAAATTGTCTGCACTTTCAATGCAAGAAGCTTGCAAAACTTTTTTGCACACCGTTGCTGCAACAGAGCGCAGTGGGAAATTCGTGAGGTTGCCGAACAGATGCTTTTGCAATGTCTTGAGGTTGCTCCGCACCTTTTCAAAAACTGCGGCCCGTCATGCCTGTTCGGACCATGCCCCGAGGGCAATATGTGTTGCGGCAAGCAAAAGGAAA
>ERZ894209.461-NODE-461-length-22628-cov-19.239135_pt1 | contig 22628 bp, 19 predicted proteins | sample MGYA00380288_ERZ894209 | MGnify/ENA primary metagenome ERZ894209 (study PRJEB32331, sample SAMN06328482) | human gut metagenome | biome: human gut microbiome; feature: stool | host: Homo sapiens | collected 2013-12-13 ... | reverse complement strand
ATATAATTTTTGCAGAAGGTATGTTTTGGGAAGATATTTTATTTAATTTTCTATTAAAGATTAGCTCTCCAAAAATCAAGATTAAAGATGAAAAATATATTGTTTATAGATTAAATGCTAAATCTTCAACTACCACAAACGTTGTAAAAATTTATAAAGATGCAGTTAAAATGATGAAATTTTCAAAGAATTTACTGGATGATAAAGGATTATATGAAGAATATAAATTCAAATTTATTGAGCATTATTTTGGGGCTTTATATTATGATATTCTCGTAAGGGTAAAACGAGCTTCTTTTATAAAATTTTTGTTTATGAAAAATGATATAAAAAATTATTTTATTGCTTTGAATTTATCTCAGAATGATATGCAGAAGCTTAAAGTTTATAATGAATATTTGTATCAAACATTATTACATCTTAAAAAAGGCAGCATTTTTACGGATTTAATAAAATATTTTATATCATTAATTTTTTCTGTTAAAAACTCATTTGATAAAAGATTTAAAGTTGTTACTATTTTAGGAATTAAGTTTAAACTAAGGAGGAAAAATGTCTAAGATATCAGTGATTATTCCGGTATATAATGGAGAAAATTATATTTCAAAATGTATAGAAAGTATTACAAATCAAACACTTGAAGATATAGAGATAATTTGTGTTAATGACGGCTCTACTGACAATACAGAAAAAGTTTTGAAAAAGTATGCTTCAAATGATAAAAGGATTAAAATTGTTAATAAGAAGAATGGTGGATTGTCATCTGCAAGAAATGAAGGTTTTAAATATGTTACTTCCGATATAGTACATTTTATTGATTCAGATGATTGGCTTTTTACAAATACAGCATATGAACAAATGTATGAAAAGTTTATTTTAAATGATTTAGATATGCTGATATTTGAACATCAAGAATATGACAATTACTTCAATATAATTAAAAATGAGAATTTAAGAAAATATGCTTTTAAATTTGATGAACAAGATTATGAAAAAGTTTTATTGAAAAAAGATTTTGAAAAGTATATATTTCGTTTTACACCATTTGCTTGGAATAAATTATATAAAACAGATTTTTTAATAAAGAATGGGATATCTTTTTCAACAGAGTTAATGTCAGGAGAAGACTCTCCTTATGCATTAAACACAATTCTTTGTGCCGAAAAAATAATGTTTACCGAAGAAAAATATATAGTTTACAGAGTTGAAAATGTAACTTCAATGACTAAAAATAAGATTCATGAATATTTAGATTTCCCAATAAAAGTTTCTGAAGAAATTCTTAAAATTTTGAAAAGATATAATTTATACGAAAAATATCGTATTCAATATATATCTTCATCAGTTTACAGATTATTAAAGCATTATTTAAATCAAACTATCCCTGGTAAGGAAAGGGATAATTTTCTGGTCCTTGTACTGAAGTTTTTTAAGTATTTAAAAGTTGATAAAAAAACATTAGAAAAAATATCAAAATATGATATAAGAGCTTTGGAAATTTTACATTGTACTCTTAATTATCCAATAAATGTTAAATACAGGTTATTTAACATTATACCTGTATTTAAAGTAAGATACAAAAGAAACTCAGCTAAATACTATTTATTTGGTATTCCCTTATTAAAAATTGTTCAGACTGGAATGTATTCAAAAGATATTTACTTTATAGGTGGTTTCTTGAAAGTTATTAAATCACATGTGGTTTAGGAGAAAATATATGGAAAAAATATCAATAATAGTACCTGTATATAACGTAGAAAAATATTTGAGCAGATGTCTTGACAGTTTGTTAAACCAAACTCTAATAGATATAGAAATTATTTGTGTTAATGACGGTTCTACTGATGAATCCTTAAAAATTCTTGAAAGTTATGCTGAAAAAGATAATAGAATAAAAATTGTGAACAAAGAAAACGGAGGTTTATCTTCTGCGAGAAATGAAGGCTTAAAATATGTAACAAGTGATTATGTTGGTTTTGTGGATTCAGATGATTGGATAGAACCTGATACATATGAACTTGCTTTATCTGCAGTACAGAAAAATAATGTTGATTTTGTAAGCTGGGGTGCAAAGATTGTTCTTGATGATGATATTAAAGAAGAAACTCCGAGTATTGCATCTGCAAGAAACTATCATAACCTTAAATTAATAGGGTATCATAATGTCACTGACAGCGTTTTAACTAAAACTTCCGTAACTGTTTGGAATAAATTATTTAAAATGCAAATAATAAGAGATAATAATTTGATATTTCCAAACGGACTTATATATGAGGATAATGAATTTTTCTTAAAATATGCAATTTATTGTCAAAACGCATACTATATTGATAAGTATTTATATAATTATTTACAAAGAACTAATTCTATTATAGGGAAAATGTGTACTAAAAATAAAGCTTTAGATTATTTAAAAGTTTACGAAAATATTTACACATATTATACAGATAAGAATTTGTTAGAAAAACACAGAAAACTCATATCAGATAAATTTAATGCTATTATGTGGAATTCTTATACTCACTGTTGGGATAAAAAGCTTGTGAAAAAAAAGTTGAGAATTTTAGCAAGAAATTTAGACAACAATATTTTACAGAATGAAAATATTAATTTAATTAAGAAAAATAAGTTTTATAAAATTAATAATCTCAATGCTTCAAAATTAAGTTGCGGCTGTAAACTCTTGGGATTTGAAGAAACACGTGAAAAGTTGATTTTTAAACTTTTAGGAATAAAAATTTCTTTGAAAAAACAAAATATTTATTCGAAAAAGAAAGAAAATTGCAAAAAAATTGTAAAAATATTAGGAATAAAATTAACTTTTAAAGATAAAAAGGCAATATTAAATAATAAATTTAACGATATATATTATAAATTAAATCAACAAAAGATTTCGTTTGATAAAAATATTGAAAATACTTTAGCATTAACAAAATATTTTATGGAAGACAAATTGATTTCAGATGCTGAAAAAAATAAGTTTAGAGGCAGATATCCGGATTTTGATACAAAAATTAAAGATGCCGTGAAGAATTTTGATGAATTTTACTTCTATCCGAATGTTGGTAATATGGGCGATGGTATTATTGCAGAAGCGGAATTTCAGATTTTAAATAACTGTAAATATAATTATAAGATTGTTGATAATTATTCAAACAAAGTCTTTGCTCCTTGCGAGGAATATAACCTTGTTTACGGCGGAGGCGGACTTTTCGTAAAATATTGGAACTATCAGAAAGTTTTAGATATTTTTAAAGATAAAAATCTGAAAAAATGTGTTGTACTTCCTTCAAGTTTTTATGAATGTGATGATGTTCTTGAATGTTTTGATGAGAGGTTTACTGTTTTTTGCAGAGAAGCATACAGTTATAATTACTGCATATCAAAGAATAAAAGAGCAAAGTTTATTCAGGCTGATGATATGGCATTTTCACTAAACCTTGACTTACAGGAAAAGTATGATGTTTCAAAAATTAAAGATAATATGCAAAAGTTAAGCAGCAAAGATTTTGCCGTACTTACTAATGTCATTTATCCTAAGATAAGAAAATTATATCAAAATGTACAAGCAGCATTGAAAGTAAATACAATAATTAATTCTGACAAAGTAAGAATAGGTTACTTATTAAGAACAGATGCTGAAAAAAAGTCTGATAAAGTTGATTTTCCAAGTGTTGATTTGTCAAAATTTGCCAATAGTCCTTGTACAGATTCAGGAGTTGTAAGTTTAATTTCAAGAGTATTTATTGAAACATTAAATTCTTTTGATGTTATAATTACAGACAGGTTACATATAGGTTTGGTTTCTTCCCTTTTGGGTAAAGAAGTTTATCTTTTAGATAATTCTTACAAAAAAGTTTCCGGAATCTATGAGTATTCTATGCAATCATATAAAAACATTCATATAGTTTCATCATTAAATGAGGTGTGCATAGATAATCTGACAACAAAAAAATCTAAGGCAGATTTAAGCATAATAAATAATCCGATAAATATTGAGAAAATTTTTAATATATATCTGAGTAAGTTAAAATATGAAAAAGCTATTAAAAATACAATATGGAGTGTAAAATAATGGAAAAAGATAAAATTAAACGATTTATAGACTGTTATGTACCAGTAACTACCTGTAATTTAAGATGTCATTACTGCTATATTACGCAACAGCGAAAGTTTGATGCAAAACTACCTGAATTTAAGTATTCAGCTGAATATATTGCAAAAGCTTTATCTAAGGAAAGACTTGGTGGAGTTTGTTGTCTTAATTTCTGTGGTGGCGGAGAGACATTATTGCCTCCTGAGATGATTGGCATTATAAGAAAATTGTTGGAAGAAGGTCATTATGTAATGGTCGTTACTAATGGTACTATGTCTAATAGATTTGATGAAATAACGCAAATGCCAAAAGAACTTTTGGAAAGACTTTTTATTAAATTCTCATTCCATTTTCTCGAAATGAAAAGATTAAAGATGATGGACAAGTTTTTTGATAATATTAGAAAAGTCAGAGATGCAGGTGCTTCATTTACACTTGAAATTACTCCAAGTGATGAGCTGATACCATATATTGAAGAAGTTAAAGAAGTTGCTTTAAAAAATCTTAAAGCACTTCCTCATATTACTGTTGCAAGAAATAATACTGTGGCTGATTTACCTATACTTACATCCTTGTCAAAGCCGGAATATAAAAAAATATGGGGACAGTTTAAATCTGGTTTGTTTGATTATAAAATTTCTGTGTTTAATAAAAAGCGAAAAGAATTTTGTTACGCAGGAGATTGGACTTCATATTTAAATATTGGTACAGGGGTTTTGAAACAGTGTTACAAAGGGGACATCCTTCAAAATATATACGAAAATATAGAAGAACCAATTCGTTTTTGTGCTATTGGGAATAACTGCCGTCAATCGCATTGTTATAACGCACATGCGTGGCTGACTTTTGGTGCTATTCCTGAGCATAAAGCACCTACTTACATTGAAATGAGGGATAGAATTTGTATAGACGGCAGTCATTGGTGTGGTGAAAAAGTTAGAGACTTCTTCTCGCAAAAATTGGTTAATAGCAATCGAAAATATACATTGATGCAAAAAAGAAAAATCAACAAAAAGTACAAAAAGAAAACTTCCGGTAAATTATTAGAAAAAATATTTTCTGTTAAAAATGATTGTCCGCATAATACTGAGAAAGTACATAAAATTGTAACAATTCTTGGTGCACGTATTAAGTTTAAAGTTAAAAATAAAAAATTATTACAAAATCAAATATGTTTTTTTAAACAAGAAATAAATACATTAAAGGAAAATCAAAGAAGTATAAGATTATATTTGGAACTTGAGCGTCTTGACAGACAAATTAAAGAGATGGCTCCGAAAGACCAAATGATTTTTGTATGTATAAACGGAACGGGTGATACTATGATGTATGCTTCATACTGGAAAGAACTTGAGGCAAAATACGGAACTAAAATATTTTGGGTTGTCGTAAAATCTCATGAAGTCATTTTAAAAATGTACGGAATAACAAATTATATGGTATTGGAAACTATGAGTGTGCAAAAACAGGGTACATTCTCAGATGCTGTTAATATTACAACTACTCCTATTAAAGGCATTCCTTTTTATGCTCATTGGACATATAATAAAACTACTCGAGTAAGAGAAAAGTATTTCTTAGACTTTGTGAGAAATTCGATGGATTTAAAAGGATTACCTTTAAATCATCCAATTTGGTATCCTGAAATTGATGAAAGTTTACAAAATAAAATTTCAGCAGTTAAAGATTTAAGCAGAACTATCTTAATTTCACCAGATGCAAGATGGCTTCCTCTTAATGATGTTAATTTATGGAATTCATTAATAAAAGAATTAAAACTTGCAGGTTACGAAGTAATTGTTAATGACTTTTTGCATAAACTAAAATTAAATGGTGCTGTATGTTATTCCGATTTTACCAATGAAGAACTTGTTGCTCTGGCAAAAAATTGTTATGCAACAATTTCTGCAAGAAGTGGTTTTACTGATATTATGCATGAGCTTGGTGAAAGGTTGTTTGTTCTTTATACAAATAATGATTGGCTAAAACTTTATACTTTAAATGGTATTTGTTCTACATCAAATGTGAATGAATATGTAATTAGCCCTCACTTTTCAGTTAAGCAAATAATAGCTGATTTAGAGAAAATATCTTGTAAAGAGGCTGCACAGTTATGATTTTGACCTATCATAAAATTTCACTTACTAAGACTGATAAAATTACTGTGAATTTGAAGAGTTTTATCAGGCAGATGTATGCATTAAGAAAAAACAAAGTTGTATACCTTAATGATTATGATATGAATGACAATAATCAGATTGTTTTAAGATTTGATGATGGATACAAAAGTGTGTTGAAATATGCTCTTCCTGTATTGAAATTCTTTGGATATCCTTTTGAAGTGTTTATTGTAGAGAATTTTTTTCTAAGTGCAGAAAAAGGTAACAAAAATTTTTTAAATAAAAAAGATTTGAAAAAAATAATCAAAGCAGGCGGCAGACTTCAGTATCATACTAAATCACATCTGGATTTAAGTATTATAGAAGACGAAGAACTTATTAAATCTGAATTAATTTGTCCTGAATATATTAAACAGATAGATAAAAACGGGTTTAAATTTTTAGCATATCCCTATTGGAAATATAATTCAAAGACACAAGAAATTGCACGATATATATATAACGGCGCATGCTCGGGAAACGGTTTTGCTGGGAATAACAAATATTCAATGGATGGAATCAAAGTAGAGGCAGATACTAAAATATAAAGGAGAAAAGATGACTAAAATTTTAGAAAATATAATCTCTGTAAAAAATCATGGTTTACATAAAACACTTACTGTTATGGGGATAAAGTTTAAATTTAAAAATAATAAAGCTGAGCAAAAATTAATTTATAACAGATTAAATGATATGTATTGTTCAATTAATGAAAATAAAAAGCAATGGGTAATTGATAATATTGCTAACAAACAATTTTATGAACAAGAATTACGTATATATAATTTTTTCGAAGAAATGAAAGCCAGAAAATTTTATCCTGTTTTCAAAGATAGAATTTCTGTTGGTAAAATGGTTTTGGCTATGAAGGCTTTTCATAAGCGCTGCCCTGATTATGAAGCTTTTTTATTTACAGATGTAAAAGATGTAGAAAAAAAATTTAAAGTATATATTAAAAGTGACATAAAAAACATGAATCCGGATAAAGATATGGCAGTTCTTGCATTTAATCAAGATTATTTAGCTTTAGATTTAATTGATGAGCTAAATAAATATAATATAAAATATTATGCTGGTATACAATCTTTTCCTCATGCAAGGTATTTCCATACAGATGAAATTGCTTTTAAAGTTTTAGAAGAAGAAGCTGTGTCAAACAGTTGGCATTTTTGTCCTGTTGATTTCGAAAATATCTTCCAAGCTCTTAAAGCAAGCCAAACACTGGAAGGTGATTTTGTGGAAATTGGGACTTTTAAAGGTGATTCTGCTTCAGCAGCTCTTAATTATATGAAGAAAGCTAACATTAATAAAAAAGCTTATTTTATTGATACATACGAAGGTTTTAACTATGAACAGGCATTAAAGTCAAATGATACTTTTTGGAAAGAGAGTCATAAAAATACTTCTTATGATAAAGTTAAAGAAAGATTAACTCAATACGGAAATGCCACTGTTGTAAAAGGTAATATAATTTCAGATGATTTACCGGCTGAGATTGATAAGATATGTGTTGCCAATATTGATGTTGATCTTTATGAAGCAATAAAAGCAGCATTATATAAGGTTAAAGATAAAGTGGTAAAAAATGGTATAATTATTGCTGAAGACTATGGACACACTCCGACTTTAATCGGAGGACAAAAAGCAGTAGATGAATTTATTGAAGAAAATAAAAATGATTTTATACCACTTTATATGAACAGCGGGCAAATGTTTTTAATTAAGAAATAAGGAATTTATTTACATATGAAAAAAAATTTACCGGAAAATATATTTGATTTAATTAATAAAAATAATCGTATAAAATTAGAATTAATCAAACAAAATAATATAAAACCTAATTTTGAACGTCAGGTTGGATATATATGTGCAAACAAAAATAATCCGAATGAAAAATATTGGCTTACATTAGCTTTTTCAGATGCTCAAAAATACAGATTAAAAAAGACTGTTGAAAATATAACAGACAAATCATTATCTTGGGCAAAATATTTTGATTTTAATATGCCTGTTGCTTATGGTGAAAAAGATAATGTGTTTTTTGTTTTATACACCTTTTTAGAAAATACAACAAGAGGACAGCTATGTGAAAGTATTACTTACGAAAATATATTAAATGAAATATATGAAAGAGAATCTTTTATTGTAAAACTCACTCCGGAAAAAATAGACGAAATAATGAACAGTATTATCGAGGAAAGGTGTCCTGATAATATGCAAAGCAGAGAAATTTTTGTTAGCAGTGAATTTTTTATTGAATACAAAGAGCTTTTGAGTAAATATGATGAAATTAAAATGGTTCGTTCTCATTGCGATTTCAAGCCGCAGAATATAATTAATTATCAAAACAAAAGGTATTTAATCGGTTTTGAATTCGGAGGAATTGATTTGCCGGTCGGTTTTGATTTGTATTGTCTTAGAAAAGCTTCTATCGAAAAGAAATATTCTGATGTGCCATATAAAGAATTTCATGAATTATTTTGTAAATTTCACCATGTAGGCAATAATGTTCAATGGTTAAAATATTGTAATCCTGTTGTAAAACTTGATAAAGGTCGTGAGTTTATTAAAATTCTTGAAAGAGAGAAATTTACTACTATTGATATAAAACGAAGATTTCCTCTCTATAAGTTTGATTTAACAATTGATTTTAGTAATATAGAAATTTCTCCTGCGGCTGTATATAAACTTGTTAAACTTATCGAAAAGAAATTTAATAATAATTATATTATAAGGTTTAAAAATTGCCCTTACTGGTTTGAAAGATTAAAGCAAGATGAAGAAAATATCTTATCTTTCTCAGGTGTAATTAATAAGGACTACGAAGAGCCGAAAGACTTCATTGGTTATATAAAATCAACTCAGGCTTATGTTAATTATTCTAAAATTATGCCATATGTAAAACCATATTGGTTTAGAGCTTTGTTAGCCGTGCTTATTTGTATTCCTATAGGTTCATTGGATGCGGTTATTGCTTTATCATTAAAACCTTATATGGATTTAGTAATGGTTGAGAAATCCGTAAATTCACCTTGGTATATTCCTTTTGCAATTGTTGCGTTTACAACTCTGCAGGGGTTCTTAAATTACTTGGCAACTTATATGAATACCTGGGTTGGGACTAAGATTACTAATGATTTAAAATTAGATTTGTACAAGAAGATGCTTACTTTAGAAACAGCATTTTTTGATAAGAAAAAATCAGGTGACATAGTATTTAGATTTAATAACGATGCTGATTTAGCGTGTGCCGGTCTGTTAGATAACTTAAAAACTTTTGTATCAAGATTATTTTCTTCTCTATCATTAGTTGGAGTGTTGTTCTATAATTCATGGCAATTGGCATTAATTGCAGTGTTTGTCTTGGGATGTGCTTTTTTACCGTTAACAAAAATTCGAAAAAGAATTAAAGATGTTCTTGATAAATCTATTGCAATTACAGCTTCTATAATAACTTCTTACAATGAGAGCTATGCAGGAATTAAGACTATTGCCTCATATAATCTTGATAGAATACAGGAATCTAAATTTGAGAAAATCTTAAATTCTTTATTCTCATTTAAGATGAAACTTATTCAACGAACATCTTGGCTTTCTCCTATGATGCACGTTATTGTTTCTGTCGGCATAGGTATAGCAATAGGATATGGAAGCCATTTGATATTAACTGACCAAATCACAAGTGGTAACTTTGTTTCGTTTATTACAGCTTTAATTATGTTGTATACACCAATTAAAAATCTCGGTAATAACTTTAACGCTGTTCAATTCTCTTTCCTTGCTATTGAAAGGGTATTTGATATATTGGATTCACAGCCTAAGATTAAAGACAAAAATAATGCTTTTGAATTAAAAAATATTAATTCTATTGAATTCAAAAATGTTAATTTTGAATATATTAAAGACAGACCCGTATTAAAAAATATAAATTTAAATGTTAATTCAGGAGAAACAATTGCACTTGTTGGAAATTCCGGTGGAGGTAAATCTACTATAGTCAGTCTTATTCCAAGATTTTATGATATCAATTCAGGTTCAATAAGGATTGATGGTATGGACATTAGGGATTTAACTTTAAGATCTTTAAGGCAAAATATCGCTATAGTATTTCAGGATAATTTCTTGTTCTCAGGTACTATAAGAGATAATATTATGCTTGGCAATGAAAATGCATCAGAAGAGGATGTTGATAAAGCTGTTAAAATGGCATATTTAGATGACTTTGTTTCAGGCTTAACAAATGGTTTGGATACTCAAATCGGAGAAAGAGGTATTCTTCTTTCAGGAGGTCAAAAACAAAGGGTTGCTATCGCGCGTGCATTTTTGAAAAATGCTCCTATTGTTATATTGGACGAAGCTACTTCTGCTTTGGATAATAAAGCAGAAGCGATTGTACAAAAGGCAATAGAAAACTTGATGCAGGACAAAACAGTATTTGTAATTGCACATAGACTTTCTACAATTCAAAATGCCGATAAAATAGTAGTTATTAATGAAGGAGAGATTGTTGAAATTGGCAGCCACGAAGAATTGTTGAAAATTGAAAATGGTGCTTACAGATTACTTTATGAAATGCAGTTTAAAAAGCAGTCTGCGCAAGCCGTTGCAGTATAATTGATTTCGTATAGAAGGCGATTACTAAGCGCAATAAATTATACTTTCTTCGCATTAAATCTTTTAAATCATAGTAAATAATGTATTTGTTCACACTAACGAAAGGATGTTGCTATGAAAAACGAAAAAGATAAAGAAACAATGAAAGAAAAAATGCATGATACGGCTGATAAAGCAAAAAACAAAGCTCACGCTATGAAAGAAGATATTAAAGAGGGTGCTGAAAAAGTCAAAGATAAGGCACACGCTTTAAAAGAAGACATTAAAGAAAAGGCTCATAATGCCAAAGAAAAAATTGTCGAAAAAGCAGATGATATAAAAGAAAAACACAAAAAAGACAAAGAAGAAAAAGACGAAAAGAAAATCGCTAAAGACGAAGAAAAATTACTTAAGGATGAAGAAAAATAAAACAAATAAAAAAGAGGCTTTTTATAGCCTCTTTTTTTTAATCCATTTCTTTATAACGTTTAAGAACAGTTTCTTTAATGTATGAATCATTACATTTTAATGCATTAATCAATACTTCGTTGTCAGGTCTTGCTCCGGCTTTAACCAAAACTTCAACAATTTTAGACTGTTTTTTCTTTATTGCATATGATAACGGGTTAATATACGAAGCTTGTTTATTAACGTCTGCCCCGTAAGCAATTAATGTTTCAACAATTTGAGCATCTTTTTTCTTAATTGCTATAATAAGTGGTGTTAAACCTGCTATTTCTTTATTGGGATCAACTTTGTTTTCCAAAAGCAACTTTACTACTTCATTTTGATTACTTGCAATTGCCATATAAATTGCAGGTGTTGACATAAATGTTGCATCGGGGCTCATTCCTGATTTTAAAAACAAATCCACAAGCTGAACATTTCCGCTGCTGATAGCATTAAAAAAGCTGTAAGTACTGTATTTGACATCTTGTGCCTGGATTTTTGAAATGTACATTTGATGCATATCAGTTTCTGCATCAGCAAATGCAGCTGTTTGCAAAGCCATAACCATAAATAAACAAGCTAATAATTTTTTCATAACTTTCCTCCTGAAGTTTATATTATCATTTTTTTTCTATATTTGCAATGAATTGCTGTGCTTTTTCAACAGCATCTTTTTTCGAGAAAGTGTATGAATCTTTGGAAATTATTTTGCGTAATCCTGAGCGAAGAACTCTTGCTGCAAGCAGTCTGTTGTTAAAAATTATTATTACTTTTATTTTCTTATCTTTTAAAGTCATAATTAAATCTTCAAGAGCAAAAACAGCTGAGATATCCATACTTGTAATACTGCTGCAATCAATAATAACACATTCTTCATGCATAACTTCATCAATCCTGGACATAATTTGTGAGGCAGAACCAAAGAATAATACGCCGTCTATTTTTAATATCATAATTTTGTTTTGGACTATTTCATCAAAACAATCTTCATTACTTGCACAATTCGGAAGTTTGTCGATGTCGATTTGGAATTCTTTTGCTATATGAGAAGCGAAAAGCACCGCAGACAAAATAATTCCAACCCCGACAGCCGTTATAAGGTCATAAAATACAGTAATAAAGAAAACTGCAAGCATAACAAACAAATCTGAACGCGGAGCTGCTTTTAATACTTTTAAAAACTTATAGTCGATGATGCTTATCCCTACTTTCACAAGAATACCTGCAAGAACGGCAAGAGGTATTTGAGAAGCAACAGGTGCAAAGAAAAGGATTACCATCATTAAGAATACAGAATGAATTATTCCTGATAAAAGGGTTTTACCTCCTGTTTTAATATTAACAACAGTTCTCATTGTGGCTCCCGCGCTTGCAACTCCGCCGAACAGTCCCGCAAATGCATTACCTATACCTTGCCCTATAAGCTCTTTGTTAGGATGATGTTTGGTTTTTGTCAAAGAATCAGCAACAAGTGATGTCAGCAATGAATCTATTGAACCCAATACAGCAAGTGTCACTGCCATTGATATTATAATTTTTAAATCTGCAAAGTGGAATACAGGCATAATAAACTTTGGAAAACTTACCGGTATTTCACCTATTGTAGAAACATTTAATCCCAACCCTGAAGAAATAATTGTTCCAGCAACAAGAGCAATTAGAGGAGGTGGAACTTTAGAAGCAAGTTTTTTAGGTGTAAAAAACACTATTAAAAGCGAGATTAAGCCTAATATTAAACTCTGATAATTTATAAAATCAGCATTTTTAATAACATTGATTAATCCTCCAAAAGGAGTTCCGTTATATTCCAGTCCCAAAATCGGATTAAGCTGTAAGAGTATTATGATAGCGCCTATACCGCTCATAAATCCTGAAATAACAGGATAAGGTATGAAATTTACTAATTTGCCTACTTTAAAACATCCTAAAAGTATTTGAATAATACCTGCAATAAAAATAGTTGTAAATACAATTGAGGTATTATTAGGGTTAAGTGCTACCATTGAAGCTAAAACAACTGCCATAGGACCTGTGGGACCTGTTATCTGAGTCGGTGTGCCGCCAAATATTGCAGCAAGCAATCCTACAATGATTGCACCGTATAAACCAGCAGTTGCTCCAAGACCGCTTGCGACACCGAGTGCAATTGCCAGCGGCAGAGCAATAACGCCTGCCGTTATACCTCCTAAAATATCTCCTTTAGGATTGGAAAAAATATTTGTTTTCATTGTTAAAATCCCTTTATTATAAACTTATATATCATTTATAACAGAACAGCAGAGATTTCACAATATTTTAAACAAGCCCTTCTTTTAAGGCTTTTACGGCAGCCTGAGTTCTGTCATCTACTACAAGTTTTTGTATAATATTGCATACGTGTGCTTTTGCAGTATGTTCCGAAATGGTTAATTTTTCTGCTATTTCGTTATTTGACATACCGTCTACTACAAGTTTCAGGACTTCATATTCTCGCTGAGTAAGGTTGGCGTGCTGTTCCTTGAACATAGCACGTGACATTTGGCGTGGTGGAATAACCCCGCAGTTTTTCTCTCTCAATATGGGAACTACCTGCGGATCAAGCCACATTGCTCCTTCTTTGATAGTTTTAATAATCATTTTTAAAATTTCTGTGTTTATGTCTTTCATTACATAAGCGCAAGCTCCCGCGTGCAGCGCATCAAGTATTTCTTTCTCGCTCAAATGAGATGTCAAAATAATTACTTTTGCTTTGTCGTAGATTTCTAGAATTCTTTTTGTCGCTTCAATTCCTGAAATGTCAGGAAGACCTATGTCCATTAAAACAACATCAGGGTGATATTGGCGGAATTTTTCAACAGCTTCTTTTCCGCTTTGTGCTTCTGATGCCACTTCAATTTCGTTTTGATCTTCAAAAAGCGACTTCAGTCCGACACGCATAAGCTTTTGATCTTCTACTAATAACATTTTTATTGGTGTATCTGTCATATTAACTCCTCAAAGTATATTTCCCGATATATAACTTATAAGGCTTTTTCTGTATCTTTTAATCCAGTATGTGAGAACTTTTGAGGGTTATATTATACAGGTATGATTGAGAACTATTATTTGGATTTATATAGTAAGTGATATTTCTTTTAATATCGGATTTCAAAAAATGAACATTATTTATATAAGCCGTTAAATGATGTTTTATGAAAAATTAACGCAGCAGATTAAAACTTAATAAAAACTTTATGTTTTAAGACTGGCAAAATAATTTATTTTGCGATATTATGTCAATGGTAAATATACATAAGGTTTAAATTATGAAATATTCAAAATATTCTACGGTTATAATAGGAAGCGGGATTGCAGGCTTATATGCCGCTTTAAAAATAGAACAGCAGGTAAAACTTGCTGACGGAATTTTATTGATTACAAAATCAAAATTGGGAGAAAGTAACTCGAGATACGCTCAAGGCGGTATGGTCGGGGTTATGAAAGAGAATAAATCAGATTCAACTGCTTCTCATATATCAGATACTATTAAAGCAGGAGCAGGTTTAAGCGAGTTTAATACAGTAAAATATATATCAGAACATTCTGATGCTGTAATAAAAGATTTACTGAAATTCGGTGTTGAATTTGACAGAGATGAAAATAATGAACTATGTTTTACGAAAGAAGCTGCTCACAGTGTTCGAAGAATTCTTCACTCTGGCGGGGATGCAACAGGTAAAATGATTGAGCAGGCTCTTTGCAAGAAAGTAAGCGAAAATTCAAACATAGATGTTTATGAACAGACTGATGCTGTTGAACTTATTGTTAATTCTGACAGTGAATGCAAGGGTGTACTGGTATTTAACGATGACATCGGTGAATACGAAACAATTTATTCACCTGCAGTAATCCTTGCAACCGGCGGATTGGGACAGCTTTATAAATACACTACAAATCCTGCGGGAGCAACAGGCGATGGTCTTGCGTTAGCTTATAATGCGGGAGCGGTTATGCAGGATATGGAATTTGTGCAATTCCATCCGACTGCTTTAGCCATTGATGGTGAAGAAAACAGATTTTTAATCAGCGAAGCTGTAAGAGGTGAAGGTGCAAAGCTTTGTGATGCCGACGGCGTTGAGTTTATGCACAAGTACGATGAGAAAAGAGAACTTGCACCACGTGATGTTGTTACACGTGCAAACTTTAATGAAATGATGGAAAACAATGTTGATAACGTTTATTTGAATGCAACTTGTATTGATGAAAAGAAACTTGCAAAACGTTTTCCTAATATTTCCAAAAAGTGTCTTGAAAACGGTATAGATATTGCGCATGATTTTATACCTGTTGCACCTGCTGCACACTACTTTATGGGCGGTGTAAAAACTAATTTGAGAGGCGAAACTTCCATAAAAGGTTTGTTTGCCATAGGCGAAGTTGCATCGACAGGACTTCACGGCGGTAACAGACTTGCAAGCAACTCTCTTTTGGAATGCGTTGTATGCGCATATTCAGCAGCGGAATATTTAAAATCCGTTGAATTAAAAACACCGAAACAAATTGATGAAGATATTAAATTAATTCTAGACAGATATTCTGATGAAGATGTTGTACTTGATGAACTTGATATTCCTGCAATGAAAAAGAAACTCCAGGATATTATGTGGGATTACGTGGGAATCTTGAGAAGTTCAGAATCTTTGATTACAGCATTAGCAAAATTGGAAGAATTAAAACAGGAATTTCCCAGAACTGACAAATGTGCTAGCCGTGACGAATATGAATTTAAGAATATGCTTACCGTTGCAATTTTGATAGCTCATTCGGCTTTGCAGCGCAAAGAATCAAGAGGAGCACATTACAGATTGGATTATCTTGAAACCCATGAAGAATGTATTCACAGTTGTTTAACTAAAAAAGATGGAATTACCAATTCTATAAATTGCTCTATGCCTGATAAGGTCTAAGACTATTGTTGTTGTAACTTAGAAATAAGGAGAAAAATTTTGTTAAGTAAGTTTTATATTGAAGACCATGTAAAAATGGCGCTTGAAGAAGATATCGGTTTTGGAGATATTACTACTGAAAATTTAGCAGGGGATAATGACTTTTTGTCAGGTGAATTGAATACCAGAAGTGAAGGTGTTCTTTGCGGATGTGAAGTTTTTAAAACAGTTTTTAAAGTACTTTCTGACGATATAAAAATAAAATTTTATTTTAAAGACGGTGATAAAATCAAAAAAGGCGATAAAATCGCAGATATTTCAGGGCCTGCAAAATATCTTCTTATGGGTGAAAGAGTTTCTTTGAACTATATTCAAAGAATGTCAGGTATTGCTACTGAAACAAGAAAATATCAGGATGCAATCGAACCATACGCAGCTAAAATAGTGGATACCAGAAAAACTACTCCGAATTTCAGAGCTTTTGAAAAGTATTCAGTTAAAATCGGAGGCGGTGCGTTACACAGATTTAATCTTTCTGATTGCGCCATGATTAAAGATAATCACATAAGACTTGCGGGTTCTATTACAAATGCCGTTACAAAATTAAAAGAAAGTATTTCACATGCTCATAAAATAGAAGTAGAATGTGATACTCTTGAACAAGTCAAAGAGGCGGTTGATGTTAAAGCAGATATTATTATGCTTGATAATATGTCTGTTGATACTATGAGAAAAGCAGTAGAAATTATTAATCATAAAGCTGTTGTGGAAGCAAGCGGGAATGTAAACCTTGAAACGGTTAATGCTATTGCCTCTACCGGGGTAGATATTATTTCTTCAAGTGCTATTGTAGCCAAAGCTCCGACTTTGGATTTGGGACTTGATATATAGATAGTGTATACTCAACACCAATTGTTAAGAGCCTGAATTTATTAAAATTTAGGCTCTAATTATATTAGCGTTATTATTAGAAAAATAATTGTAAACTTTCTTAAAATACATGGCAAAAAAAATTTTCCTTTGTTTTAAAATAAACGTAGAAGACATTTAATTATTTGGTGAAAAAATGAAGATAAATTCTATACAACGTGATATGTCCCTAAAGCAGGGAAGTTTAGCGCTCCATTCGGAACCTCAGAACTTCAGAGAGAAGAATAGTGCAGGCGTGTATAAAAATAACGATAATAGAGGATATAATGCAGCATATAGCGGCAGTTTTACGGGTAAGAGTGAAGCTGCCGCTTCTGCTTTAAAGAAAGGTGGAATTCTTACCAAGAATTGGTTTGGTAATTTCCTTTCTTATTGCTATAACCATAATATTTCAACAAGCGCTTTGATAGCATTAGGTTTGGCAGGTGTATTAAGACCTGCAACAATCATGGCTTTGCCGGGCAAGAAAGATAAAGAAGATAAAATTTATGCATCAGGTCATTCAATGGCATCCGGTATTATCGGTTTTATAGCTTCTACAATTATTACAAGTCCGTTTGATGAATCTATTAAAAAAGTTTTCGGTAATCCTGAAAAATATAAGAGCAAAAAGTTAGCTAAAATGCTCAGAATTGAAAAAGATTTGGCTAAAAGAGCAAATTTAAAAAATGCAGCAGGTGAATTGATTAACACCAAATCTAAACAGTTATTAAAGAATATCGGAAAACATAAGGGTGCAATGGAAGTCCTTGTTAAAAACGTTCCTGACTGGATTATTGCAGTTCCGAGAGCAACGTTAACAATTGCACTTATACCGCCTATTCTTAAATACGTATTCGGTGTTGAAAAGAAAAAGAAACCTGAAACCCCAAGCAATGCTGAAACAAAAACAGTAGACAGTAATATGGAAACACCTAAGATGGACTTTATAGAAAAACCTGCTTTTCAGCAATTCAAAGGAGGTGTTCAATAATGAACGTTACATTAAATACTAACACCTTCAATAATAACAGATATTACAATCAAAAAAATAACGCAGCTAAGCAAAACTTTACGGCAAATCCTTCAGCAAGAGCAGTAGATGCGGCAGAAGAAGTTCTAAAAAAAGCTGCAAGTGAAGAATCCAGTTTATTCAAACCGTTCTTAGATTTTTATGATAAATGTACTGACAAAATCGCTGAAAAATTCACTTCAAAAGTTATTGACAGTAAACCGACTTTTTGGATAGCTGATAAACTTAAAAACAGCGATAATCTTTTCCAACATTGTCTTACAACAGGTTCTGTAATCACAAGCGGACTGTATATGCAGAAAACTTTAACAAATGACAAACTTGATAAAGACAGAAAACGTACATTAGCAGTAAACCAAGGCTTAACTTTTGTTGTTTCAACAATCGGCGCATATACACTTGATAAGTCATTGAAAAACTGGTGGGAAAATGTAACTGCAAAATATGCAGGCTTCCAGCTTGGAGATGAAAAATTCGCTGAAAACTTTAAAAATGCTAATATTAAAATTGCAGAAGAAAACAAGGCTATAAAAGCTGCTGCTAAGAAAAAAGGCATAAAACCGGAATTAAAATCGCTTTTAAAAGTTGAAAAAGAAGTTAAAAAGCATGATTACTATAAATCTTTAGAAGCTATCGGCGGCGATATGAAAGAAGCTAAAGCATTTATGGGCAAAATAAAAGGTATGGGAATGCTAAGATCAATGATAGTATTTGCTCTTGTTTACCGTTATATTGTTCCTGTTGCGGTAACAAAACCTGCAAATATTCTTTGTGAAAAGTACCTTGCGCATAAGAAAGCTAAAGCTGAAAATCAAGCAAAATCTTAAGCATTTATACTGAAATTACATAAACTGTTACTAAATATGTAGTAGATTTTTCTGATTAGCTTGAAAAAAAAAGACATTTATAGTATATTTTGCAGTATAAATGGGGTATAAACAGTGGAAAAAGATTACCTGGATTTAGATTTAATAGCTAAAGAATGTAATTTGTTTGATAATTCTGACATTAACTCTGTTATCCGCAAAATTCAGGCGTTGGATGAGGTTTATGAACGTGTAAATCTTGTGAAAATTTATAATTATTTTCTATCTGTTTCTAAAGAGCCTGAAATTTTAATGAATGTTATCCAATGTGCTGACAGAATAAGAGATAAATCTACTTTAGGTGCTTTATTGGATATTCTTTTGATGAAAAATATAGAGAATGAAAAAGATGCTTTCATAAATGTACGCGCCATGTGTGCAAAAGCAATTGCGAATTTGAAGGATACATCAGCAGTTACACCGCTTTTGTATTGTCTTAATAATAAAGATGAAAATTACAAGGTGAGGCTGGCATGTGCAGATGCATTAGGAAGAATTGGTGACAGATATGCTGTTGCCCCTCTGATTGAAGTTGTTAAAGATGAAGATGAAAAGTCTGTCTATTTAAGAGAAACAGCAGCTTCTGCTCTGGGTATGCTTGGTGATTTGCGAGCAGTTGATCCTTTGGTAAGTATCTTAGAAACTCAAAAAGGGATTTGGAATAAGTTTACCTTTTTGAAAGAACGTATTATTGAAGCTTTAGGTAAATTGCGGCTTGATGATGATGAAAGAGTTTTCAATGCATTAAAAAATTCGCTTGTGGATGAATCTCCGCAAATTCGAATTAATGCCATAGAAGCAATTATGGAGAGTGAAAATCCTCATGCTGTTGATACTATCAAGACCTGTTTGATTGAAGATAAGAATGAAGAGGTAAAGAAAAATGCTTTAATTGCTCTTTATAATCTTATAGGGCGTGAAATTTTGGATGAAGTTGCTAACAGCTCTGATTATCCTGATATATTGAAAATGGAAGCTGTTTCTATGATTTCCGAGTATGAAGAAGATGATGAAGGTGAAAATGAGTAAAGGAATTATTCTTCTTTCGGGCGGTTTGGATTCTCTGGTAAGTCTTGGACTTGGAATTAAAAATTACGGTATTTCATTGGCGTTGACATTTGATTACGGGCAAAAATCGGCGAAGCAGGAAATAGAAACCTCAAAGGTTATTTGTGATTATTATAAAATCGAACACAGGGTTATGGTGCTTGATTGGCTTAAAGAAATTACTCACACAGCGCTTGTCAGTGATAAAGATGTTCCTCAGGGGGATGAACTTGAAAATCCTGAGCAGTCTGCAAAAAACGTATGGGTTCCTAACAGAAACGGTCTTTTTTTGAATATTGCGGGAAGCTTTGCTGACGGAGAAAATTATGATTATATAATTATCGGTGCAAATAAAGAGGAAGGACAAACTTTCCCCGATAATACACAGGAATTTATTGACAGAATTAACGCAGGATTTGAATTCTCAACTCAAAAGCAGCCTAAAGTTGTTGCACCCTTGATAAATTCTGATAAAAATGATATAGTTAAACTGGCGTTAGATAATAATATTCCGCTTCAATATGTGAGGAGCTGTTATCAAAACGGAGAGAAGCATTGCGGAAAATGTGAATCCTGTACAAGATTAAAAAACGCTTTAATACATAATCATGACATATATTTTATAAGGGAACTTTTTTGAAAACACAATTTTTAGAACAAGAAATTAAATACGAGGGATGGCAGCTTGCGCCGCATTGGATTTATAAGAATTTTAAGATTCAAGGCGATGCAACGGTTGCTTTTATCGGTGAATGTGAAGTTAAATTGACCGAAATGGTTGATATTGAAGATGTAATTAATAATGAGCCTATTTACAGCAAATCTATGCTCAGCTTTATTTCAGAGCAATTTAATGTTGGACTTGTTGAAGGTGTTTTCAGACAAAGGCTTTTAATTTGTACTATCAAAGAAGCTCTTGAAAAACGCGGTTTTAAAATTACCAGAAACGGCGATGACCTGTTTTTTGAAGGGAAAAAATTAACTGTATCCATTGCTACAAAATCAATGACTTCAATATTAATTCATACAGGCATTAATATTGATTCTCAAGGTGCTCCTGTTAAAGCAAGCGGCTTGACAAGCGAACTGGGGATTACTGATATCAAAGATTTTGCAAAAGAAGTAATGACTAAATATGAACAGGAAATTGATGATATAATACTGGCATCAACAAAAGTTAGAGGTGTATAATGGAAGACGATTCAAAAAGACCTTCACATATCAGTTACAAAGAATATCAAAAAAAAGTTACTAAAAATCCTAATGAAGGGATTATAATTTTCGTTTCGGCATTTTTTATTTTGCTTCTGCTTTTCTTGGGAATTGCCAAACAAATTTCACCGGAGGTTGATGTGTCTATCGGTGATGATTCTGCTGTAACCAACGAATCATTGGATAAAGCTTCAGTTGATGAAAGATTAAAGCTGTTGAAAGAAGAAGATAACGGTTCGTTAAATTCTGACGAAAACATGTTTGCAAATGAGTTGGAAGAAAAAGTTGTTCTTCCTGACCATAAAAAAGAAGATAAAAAATCTGAAGATACTCCTAAAGAAGAAGCTCCGATAACTTTGCCGGATAAGGAAGCGGCACCAAAACCGGCGGAAACAGCTTCTCCTGCACCAAAATCTGTTCAACAGCCTTCTACAACTATGACAGCTAAAGTTATTGTAGGTTATTATACAACTAAAGAACAGGCAGAAGTTGCTAAAGGTATTATTGCCGAATCAGGTTTAAATATTTCACCTTTTGTAAGAAATATCGGCGGTGCATATACAATACAAGTCGGTTCATACTCTACACGTGAAAAGGCTCAAGTTATGGCTAACGAACTTTTAAGAAACAATTACCCTGCAAGAATAATAATGGAATAAAAGGTTATATAGAAAGGAAATTGTTTTATGGCTGATGAGCTCGAAGATTATAGAGAACAGGTAATTAAAGAGTATAGAGACCAAGTAAAGAAGTATTCTCAGGAAATAAGAATGGGTGATGACAGTACTTTTAATTACAGTATGCTTTTTAATTCTTACTGGCGTCTTTATCAATTTTCTTCAAAAGATGATAAAAAGCCTGATATTGATAAAGAAGTGGTTGAAAAAGCTTGTAACCAATTGCTGTTAAAGATTAAAGAAGACATTACTAAAGGTAATGCAGATGCACATACGTATTGTTATTTAGCTGATATATATATTTATCGTGAGGATAATGATAAGGCGCTTAAGTGCTACGATAAAGCAGTTGCGCTCGATGAGTCATGTTATTTAAACAGAGGTGACTTTAAGAATATCGAACTTGATGACAGAGAGGGAGCTTTAGAGGATTATAACAAAGCTTTGGCTGTTGAAAAAGATCCTGAAAAAATCGAATTAATCAAAGATAGCATCGAATCTATTGATATTTTCAGAAATACAGATAAAATTCTTGCCGAAACAGATAAAACAATCAGAGATATGAAAATTAAAAGCTTTTTAATTTTTGGGGCTTTAATTCTTTATATAGTTTTTAAAATATATGTAATATTTTTCAGATAAAAAAAGAGGTCATAAGACCTCTTTTTTTAATTAAACCAAT
>ERZ894209.453-NODE-453-length-22890-cov-15.012700_pt1 | contig 22890 bp, 32 predicted proteins | sample MGYA00380288_ERZ894209 | MGnify/ENA primary metagenome ERZ894209 (study PRJEB32331, sample SAMN06328482) | human gut metagenome | biome: human gut microbiome; feature: stool | host: Homo sapiens | collected 2013-12-13 ... | reverse complement strand
CGCTACGCGCGTATCCGCAAGAATATCGCCGCCACGCGTGGCAACGACTGAAAAAATATCTTCGGGGGCTGGAACGTCCAGCCCCCGCCATTATGGAAAGGGAAAAACAACAATGTGTGTCATTGTAACAGCAGTACCCGGTGCAATGCCGGAACCAGAAGACATTCTAGCCATGAGTGAGGCGAACCCGGACGGAGGTGGTGTCAGTTGGTTTGATGGCGAACGGTTGAGGGTATTTAAGAACGTTGATCCGCTGAAAGTGGTTGGATTCATCTACAGCCATTGGGATAGCCTCAAGCGCGCCCCGTGCCTGATGCACTTTCGTTTCGCCACACATGGCGCGGTTGAGCCGCGCAACTGCCACCCATTCCATACCGATAGGGGTTATATCGCGCACAACGGTATCTCACACGACTACACGGTAGGGCCATACGCGTCAGACTCCCGCAACATGGTTGCCGCGTGGATTAATAGCGGATACGATACTACCGTGTTTGCCGGTCAGGGACTTGTGGCGCTTATAACCCCCCACGGTTGTCTAAAATGGCTTGAGGGCGAGCCGATTGAATACTCGCATGGTGTATGGGTTTCCAACATGTTTTGGAACGTCCGATGAACTTTTCGGGGCGTGTCGTGAGGCACGCCCTGATATAATAAGCGGTTGTGTAGCAGTAACGCCTCTCCAAGGACGCGCACCACCATCTGCTAGCGGTAGCATTACCCGTGCCGGGGCGCCGGCAAATGATGCACGGGCGGCATGTCCTAGGCGTGCCGCCTTTTTCACAACTTCGGCGTGTCGCGCCATAATCAAGAGTAATATCATAATCATAAACCAAACAAGAAAGGGCAAAGAAAATGACTACCGCAACCGATATCAACACTGGCAGGATTATCCCCGTCAAGCCAATCGCCATTTGTCAGAGCGACGCATGCGATACGCTTCTCATAGCCGACGCCAACACCGGCAAGGGCATGTCATAGACGAAACGTTTATCGAAAACGAATTTTTCGGGCGTGTCGTGAGATACGCCCTGATATAATAAACAATGAAACCAAAGAAATGAGGTAAAACAATGAAACCGTCAACATACTTTCAAGATAGAGTAAAAATATTCCTTAGCTACCTAACTGATAAGGCGCTCAACGCAGGTATCGACGTGGTAAGCGCCATAATCGTATACCATATGGCAATGCCATACTCAGCCAATGACTATCAGAACGCGCTTGAAGCATGGTTGCAAGGACGCCACGACGTATGGCAAAGCCGCATAGACGCGTACAAGTCGAACCCGACAAACGAAAACCTTGCCATCATAGCCGAGTGCGCAATTTACGAATACACCCCCCACACCCAATGCGACTACGACGACATCGTGGAACGCGCATACCGGCTCGCCATAGACGAAACGCTAATCGAAAACGAACTCGAAAAAAGGAAGAACAATGGCAAACGATAAACGATACGACGTGCTAAGCCGAATCGCCGACGTACAACAGTCCGTCGAAGCGGTTAAACGCACGACTGAGGGATACGGGTACAAGTACGCCACACTGGACAACGTTTGGCAGCTCGTCAAGAACAGCATGATGGAACGCGGTCTAGGCTGGACGGCCGTCTGCTCAAGCGAGATAGTCGGCGCCGACACGGACATGCCAACCATCTACAACACGCTCACCATCGCAGTCTACGAGTTAACGCACGAGTTTGAAAACCTCATGGACATGGTGAAGCATGGCGAGGCGGTTAGCAGCAGTTACACGTATCCGGCGGCCGCGGCACAACAAGTGGGCAGCTTCGAAACCTACTACCGACGCTACGGGCTAATCCACCTGCTTGGACTCACAACAGTGATGGACGACGATGGCAAAACAGCCGCCCCCCTCCCCCGCCCCTCTCTCACGGAAGAATTCAACTAACCACTAACGGAAGGAAAAACAATGGCAAACAACATGCTCGAAATCGAAGCGGTAGGCGAAATCCGATTCGTCCACATCAAAGACAAGTATCAGTCCGACTCTGCGAAACAGCGCGGCATTGAACCGAACTACCAACTGCAGCTCGCGTTCCCGAAGAACGGCGACGTGCATAAGGAACTCGTCGCGTCCGCCAAACAGTTGGGCGTGCGAGCCAATGGCGACAACCTGCGATACAAGGACGGCGATTTAATCACCCTCAAGGATGGAACCCAGCCGCAACGCGGCAAGTGGCTCGTCAACCTATCATCCAAGTGGAAGCCCAGCATCGTTGACCAAAACGCCAATGATGTCGAATTGACCGAAGAGCCGGGCGACGGCACGCTCGCCAACGTCGCATTCAAAATCGGCAGCACGAGGGAAGGACGACTCGCCTACTTCCTGACCGGCGTGCAGCTGTTGCGAATCGAAAAGAACAACACCCCCTCCCCCCACAAGTTCGGCGTATACACGCAGCAGACCATCGACGATGAGGGCGCCGGGGAGCCAGAACCGGAGTTCTAACCACCAATGAACGCGCCAATCCACTACAGCGACGAAGACATGATTGACGCGCTCACCACCTGCATGAACATCAGCCAAGCCGCGAAGGCGCTTGGAGTATCCCGCGGCTGGCTGTTCCCTCATGCGAAACGGTTGGAGCGTGAAGGCAGAATCCTGCCGAAATCAATCATGCCCGCATATTTCAAACCGAAGGAAGACAAATGACGAAATTCCTAACCACCCCCCCATCCAATAGTCGGGTAGACAACGTGTTCAATGCGATGCTCAAACTCAATCTAGGCAAATGGGCCGAATACCGTTCATACGAGAAACGTACCACCGCGAACGCCACCGCCTACAATATCCGCAAACATATCACCGCATGGACGGAACCAAACGTCGATTACACTGCGGTCACACGCCGCAAGTCGGACGGAACATACGCGGTATGGGTCAGCGCGGTTAGAATCAGGGAGGACGCCAATGACGACATTGAATAACCGCAAGCCGGAACCATTGGAGTCGGCCATCCAGAACCGTCTCATCAGAATTTTGGAACAGCAAGGATGGTACGTGCAGAAAACCGAAGGACGCTCACGCAACGGATTTCCCGACGTGACCGCCGTGGACACGCTCGGCAACGTGTGGTTCATCGAACTGAAACGCACTGTGGGAAAACCAAGCCCAGACCAATGCCGCGAACTCAAAGCGCTCGCCAAACATAACGCGAACGTCATACTCCTCTACGGCATGAAAGCCGTTGATACCCTGCTGTTCTACAGGAACTGGGTTGACTTGACGAACATGTACCACTACATCCTTGTAGTCGATTCGGAAGGGAAAATGAGATGGACGAAAGAAATCTGACATACGAGGTCTTCAAAGACCGTGAAACATGGCTCAAAGCCCGTGAGGAAACGATAGGCGCATCCAGTCTCGCGCATTTCATCGCCACCGGACAACTGCCATCACCCCCGCCGGACATTCCGGCCGTACAGTCGGCATTGCGGTTCGGCAGCATTTGGGAGCCAATGCTCGTCAAACTGTATGCGGAATACCTACAGCTCGCCATCGTCGCCAAGAACACTCCAGTAGACCGTTTGGAGAACGGACAGCTCGCATGGTATGACAACAGCTTCTACACGGACGGGCGTTTGCACGTCTCGCTTGACGCCGCATACCGCGACTATGGGGGAATCCTGCACACAGTCGAAGTGAAGACGGGAAGCAAACCATCCTACGCGTTCCTCACCAACGAACAGCACAATCAATATTCGGCCCAAGCGCAGATAGAAGCCCGCATGATGGATACCGAATATGCGGAAATCATCTACGCGCAACGCCCACCGTCATGGGAGACGCGGAACGCCGAATACATCACCGAACAAATCAAGAAAACACTCGACATCGCAATCGTCCCCGACGTGATGGACGCTGGCGCACTGGAAAAGTATGCGACGGAATACGAGCGTGCGGAACAGCCAGCGGATACGGACGATGACGGATGGCGGCTGTTGGCCGAACTGCTGGAAGCGAAAGACCGGTACGAAGTGTTGAATGAAAAACTCACCACATGGCTGGGCGAACACCCCGGCGAACGAGTGTATTGCGCCGGACATGTCGCAAGACTGGCGGAAACCACGCGCACCACCACCGACTACAAAGCGTATTTCAGCCAGCATCCAGCCGACCTGACCCCATTCAAGAAAACATCGACGACCACGCGCCTCAGCGTAGTGAAGGAGAAGAAAAATGCATGAACTGATGATGAACTGCCTGTACATGCTCGCCATCCTCCTGTCTGTGCTTGGAGCCACGGCGGCCATTCTTATCCTCATCGGTGTGGTCAAAGGCATCATCGACCTCATCAACCATTCCGGCGGACGTGATGAAGAGTAGCGTATCCGAATGGCTTGACGGCGAAGCTTGGGCTGACATCGAGGAGATGCGCCAGCCCAAGCCGATGCCGCCCGCCAGAAAAAAGAAGACCGTCACCCGCTATGCCGACATGACATCCGAAAAGGCGGAGCATAAGCGGAAGCTGAAAAAGAAGTGGATGAACGAGAACCACGAGAAAATGCTCGACTATTGGGTGCGATACCGTAAACAGCATCGTGAGGAAAGCAGAGACGCATGCCGCAAGTGGCAGGAGAAATTCAAGGCTGAACATGGCGTCTGCTATCAGACTTGGCGCAGATGGCGTAAAACGCCGGAAGGACGCGAGCGCATAGCGGCGTGGGAAGCCAAGCACGGGAAGGAGACACAGTGAGGGCTTTCATTTTCGACGAGGCCGGAACAGGCAAGACGAAACGCAGCATGGACTTGCTGGACGATGCGGAGCATATTCTCGTCATCTGTCCGGCAAGCGTCGTGAAGACCGCGTGGTTGCCGCAAATCAGCCAATGGTCGCACGGCAAGGCGTTGACCATCGAAGACTACCGCAAGCACGGTTGGCCGGAAGACTATCGTTTTCTCGTGGTGTCATACAATATGGCCGCCAAGCTGGGCGAAGTGCCGGACGGTTTCAGTCTCATCGTGGATGAAAGCCACATGGTGAAGAATCCTAGGAGCGGACGTTCCAAAGTCGTGAAAGGCATCAGCGACCTTGCCAAGGACGTGCTGATGCTGACCGGCACGCCCGCTCCGAAGGATTTGGAAGACCTGTACGGGCAGACCGTGGTCATGTATCCGCACTCTAAGGACAGGATGGCCCTGTTAGGCGATTCTTGGCGCACTCTAGGGGATTTCAGGATGCGATACGGTAAACCATACACGATGAGCATGCAAGGGCGTACAGTGGTCAAATACACGTATTCCCAGCCTATGGTAGAGGAAGCGTGCCGACAACTGCAGAAGCTCGTATTGGACATCCGACGCGGCGGCAACCCTCTGCCGCAGGTCGAATGGCTCCCATCGCCGAAAACCGAACAGGAGGACATGGCATTAGAACAGTGGACGAGCACCCACCAATTGGCCGAAGACGTGTACGCGGCAAGCGCGAGCGCCGCAGCTGTCAAACTCGCCCAACTCGACGACGGTTTCGCCTACAAGACCGAAGACCGTGGAGAATCCTACTGGTTCGGCGTGTCCAAACTCGAAACGGTATATAGTGAAGCCAAGAGACGCGAAGACCATACACCACTGCTCGTATGGACGCGGTTCAAAGCGGTAAGAGACGAAATCTACCGTACTTGGACGCCATGCACAGATGCGAAGACATTCCTCGCCATGAACGACCAAGAACGCGGAAAATACCGGCTCATAGTCGCAAACCCGCAATCCATGGGCACCGGCGTTGACGGCCTGCAGCGTCTCATGAAAGACCAGATATGGCTCGACCTCCCATGGACATACGCCGACTGGGAGCAGGCCAACAGGAGACTGGTACGACGCGGCAGCCCCTATCAGGGGCGTCAGCGCATCCTCGTGCCGGACACGCCATGGAACCGCAAGGTCATGGACGTGATAGAAGGAAGGAAAACACTCGATGACATCATCAAGGAAAAACAATTGGGATGAGGTGATGGAAGACGTGAACAAGGCGATTCCAGCCAAAGCAGCCGACAATGTCGGATTGAAAGGCCCGAGCGACATAATCCTCGACCCACCGGAGCCGCCGACAGTGGAAAACGCGCTCGAAAACATTGAGCCAAGCATCTACACGCGCATCGCCGACAACCTCTACCATGTGGAAAACATGCTCAACGGGGAGAAGGCCGAAGAATACGGCAATCCGCGCATCATGTTCCGGAACATTTCCCAACGATGGTTCGGCCGCGACGATGCGGAAGTGGATGTCGCCATCATGATGGCCGAATTGAAAATCGAACGCATCAAATACGACCACAGTAAAGAAGACTCGTATCTGGACGCAATCGCCTACCTCGTAATGGCATTGGCGTTCATGCAGGAAGGAGAAAAGGATGACCAGCGATAACCGCAATGTGACGCGACTAACAGTAGGCCGTGAGGAATGGCGGAAGATAGAATCCGGGGAGACAAGCTTCATCCTCCGCGAAACCCAATCGCCATACGAGACTGTGGCCTTCGTGCTCACGGACGCCTTCACCGGAGTACACGTCGGCAACGCCATCATCCTCTCGGAAACCCCGTTCGGCGACTATGAGGCCAGCCCTTGGACGTGGAGCATGTTCGCCAAGCTTACCGACATGACCGAGCATGAGCTAAAGGAACGGTTCCCAGCAGAAGCGAATATGGAAAACCCATCCGCATGCGCAATGTACCTGTATGAAATCAAACCGATAAGCGACAAGGAACTGTTGCAGCGCCTTTGCGACGAATAAGGAGAAGAAAAATGCTGAACGACATCACCATCGAACAGTTCGTAGACCATCAAGACCTCATCCTGCCATACACGGAAAAACAGTTGAACCCCAACTCGTATGACGTGACCTTGCAGGACACCATCGTCATCTTCACCAAAGATGCGGAAGACGGTTACGCGGACGGCGGCGACCACACGCTGCACGGCATCCACACCAAGCCAATAAGAATCGACGGACACTACATGCTACAGCCCGGACAGTTCGTCCTAGGCGCCACCGTGGAGAAAATCAGCCTCCCGGACAACATGATGGCACGATTCGACGGAAAAAGCAGCCTTGGCCGACTCGGACTCTGCACGCACGTGACCGCAGGATTCATCGACGCCGGATTCATCGGCACCATCACCGTCGAACTGAAGAACGAGAACAGTTTCCCCATCATGCTGACGCCCGGCATGCGAATCGGACAGGTATCGTTCGAATATCTGAACGCCGCCTCAGTGAAACCATACGGCATGGTCGGCCACTATCAGCATCAGAAGGCTCCGCAGCCAGCGGTGGAGGTGTGACATGAAATCACCAAGACAATGCCTCGACTGCGGACGTGAGATGACGTTGGACGAATGGTATCCGGAAATGCTGTGCGAAACCTGCAAGCAGGAAATCGATTCGGCGTTCACGGACGAAGACAGACAGGAAGGATTGGAGTATCCAGATGAGTGTTATTAGAGAAATGGCAGCCGGTATCACGGGACGCTGCTGGCACTGCATGAAGAAACTCACCGCGAAAGAAAGCATCCTATATTGCGGGCTTTGCACGGAATGTTGGAGGTTGCGCGGTGGCAATTGAACAAGACTGGCGTAACGGCTGCAAATACTTTCTAAGCCCTGAACAGAAAAGCGCCGTGGAAATGCGAAGCATCGCACGGTATGGCATCGACGCGCAGACAACCGTCTGCATGGAGGAATGCGCCGAACTCATTCAGGCAATCAGCAAGCTCAAACGCTTCGACCCAGAAGACCCCAACAATATGGTCAGTCGCACTGAGCTTATCGAAAACCTGTATGAGGAAATGGCCGACGTGCAGATATGCTTCAGCCTGCTATTCGAAATCTACGGGCTGAAAACATCTGACATGCAGCGCATGATAGGCCATAAGTTGTGGCGCATGAAACAGAAGATGGAAGCGCAGGGCGAGAAGTTCTGATGAAAACCCTGAAACTCATCGTCTGCACCATCATCCTGCTTGGATTCGTCGCAGCCATCATGGTCGTATGCAACGCGTGGGACACGCGCGTCTTCCTCGCATACGTGGTGACGACAATCGTGGCGGACGTGATATGCGTACTGTTGGATGATTAAAGAGAAAGCCCCCGCATGAACCTTGCGGGGGCTTTGGAGAAACCAAAGGAGGGCTGTTGGTAAAACTTCCAACAGTCCTCATTGTATCAGACTAACGACACATTGTCAAATACCAATCACTACCGGAATCAGTGCCGATGGCGACATATCTCGGCTGGCCCGAAGAAGCGCCGATATAACGACCCCACAGGAAGCCGTCAGCATAAGTGCCCCAACCATCCAACACGACCTTCTCACCGCGACTGTAACTGGCTACAACCTGACCCTTCACCGACGGTTCGGTACGCACGTTCAACGCATCGACCGCAACCTCATACGTGGTGGCAACCACGGTCGGAGCCGGGGACACCACAGGCGCCGGAGCCGGATTCACCGGAGTGTTCGCACCAACGCCAGCATACTTGTCCCAAGCGGCCTTATCGCCAGCGAAATAGTTCAAATCAAGCGAACCGGCATAACCGCCGATATGACCGTTGGACGTGTACTGGCGCATCGGATACGCCACATACGACCAAATGGAATTGGCATCCTGCCAGCCGACCGCATCCATGGAAGCATAGCACGCCTCCCAAATACCACAATCATGCTTGGTGCAAATGTCCTTGATGAACGGGATTTCGGAACGCTGCGCATACACGAGCGGTTTCACGCCGGTCAGTCGGATATACTGGTACAAAAACTCGTCGAGATACGAGCGGTCGCCCCAAGCGGCGTTATCGGCAGCCTCCCAGTCAACGCATGGCACGAACTTCTTCAGATAGCCCTTGGTGTTTCCGGCGAAGAAATACGCTTCCTCCGAAGCGCCCACGCCACGAATGTAATGCATGTAGCCGACTGCAAGGCCACGCTTGGCAGCGGCCTGAATCTTCGCATCCGCACCAGTCCACACGGACTCGACCAAACCATTATCCGTCGTCAGCTCGCCAGCACCCCAAGTGCACTGAACCACCACGCCATCGGCGTCAATCTTGGAAACGTCAACGTCAGCCTTCCAATTGCTGATATCCACAAACCTCATTATTCGGAAACCTCCGTTTCATTGCCTGCAATATGCTTGCCCGTTACCAGACTCTTGGATGGAGTGGCGAGCGACGCCGGACTGATGGCATCCGTCTTGCCGGAGGACGCCACGCACGTCAACACGGACGCGACGGCTGCGACAAGCGCAATACCAGCCACGTTCAACCAATCGACCTGAAACAGGCCGACGCCACCGACCACGCCAGCCGACAATGCCGCCTGACATGCTGTGCGGATTGCACGCTCCAACGTGTCAACCCAAAAATCCCTAGTGAACAATATTCTGCTCCTTACTGCTGTCGTTTTCCAACGGTTCTATTGTACTCCTTAGCCCGTCGGGAAGTCTTGGCTTCGGATACCGTTCCAGAAACTCCGGGTCGAGAACCTTGCAAAGTTCGCCCAACCAATGTCCCATCGCCCGAATGTAGGAGGTTTTCAAATCATCCTGATAGCGGAGCTGGTCGCGTTCCTGAATGAACTCGGCCAGTTTTTCGTCCTGCCGGTCGATTTCCCGCTGCATGTTCAATTGGGCTTCCGAGAGTCGCCTGTAGGCTTCGCTCAGGTCGCCGCGTCTGTTCTGCGCCCAAGTGACCGCTGCGACCACGATGGCGCATAATCCGGTCACTAGGGCGACGATGATGTCAGTGCTCATATGGCACTATTCTAGCCGATAATTGCGATTATGTTAGAAAAGACAGTAAGTGGCTGGCGGTCCTGCCGGAAATCGCATTGTATCCGACATTTTCACGCATAATATCGGCTAAGCCTTTCAATTGGCGACTGATGGACTACGCCAGCTGGAAGGAGAAATTACCGGCGAACCATTCCCCTCTCGGGAAGTTACGGTTCACAGTCGGACGGATGTTGACATCATTGTTAATGATTTGCAGCACCACGTCCCTGCTTGACGTGGGGAAATTCAGGTCGATGCCATTCGTCTTAAGAGAGTCTGGAAGGTTCATTACGTGCGAAGACTCCCAAGCTTTTGCGTTACTCCAATCTCCGGCACGATTGAACCAGAAGAAACCGTTCGCAATGCCGTTGTGGACGGTGCCGCGAATCTGCACGACGTTCCAACCGGCATTGTTCTTATTAAGAAGATTGTTCTCTGTAAAGAGTCCCTCAAACTTCCACTTGCCGTCTTTCCTGACATAATCGCAATTATCGGCCACATTATGCAACAGCGTACCGTCAGGCACACCGGTCAGAGCGTCACGCTGGGCGGAAGTCTGAACCCGCAGCATATCACCCTTTAACGCGGCACCAATATACGCCTGCGTGATGACCACGCCAGCGGCGGCCGTATTCGACACGCCAGCCGGAAGCAGCACCTGCGCCAAAGCCAAAGCACCATCCGGGACACCCGGTGCGACCGGCACGGCGGCGGCCGTACCCTTCACCACGCCGAACGCCGGAACATCCGAACTATCCGACATCGGCGAGCGCGTCTCATGCTGCTTCACATACACAACGTCGATACGCGAGTTAGCGGACGGGGCCGCATTCAGCGGCACATTCACGTTTCCATCATTCTGGATAAGCAGCGCGCCATAACGGTTCAATACGGCGTTGAACGGATGCACCGTCACGCTCATGGAATTACTATTGCCGGTGACGAGATTATCCTGCGAACGGTCGAGAATGCCGGCAATCGGCAGCATCGTGGTCTTATTGCAGACGAACAGGCCGCTCATGTCACGGCGCGCATCCATAAACGACGCCTTCCCGGACACGGCGAAGATACTATTCCTCAATGCCATTATCAATCTTTCCTTCCAACGCTTTCAAACGTTCCTCAAGCCGGTCGATACGGTCATGGGCGAGATGGGCTTCATGTATCGCCCACACGCCCAGCATCGGATAGTTGATGCCGCACGGCTCGTAATCATCATTATACTCGACGAACTGTCCCAAACCGTTGTCGTCCAAGTCTTCGGCAATCATGCCGACATGGATTGTCGCGCTGTCGCCGTTCAGATTCACGTCATCGATGAAACGGTAGAGCGTCCAATCCACGGAACGCATCTGCTCCAACGTGATGTCCGGCTTGAGGAAATCCTGCTTTACCTTGCGACTGGACTGTGATGTGCCCATCGTGCCGTCCGACAACGCCCACACGGCACGCCATGGGCCGACCGTGAACAGGTTATTGTAGGCGTTCGTCGTATGCGTGCCGCCACGGTCGGTAGACAATACACCCCAATTCCACGTATTGCACTTCTGGTCGATGGTCGCACGGTCATACGAGTTTCTGTTGATGGATGCGGCCACCGTATTGTCGATGTTCGCGCTGATGTCCAACACTTTCTGAATCGCCTGAGTCAACTGCGAGCCTGACGGCTTCTCCAGTTCGCGCAAGCGCCGACCATATTCGTTCAGGGTGGTTACAAGCTTGTTGGTGGCCTGAGCTGGATTCTTCACATCGATGACCGTTTCGCCGTCTTCGGCCACCGGAGTGAGGCCGTCAGCCGACTCTCCCTGATGTACGACAATCTCGTCAACCATTGTCCACCGTCACTTTCACACCATCAAACACGTCACCCAACGTGAACGTAATCCAATTTGAGCTTTCATCGGCTTTGATGCCGGTGATGCGCCGCGTATGCGCGCCATCCACATAATACCAGTCGCCCTTCGTAGTAAATCGGATGTAATCGCCGACCGTATAGTTGGCGAGCGTCTGATTCACGGAATGCAGGTATCCGCGATGCACTTTCGCCTCAGTGGACGATACCGGCTGCCAGTAGACGGCGGCTGCCTCGTTCGCATACGCCTGAAGCGTGTTCTGCAATTTGACCGTCGAATGGCTTGAATCCACGCTCTCCCAGATTGGAGCTCCCGCCTTTTCCAGAATGTCCGTGTAGGCTGACACGACGAGCGTCTTATCGTCGGATTTGCCTGACGTGAACCATTGCAGCGAGGCGAGCTTGTCGCCATCATCCGTGGCAGACAGGGACGCGATGCCCGGCTGCAAGGCGGACGCGCTGAAATAGTGGGTTTCGCCGCCAAGCAGCGGATGGCCGGTCTTCATATGCCACTCATACCCTAATCCGTCAGCCGTGCGCGTCGGGAAGAAGCCGATGTCGCAACCGTTCTGATAGTTCGTGATGTTCGTCAAAACTTCGCCGACGTAATTCAAATCGACCGCCTGATAGTTCGCCTCCGACGTGCCGACCTCCGCTGTCTCCAATACGACAGGCACCCTACTGTTCGGCCAGCTCATCGCCTGTTCGACGAGATTGCGTGCGACCGTATTCCATGTGACATTCTTGTATGACGTGTCGTATTGAGGGTCTGGCGAACCATCCGACTTGATGAGGCTTTTCCCCATCGCCTTCGCCGGAAGAATCGTCCTATGGTCAAAATACGTCCACATGCCTGAAGCGACCAATGTGAGAATACCCGAATCGGCGTCATAATCTCGGCGCATGAGCACTCCGCCGACCGTCAGCCCATCATCTTCCGCGACCATGACGGTCTTGCCGATGGCCGCGGTGTTCCTCAAATCCAACAGTCGCGCATCGTTTGCAATATATTGGACGCGCGTGTCGCCGGACGAAGCGTAGATGGGCACTTTGACGGTGAGCGAATCAGTATCGTTCAGTTTCATCTCCCATTCGGCGGAAGTGTGCGGCAATGGGATGATGCGGCGTCCGGTCAGCAGGTCTGCGAGATAGATTTTCACCGCCAAGCCTCCTTCCATTCGACCGTCATCGTCGGCTCGCCCGACTGCACACCCAACGGCGTGAACTGTATTGTCGCATCACCCGAAGGACGGAACCAGTTCTCTTCCGCGAGGAACATGCTCAAATCAGACTGGTTCTGAAACAGCACACGCTCATCGTCGAAGTCGAACACCATCGTCTCGTCGGGGTTGATTTGACGGTGAAATTCGACCGCTTCGCCGGTTTCGATGCAGTGGATGCGCACGCCTTCGGATAGTCCGCCTCTGATTTTCACGACAAGATGCGTCGGAGCGAAACCGCTTCCGGTGATGGCGACACGTCCCGGATTGCCGACCTCGCCTTCGGACAATGGGTCGAGCAGCGGGTCGGTGATGCCTTCGCCGTCTGTCGGCACGCCGACCGTCTGCGAGCGCAATGGCCCATACAGGTAGGGGGATGGTGCGAGCAATCCAATCTGGAACGCGGCCTTCCCGCGATACCGGTATTCGTCCACGGTCATCGACCTGAGTTCCGCATCGCACGACAATGCGATGCCGGCACCCTTCTGCACGGTGACTGGAACCAAACGTCCGGCCATGCCGCGAAGACGGCGCATCATCTCGTCGGTGTCTTCGACCGTACTGGTCGCATAGTATCCGTTGATGGTGATGGTGCGCCCATCATAATATGTCGTGCCGGGAATGGCGTTGCCGTCAGCCCTAGCCCAAGAATCCTGTTCGGTCTTTGCTGACGGCAAATCGTCGAAACCGCTCATGGACACCAGTGTGAACTCGTGTCCGGCGTCGCCGTAAAGCGTGATGTCACCCACGGTGACGGTTATCGTGCTCAAGGTCTGACACTTCCAATCATCTCATTGTTCAAAGCGTATCCGAATCGGCGGGCCACGAGTTCCACATCACTCAACGGGCTTGCAACCACATTGTCGATGTGGACGCCTCCAGCATGCCGCTGGTCGCCAGCCGACACCATTCCAGTATAGTCTTTAAGCTTCGGTGCCGACACCATGCCAAGATTGGTAGCGTCAATCTGGTTGAAATCCAATGAGCCGAGCACGCTATCAACCTGACCGCGTACGAACGCTCCTTGGGCGCCGATGGCCTTTCCGAAGTCGCGCATAAGATGCTCGCCGGACACGCTGGTATAGCCGGAGCCGGAGAACGGGCCGACCTTAGCAGGAGAGAACGGGAAGAAGTCTCGCACCTTCTTCAACGCGCCCTTCACCGCGCTTTTCACGCCTTCGACCGCGTTGAGGATACCCTGTTTGAAACCGTTCATCAACGCGGCGCCGGAATCGAGCAGCCACGAGCCGGCACCGGCGAACAGGCCCATGATTTGGCCCGGAATGCCTCTGATAAAGCCGAGAATACGACCACCCAATCCAGCGAACGGTCGGGCGATGTTTGCGACAATCGCAGGGACAGCGAGCGCGACGGCCATGAAAATGCGTGGGAAATTCGCGGCGATACTGGTCGCAACACTGATGAAAGCTCTAATCAGTGTCGGCAGACCGTTGACGATGCCGGTAGCCAATCCGCCGATGATTGCCGGCAGCTGGTTGATGATGGCGACGGCGATGCCCGGCAACGCTGCGGCCAACGACGTTATCACGCTGGTGAGAGCGGACATCAACGCCGGAATCAGCGTCGGCAGCGCGGTGGCGATGCTCTGTCCGATGGACGGGAGCGCGGCCACAACGGTGGCACCCAACGTCTGAAGGCCGGAAGCCAAGGACGCGCCGAATCCGCTTATGAATCCGGCGATGGCCGCGCTATTGTCGCTTATGGCGCTGAACGCGACCTGAACGCCGGCAATCAACGCCTGACCAAGCGAGGTCATAAGCGACGGAATCTGTCCGGCGAGCGTGGCGAACAGCGTGCCGAACGCTTCCAACACCGGCTGACCGTAGGTGGCGATGAAGCCGGGCAGCTTGGCGAACATGTCGGAGAACGCCTGAATGACTTGCGGCAGTATCGTCATCAACGCGGGTGCGAGCGTCTGCCCAACGCTTATGAGCGCGTTGGCGATGCCCGGCAGTGCCGCAGTGACGCTCGCCACCATCTGCGGGAGCGCCGTGGCGAACGCGTTCGCCATGGCGGGCAGTTTCGTCTGGATGCCGGTAAGCGTGTTGTCGAGGCTTTTCTGCCATTCGTCGAACTTGTCAACCATCTTGGACGGGTCGAGTTTGAACAGTGTCTGGAAGCCGGCTGTCAAGCCGGCGAATATTGCGCCGGTCACGCCCAGCTGGGATGCGATGCCGCCAATCTTGCCGATTGCCGCGCCGACTCCATTCACGGCCACGCCAAAGCCCTTCAACGCGCCGGAAGACACCTTCAACGCGGCGGAGCCTATGGTAGCGAACGCCGCCTTTCCGACGGACGCCAACGGGCTGAACCGTCCGGCAAGACGCGACACGGCGCCGCCAACCGTAGCGGACAATCCGGCACCGACCGTCTTCGCGGCGGACGTCAACGGCGCGAACGGATTCAGTCCCTTGAACGAGCCGAAAATCTTTTCAGCAAGACCGTCGAACGGCATCGACAACTCGGACAACGCTTCGGCACCAAACGACTTGAGCGCGCCCTTGACGGAGGACAGCCCATTGCCCACCACAGACACGAGCTTGGACATGGTGTCACTGATACTGGTCGTGTCCAGCATTTCGCCGAACACCGTCTTGAACTCGGACGCCTTGCCCTTCACATTCTCAACCATGGAGAGCACGCCGGATTCGACGGCGGCACGCATGGCCTCCATCTTCGTCTTGACGGATTCTGCGGCGTTCGAGAACGCTTCGGCGAAAATCTCCTTGACCGGCGCCCACTGCTGCGCCGTGTTCGCCGCATAGTTAGACAATCCGGCCTTCAGATTGCCGAACGTCTGCATAATGCTGTCGGACGCGGACACGGCAGACCCGACCAAGGGGAGGAACACGTCGGGAATGTTCAGGCCGGTAAGCTCCTTGAACTCACGTCCAACCTGCACGAGCTTGTCACGGTAGATGTCAGCGCTCTGTCCGGCCGTGTCCAACGAACGGTAGATGCCGGAATCCATGACGATGGTGTCGGCTGCGGTGCGAATGTCATGGAACGCTTTGATGAGGGATGGAGCCTTCTTCCGCGCGGCGGCATCCACTTCGGCGTTGAGGGTTTCGAACGCTTTGAGGAACGCTTCTGGAAGCGCTTCCGCGTCGGAGCCCATCGCGTTCAAACCGGTTTGGAGCAGCTTCACATTGTCGGACGCCTGTCCTACGCCGTTCCGCAGGTTGGTCGCGGCCTGTTGGATGAGTTCGAAGCCTTCAGCGCCTTTCTCGCCGAAACTGAACGCATACGTCCCCAAGTCTTCGAACGCGACGTTGAACTTGCCGAGCGCGTTCTGCGCTTTCGTCGATTCGGACAGCGTTTTCGACATTGCGCCGGCCATGGACGCAAGCTTGTCGATGACTGCTGACGATGCCGACAACGCCGCACCGAACACGCCGGTGAAGCTGGAGCCAAGCTTGATGAGCTTGCCCTTCACGCCGACCAGCGCGCGGCCGATGAACGGGATGCGGGATGCGAACCGGTCGTTCATGGCGACCATGAGGGAGAACGCGGTGGCGCCGATGACGCCCACCGTTTTCAGCATATCGGCCAAGGAGGATAGCAGGTCGACGTTCTGCGAGTTCAGGCTGATGAATTTAGTCAACGGGGCGAGGAACTGTTCGACCTGCTGCGCGTTGAACGCATTGTTGACGGCTGGCGCAATCTGGTTGACGAACGTCGTCGCCAACTTAGCGACCGCGTTCGACAATGGCACGAATCCTGCGAGCATTTCGCCGAACGTGTCCGTCATGCCTGAACTAGAGATAGCGGTCAACGCTTTGCCGAGGTTAGTGGACAATGCGGTGGCGGCTTCCGCCGACCTTGCGCCGACCGTGTTCTTGATGCTGTTCCATGCGCGGTCTGCCGTGACAGGCATGGCGTAGAACTGCTTTTCGATGGCGTCGGCGTTCTCAAGCACCGTATCGTAGAGGTCTTGACCGCTGATGGAGCCTTCCTTGCCCAACTGTTTCAGGTCGCCTACGGAAGCGTTGAGATGCTTGGCGAGCATTCGTGCGATTTGCGGCGAGTTCTCCATGATGGAGTTCAACTCATCGCCGTTGACGATGCCCTTGCCCAATGCTTGGGTAATCTGCCGCATGGCACTGGACGCTTCCTGAGCGGAAGCGCCGGTGCTGACCATGTTCATGTCGAGCAGTTTGGTGAATTTCGCCGCGTCACCGTAATTGGTCACAACTTCCGGTGCGAGCGTGCGAAGACGTGCCGCGGACTGGATGAAATCGTCAGTGGTGACGCCGACCTCGTTCGCGTATTTCAGCGATATTTCGAGCGAGCTCATGTAATTTCCGGTGGTGCCTACCGCGTTTTTCAGCATGGCGATTGTCCGACCCCACTGGTTGCCCATTTCGATAATGTCGGACGTGACGGTTCTGACAGCCTTGCCGACCGATGCCACGGCGACGACGGCGGCTGCAGCATTCAGATACTTGTTGAGGTCGAGGTTTGCGAAACCGTTGCCGAAAGCGTTGGCGGAACGCCGTCCGCTTGAACTAAAGGATGAGAACACGCTGTTGAGCGCGTTTTTCACTCCGCCTTGCAGGTTAAGGCTCTTATTGAACGAGCCGGAAAACAGTTTGGACATGCCCAAGCCGTTCGATATGAAGAGTCGGCTTGTGCCTGATGCCATTTTGGGTTTGATGGCGGGGGTGAGCACCGCGCCCTTGCTTGCTTTGACAAGTGCGGAGTGCAAGCCTTCCAACGATGGAAGTACTTGTATCCATGCGGTTGCGATGCTGCCCTTTGCCATCTATTGTTCCTTTCGATGAAGACCCAACGCCTTGTTGATGTCTTCAGTGTTCATCGAATCGAGTTCGTAATCCTCCTTCTTGGTGTTCTTCCGGTTTTCCGGCAATACGCTTTTCGGTTTCCGTCCCTTGCCGGAGTAGGGGGCGAGCGTTGACTGTTGGATGATGTCCAAGAGTCGTGCCGTCGCTCCGAACGTGCCTATGAGTTTGGCCCTCTCTATGATGGTGTATTGTCTTGGACTGCCGTATTGGCTTGCGAAATCAGCCAAGATTTGGCTGTCCCACTGGTCGGGGTTTATCGCGTAAGTCAGTCTTTCGACTGTGAATCCAAAAGCGCTGGCAATTTTCCCGACAGGTATTCCCATGCGTCGAGCACATCATCGTCGAACGCGGACATGACCGATTCGTACTTGTTTTCCTTCAGCACGCCGCGCATGAGCTTGTCTACGAGCCAGATGGTTTCCACGCCGTCTTCGACTTTTTCGGAGTGGATGGCCTGCTGGAATTTGCGGTTGCGGAGGAGTTTCGCGTAGGCGTCGCCCCAATTGTCGTTGAAGTCTTCTGCGGTGATGGTGGGCTTGCGTTTTGCCATTGGTTTTCCTTTCGTCGTTTGTCTATATAAGAATACCCCATGCCAAGGGCATACCACGATAGTATGTCTTGGCGTGGGGCGCGTATCCTGTCATCACATTACGGGCTGACAAGCGAGAGTGAATCGAAGAGCGCATGTTCGTACCATTGACCAACGGTAGCATTCGACAACACAATCCGGCAGTCAATTGGCACATCCATGCTCTTGAATGTCTTACTGAACTGATGGTAAGTGGCGTCACCTCCAGTGTTAACACTAAACTCAAACAGTGTTTGCTGTTGAGGGGTGACAATCTTCATCTCGACACCACCTTTAACAGGCGGATGATGAGTAAGCATATACCCGCTGAACCGCAATGTCTGGCCCGGTGGAATGGTGAATACATCAGAAGAACATGATGTAATGTCTGAATTACCTCCAAGCCATAATACATTTTTGCCACTTTGGGGAGTACCAACTTCTTTAATCGCTTCGGCTGGCGTCCATTTCACCTGTCCTTCGTCGCGAAGTTGCCGTTGGGAATCAGATTGTCGGTAAACTCTCCGAAATCATGCGAAGTGGATGTGTTCAGAGTGCTCTCATACCTGACCGCAGACCAAGTGTTATCGCCGCCGCTCGTCGTGGAGACCGTGGACTTCAGAATCTTGATGTCGAACTTGGTGCCCTTCGGAAGGGAAAGTTCGCCAGCATAGACATCATTCTCGCCCTTGACCATCTGCACGCCGGTATCGCGTGACCATGGCGAGGCTTGCCCCCAGTCTCCGACCACCCACATAGCACCATCTTCAGCCACCGTACCATCGGATACGGTGACTGTCAGCGTCGGATTCGGAGAGCTTACGCTTTTGGGATGGTGATGTACTGGGTCTGAGCCGGAGCGGTGGCGGTCGGATAGGCGTTGATGGTGAACTCGAAGTTCACGAGAGCCGTATGCACGTGGCTGATGTCGCCGGTGATGAGGAAGGTGGCGTCGGTCATCACGTTACGACGCTTGCGGCCACCCTTGAGCATTTCGTCGATGACGATGACGTGATGCTCCAGTTCACTGGCCTGCTCCTTGACGGTGATAGAGCCATCCTTTGTCGAGGACGCCTGTTCGACCGTCACGTTGGCGGAGCCGTATGCGACCTTAAGCAGGTCTTCGTTCAGGGCTTCGATGCAAGTGCCCGTCCACGTCTTGGAGAACGTCGGGTCAGCCTGTGCGACCGTATCGCCACCAGCGGCCACAATATCGTCACCTGCGGAGAGGGATGCCGGTTCGGTCAGACCATCTTCGGACAGATAGCCAAGTCCGACGAACGCCGCTTCCAGTTCGGAGGTGGCGTCGGTGGGGATTGCGGTGCCCAGTGGGGCGACCCAAATATAGCCGGACTTGTTGGCACTAGTACCCGGCTTCGAGAATGTCACGTTTGCGGAAGACTGCTTTGCGCCCATCTCAATTCCTTTCGTTGTTAGCGTTCAATCAGTGGATGGGCGGCGTCGCCGCCGCCCATGTGTGCGAATAGTGTCACGCGGTGGTGTGGGTGATGGCGTAGAACTTGCTGGTTCCGCCGATGAAGCCCCAGCCGATTGCGACTTCGGTGCGGAGCATCACCTTGTTGACTGCGCCCAAGTCGCCTTCCGCGGAATTATCCGGGTTGCCGGAGTCGAACACTTCGATGCCGGACAGCGGAATAGCACCCCAGACGAAACGGTTGGCGAAGTCGCCGACGACCGCATCGAGCACCTTCTTGGTCAGCTGGCCGGAACCGGTGGCCGCCGCAGTGTCGGACACGGTATTGGAGGCCGCGAGGGTGACGCCGCCGAGGTTGACCATGTTACCGATGAGCGGAACGTCGGCCGCATACTGGGTCGGCGTGCCAATGGTGGTGAGGCCATCGCCGATTGCGGCCAAGTATGCGGAGGTGGTGACGCCCTGCGCGGACGCGTCGCCCTGTGCGGCGACCTGTCGCACGGCCTGTTTGAACGCGGTGGCGGCTTCCGCTCCGGTGCCCGGAGTGTAGTTGATGTTTCCGGCCTGTGCGAGCACGTATCCGTTGGTGCGTGCGACGGTGGACGCGGCCTTGGTAGCCGGGTTGACGCCGAAGATTGGGGCGAAGTCGAGGGCGCGGCTGATTGCACGGTTCACATACGTGCGGTACTGGTCGAGGATTCCGGCCTGATACGGCTGCGCGAGGATGCTCTGAAGCATGGTCTGCGGAGAACCGGCGCGGAAGGTGGCGTCGGTCGGATTGTAGGCGCCGTCAACGCCGAACAGCTGAAGGAACTTCTTCGGGAAACGGTAGCTGATGTAGAAGGTGATTGGGTTGATGGTCACGACACCGTTGGTGGCGTCGTTTGACTTCTTCTTCTTTTCGGCGTCGGTTTCGCCGGTGGCGCCTTCGCCGAAGATGCCCATTTCGCCGGAGAAGTCGATGGTCTGCATCTGCGTGCCGATGAGGTCGATTGGAGTGCTGTTGGAAATCCTTGCGATGGCTCCGGCTGCGGGCTGGTTGGAAATCAGCTTGCGGTCAACGAAGCCCGGCTTCAGTTCGATTGTCGCTAGGGACATGACTGCCTTTCGTGGTTGAGGTGGATGGTGTCGGCCTTCTGCATTGCGGCCCCGACTCGGCCTCTACCACGATTGTTTCCGGCTGTGTGCGCCTCAACCCCACCGTCGCCAGTGGGTATGCCCTGCATTGTTTAACGACTGTGCCGGGCGGTTCAAGTCAGTACATTTTTGGGGAGACGGTCGGTCTTGGCATGGCGGAAGAAGCTCTGATTGTCTACTGACCATCTCCAAGAGATAGCATAACACCCCGTCTGACTTTCGTCAAACGGGGTGCGTGCAAACCAGAATCACAAGAGAGGAGCTACACATTGCTGCGTAACAGTATTTATTCTACCACCTTCTCGTCGCAGTTCGCGTTCGGCGTGTCGCCGGACTTGCTATATGGTCTGACTTGGCGCGGTTGCACTGCATGTGCGCCGGAACGAGATTGTCCATCCTGTCACTTCCGCCAGCGGCACGCGGTATCACATGGTCTGCCGTAAACGATAATGGGTGCGCGGTGTTACGGCCCCAGTAGAACGGTGCGCCGCAATAATAGCAGGGCGCTCCCGTCCTTTTGGTGCGTTCACGCAGGATGGCGCGATTCCGATGGTAGAGTCCCGTATCCTTGCCCATCAGGCAATCACCTCCCTGACCTTGCGCTCCTTCGGACGGTTGACGCCACGATACCATGCGGCGATGCTGACACCCTTCAAACCCGCCGTGGTTTCGGTCTTGCGTATCGGCGCGAACTTCCACTGGTCATCCGAACCGGATTTGAGCTTCTGCGCGTTCTGCACTTCGGCGGTCAGCTGCGGATTGTTCGTATGTTTGAACCGTCCCTCGTTCAGCAGGTCGAGGAATCCCTGCTGCGAGGCGAGGAACTCGGTGCCGGTCAATTGGACGACGTTCAACCCACGTGGCAGCATGTCCCTTATCGGATTGTTCAATCCGCCAGCATCCAAGATGAGCGTGGTCTTGCGTGGGCGCGTCTTCAGCTCGTCAACCACCCACTGCCATGATTCGGTGGTGGGGCGTTCGTCAACGATTTCACCGATGATGTACGCCCACTTGTCGTAATGCTGCGAGCCGACCGTCACCTCTTCGGTGTTGGCGGCGACGCTGAGGGCGAGCGTGCTGGTTGTCGGGTCAAAGGTGAGCGCGTAGACGAGCGTGTCGCGGTCATGTTGGAGGTCGGAGTATGCGCTGTCCCACAAGTCCATCGGGATTGCGGGCGGAATGCTGTCCGCCCACCACAGGCCCAAGTCTTGGATGCGGAAGTCGATGAGTCCGTCCGCGCCACCCTGTTTGGCTATCGCCACGTCGGTGAGGAACGCTTCACGTGGAATCACGTCCGGGTAGAGCGGGTTGGTGAGCGCCCACAACTGCTCGTCCTCGATGTCCGCCGTCTCGTCATCGACGCCGTAGCGCACAGCATACGACATGTCGTCGTTTTCGGCGTTGTCAAGGAACACGTTGAACGTGTCTCCGATGGACGAAGGGAGGAACGGCGTGCCGGTGTAGATTATCATCGCCATGCGACGCGTCTTCAACGTCTTGGTAATCATCGCCTCGTATTCGGAGCGGAGTTCCTGCGCCTCGTCGAAGATGACCAAATCGAACGTGCCGCCCATGCCGGCCGAAGCGCTCTTGCGGGAACGGAACCGGACGAACGCGCCGTTCTTCAACTGTAGGCGCTCGCGTCCCATGGTGGTGCTGAAATGCGTGACCTCGGCCTTCAGTTCGGGATTCGAATCGATGGCGTCTTTCAAATCCTCCATGATTTTGTTCGCGGCAATCTGCTCATGCGCTGTGACGAGCACGTTCAGGCCGAGCACGAACAGGTAGAAGAGGATTGGGGCGGTGAGGATTTTGGTCTTGCCGTTCTGTCGCGGCATGTTCAATGCGACACGCTTGTATTTCCAAGTGCCGTCCTTCTTGCGTTGGAAGGCGTTGTTGAGAAATTCGACCTGAAACGGGAGGATTGTGTTTCCGCGACCCCAGTTCACGTACTCGGCGGCCATGATTGCCACGTCGGATGTTGGGCGGACGTTAGCCCTCCAATTTGGATTCTTCACCAGCATGTCACACCACCTGATACTTCTTTAGGATG
>ERZ894209.446-NODE-446-length-23151-cov-13.575165_pt1 | contig 23151 bp, 18 predicted proteins | sample MGYA00380288_ERZ894209 | MGnify/ENA primary metagenome ERZ894209 (study PRJEB32331, sample SAMN06328482) | human gut metagenome | biome: human gut microbiome; feature: stool | host: Homo sapiens | collected 2013-12-13 ... | reverse complement strand
ATATAATTGGAGGGCAGGAGCATCTGGTTATTTGTGGCGGTGGTCACGTATCGGTGCCGGTGATCAAAATCGGGATTATGCTTGGATGGAAGGTCACGGTTCTTGAAGATCGTCCGCAGTTTGCCGATCATGCCAGAAATGCGGGGGCAACGGAAGTGATCTGCCAGCCGTTTGAAGATGCTCTGGATCAGATCGAAGGAGACAAGGATACGTATTTTGTTGTACTGACCAGAGGTCACAGATATGATCAGGTTTGTCTGGAGAAGATCGCTGGGAAGGAACATGCTTATATCGGAATGATCGGAAGCAGGCGAAGAAGTGCGATGGTAAAGCAGAATCTGATTGAAAAAGGATGCAGCCAGGAAGTAATCGGCGAGATAAAAAGTCCGATTGGTCTGAACATCGGTGCTGAGACACCGGAGGAGATCGGTGTGGCGATCATGGCAGAGATTATCGAAGTAAAGAATCAGAACAAGAGAGTCTGCGGTTATCCGGAAGACTTGCTGGAAGCAATCCTGGATATCGTTCATCCGGGAAAGAAGATGCTTGCAACGATCATTACAAGAAAGGGTTCTGCACCAAGAAATGTGGGATCCAAGATGCTGATCCTGGAAGACGGCAGATGTGTTGGAACCATCGGAGGCGGCTGTATGGAGGCAGAGGTTTTAAGAAAAGCGAGAGTCATGATGCATGAAAATAATACAGGACTAAAGACAGAATATGTGGATATGACCGGAGATGATGCGGAGGAAGAAGGCATGGTCTGCGGCGGTACGATCGAGGTGTTACTGGAACCACTCTGGAATTAAGAAAGGATGGAAAAGGCTGTGAGAGATTCTTATGGACGAACAATTGAATATATGAGAATTTCAATCACAGACCGCTGTAATCTGCGATGCAGGTACTGCATGCCGGATGGCGCAAAGTGGATTCCTATGTCAGAAATCCTGACTTATGAGGAGATTGAACGAATCTGCAGGGAGGCTGTCCGGATCGGGATTACCAGGTTTAAGATTACCGGAGGGGAGCCTCTGGTCAGAAAAGGATGCGCAGATCTGATCCGGATGATCCGGCAGATTCCGGGCACAGAAGAAGTAACAATGACGACAAATGGGGTTCTTCTGGGTGAGAATCTGGAAGATCTTCTTGCAGCGGGGCTGGATGCGGTGAATATCAGTCTGGATACACTGATTCCGGAAAAATATCAGGAGATTACCGGGGCAGATGAACTGGAAAGAGTCAGAAAATCCATTTTCATGGCAGAAAAAAGCGAGATCCGGGTAAAGATCAACACGGTCCTGCAAAAAGGAGTCAATGATGAGGAATGGAAAAGTCTGGCAGAGTTGGCGAAAAAGAATAAGCTGGATGTCCGTTTTATTGAATTGATGCCGATTGGACAGGGAAGAGCAGAGAATGGCATTTCCGGTGCCTGGGTGCTTGGAAAACTGAAAGAAGCTTATGGGATAGAAGGAGAGTTTTATCCGTTAGAGGGACGGTTTGGGAACGGACCTGCTGTGTATTATCAACTGCCTGGTTTTCAGGGGAAAATCGGTCTGATCAGTGCATTGCATGGAAAATTCTGTGACAGATGTAACCGGATCCGGATGACATCAACCGGAAAGTTAAAAGCGTGTCTGTGCTATGCAGATACTATCTCCGTTTTTGAGGCAGCAAGACACGGATCGGAAGAAGAAATCCGGAAATGTCTCGAACAGGCGATCCGTGGAAAACCGAAGATGCATCATTTTGAGGAGCAGAACTTTATTACAGAACAGAAAAATATGTCACAGATCGGAGGATAAACATAAAAATGGGAAGACTGAAGGGAATCTGCATCAGTGAAAAGAGAGGAACCGAAAAACATGAGGTTCGTGAAGCCATGGTCAAAATGGACTGGGGGATTGAAGGAGATGCACACGGTGGAAAATGGCATCGTCAGATCAGTCTGCTTTCCGATGAAAAGATTCAGGAATTTCGTGCAAAAGGGGCAGAAGTTGCGTATGGTGCATTTGGTGAAAATCTGATCGTGGAAGGATTTGATTTTCGCGCGCTTCCGGTTGGCACAAGATTTCATATCGGAGATGTGGTACTTGAGATGACACAGATTGGAAAAGAATGCCACAGTCATTGTCAGATTTATAAGAGAATGGGTGACTGCATTATGCCAAGAGAGGGCGTTTTTGCAGAAGTCGTCACCGGAGGTCATATCAAGGTAGGAGATGAAGTTGTCATGGAACAGGTGAAAAGTGACCGTCCATTTTCAGCGGCAGTTATTACTTTAAGTGATAAAGGGGCTGCCGGAGAACGAGAAGACAAAAGCGGACCCATGATTGTCGAAATGTTGAAAGATGCCGGATATGATATTAAAGAAACGATTTTATTACCGGATGAGCAGAAAAAACTGGAAAAAGAGCTGATCAGACTGGCTGATCAGAGACAGCTTAATGTGATCTTCACCACCGGAGGAACAGGATTCTCCGAGCGGGACCGGACACCGGAGGCGACGGTAAATGTCTGTGACCGGATGGCAAACGGAATAGCAGAGGCAATCCGAAATTATTCGATGACGATCACAAAGCGTGCTATGTTCAGCAGAGCTGTATCAGGTATCCGAAAAAAAACGCTGATCATCAATCTCCCGGGAAGTCCCAAAGCAGTACAGGAAGCACTGGAGTTTCTGCTTCCTGAACTTGGACATGGGCTTGGAATCCTCCGGGGAACAGAAGGCGAATGTGCCAGAAAATAAAGAGGTTAAAAATCATGAGTGGATTTACACATTTTAACGAAGATGGTAATGCAGTGATGGTAGATGTGGGGGCAAAGGCTGAGACAAAAAGAGAAGCACTTGCATCAGGGGTGATCCGCATGTCGGAAGAATGCTTTCAGAAAGTAAAGGAAGGCAGCATGAAAAAAGGAGATGTTCTTGGCGTAGCAAGAATTGCCGGGATCATGGGTGCAAAAAAGACAGCAGAACTGATTCCGCTGTGCCATCTGTTAAACCTTACCAAAGTCGAGATTGATTTTGAATATCTGGAAGAAGAGCATGGGATCCGGGCAATCTGCCACACGGCATGTACCGGCAGGACCGGTGTGGAAATGGAAGCACTGACCGGGGTAAATACCGCTCTTCTTACAATCTATGATATGTGCAAGGCGGTTGACCGGGGAATGGAGATCAGAGAAATCCATCTGCTTGAAAAGTCCGGTGGAAAAAGCGGGAAATGGGTACGTTAAACGTATTTTAATTTCTGGTAAAAAAAGTAAATATCTTCAACGATTAACAGTTGAAAAAACACGGCTGATGGTCTATAATAGGCTTTAGAAAACCTGGAATGTTCGAGACTTCCGTATTTTTGAACCTACAATACTTTAAACGGGATTCTTATATCTCTGTAATATGTCAGGCCCTCATTGCGCAGGGGAAGGCAGAAAAGCAGATGCGGTCGCCCACCTAGCGGAGTGCTAGGAGTCAAAAAACGGAAAACGGCATTTCGGGGGACTACAAAAGATAAAGGACAGTTGCGAGAGCAACTGTTTTTTTGGGTTTTCAAAGAAGTGAAAATGTGATAAACTATTTTGAAAAATGAAACTGCCGATAAGATAAATGGAGTTATTATATGATGAAAACGATAAACAAGATTCGGGAAATTACAGAGCAGGTGTCACAAAAGCATGTGGGAGCATACGCGGCCCAGTCTGCTTATTTTTTTGTGCTGAGTATGATCCCGATTATTTTGCTGCTTCTTGCTATCATACAATATACTCCGGTGACAAAAGCAGATGTTATGACTGCAGTGGTAAATTTGTTTCCGGAGACAAATATGCAGGATTTTATGGTTGGCATTGTAAATGAAGTATATAACCAGTCGAAGACGGTCATTCCGATCACTGCGATTGTAGCACTGTGGTCAGCAGGTAAAGGAGTACTTGCGGTCAGTACAGGACTGAACTGTGCATATGAGCTTCGTGAGACACGAAATTATGTATTTTTAAGAATCCGGGCATCCATCTATACGATCCTGTTCATTGCAGCAATTGTGATGGCTCTGGTACTTTCTGTGTTTGGTAATAATATCAGTATTTTTATATATCACAAAATTCCGTTTCTTGCGGAGACGACGGATATGATCATGCGTTTGAGAACGGTGATTTCATTTGTTGTTATGACTGGAATTTCGCTTCTGGTATATCACTTTTTGCCGAACCGGAAGCTTCCGTTCCGGGATTTGATTCTGGGATCTATTTTCTGTTCTCTGGGATGGCTGGTGATCTCGTTTGTTTTTTCAATGTATCTGACAATCTTCAAAGGATTTTCCGGTCTGTACGGAAGTATGACGGCGATCATTCTTGTGATGCTGTGGCTGTATTTCTGTATGTATGTGATGCTGCTGGGAGGGCTTATTAACTGTATCTGGGTAGATGCAAAGCGGGATATCCTGGAAAAGGATTAGTTCTGCAAAAAGCAGCATCCAGGTTCCGGAATATGATTTTGCGTAGATAAACGGTGAATCTATCAGATAAAACCGCTTGACATAAAAAAATCATATGTTACAATAATTAAGTATATGACATATCATAAAAGCAATGACCGTGTAAGTAGTGAACTGTTTTCCGACAGAGAAGGAGAATCCCCGGCTGTAAGTTCTCCCCGGTTCAGGCAGGAAACGAATTTCCCACGTGAGCTGCGTTTTTGAAAATAAAGTAGAAAACGACGTCCCTGCACGTTACGCAGTCCGAGTGCCTGTTATTCAAATAGCAGGAAACAGGGTGGTACCGCGATTTATCTCGTCCCTTTTTAGGGGCGATTTTTTTATATATTAGGAAAGTGTTCTTTCATAATATATAAAAACGCTCCGCGAGGATGTGCACTGTGGCGTATAAGGAAGATGTCACAAGCGATCGCCGCAGGTGCCAGAATGTGCCAAGGCACATTCTTTTTTCTTCCACAGGAAATTTTATTTCCTGTTATAGTCGCAAATGAATAGCCAAAACAAGTTTTAAGGAGGATATCATGAAAGAAAGACTTGAGAGCATCAAACAGGAAGCCATTAAGCAGATCCAGGCTTCTGATGTACCGGAGAAATTAAATGATGTACGTGTCAAATTCCTTGGTAAAAAAGGAGAACTGACAGCCGTATTAAAAGGAATGAAAGATGTAGCTCCGGAAGAACGTCCGAAGGTAGGACAGCTTGTGAATGAGACAAGAGCTGCTATTGAAGAACTTCTTGATGAGACAAAGAAGAAAATGGATGCTGCAATCCGTGAAGAAAAATTAAAACAGGAAGTTATTGACGTAACACTTCCTTCCAAGAAAAATACAGTAGGTCATCGTCATCCGAATACGATCGCTCTGGAAGAAGTAGAGCGTATCTTCATCGGTATGGGATATGAAGTTGTGGAAGGACCGGAAGTAGAATATGACCTTTACAACTTTGAAAAACTGAATATTCCTGCAGATCATCCGGCAAAAGATGAACAGGATACATTCTATATCAACAAAGACATCGTGCTTCGTACTCAGACATCACCGGTTCAGGCACGTGTGATGGAACAGGGCAAGCTCCCGATCCGTATGATCGCACCGGGACGAGTATTCCGTTCTGACGAAGTGGATGCAACCCATTCACCATCCTTCCATCAGATCGAAGGACTGGTAATCGATAAAAATATTTCCTTTGCTGACTTAAAGGGAACTCTGGAAGTATTTGCAAAAGAACTTTTCGGACCGGATACCAAGACAAAATTCCGTCCGCATCATTTCCCATTTACAGAGCCAAGTGCAGAAGTAGACGTATCATGCTTCAAGTGTGGCGGAAAAGGCTGCCGTTTCTGTAAAGGATCAGGATGGATTGAAATCCTCGGCTGTGGTATGGTTCACCCACACGTACTCGAAATGTGCGGAATCGATCCGGAAGAATACACTGGATTTGCATTCGGAGTAGGACTTGAAAGAATCGCCCTTCTCAAATACGAGATCGACGACATGCGCCTCCTCTACGAGAACGATATCAGATTCTTAAAGCAATTCTAGTGAGCACACAATGAAAGGAAGCACGAGCGAAGCGAGTATTTACTTTCATGTGCGAACGGTACGACAAAATCAAAGAGCAGCGCGGAGAGCTGCGGCAGCAACGAAAGATGCTGGATTTTGGAGTCAGAATAAAAAGGAAGCACGAGCGAAGCGAGTATTTACTTTCATGTGCGAACGGTATGACAAAATCAAAGAGCAGCGCGGAGAGCTGCTGGATTTTGGAGTCTGAATAAGGGAAATTTATAAACAAATCAGAAGGAGATATAAAATGGATACTTCATTATCATGGATTAAAGCGTATGTTCCGGAACTTGACGTAACAGCGCAGGAATATACAGATGCAATGACTCTTTCCGGAACAAAGGTAGAAGGTTTTACAAAGCTGGATGCTGATCTGGATAAGATCGTAGTAGGACAGATTGAGAAAATTGAGAAACATCCGGACGCAGATAAACTGATCATCTGTCAGGTAAATGTAGGAACAGAGACCGTACAGATTGTTACAGGTGCTCCGAACGTAAAAGAAGGAGACAAGGTACCGGTTGTTCTGGATGGCGGACGCGTTGCGGGCGGACATGAGCCTGGACAGAGAGTAGAAGGCGGAATCAAGATCAAAAAAGGAAAACTCCGTGGAGTTGACAGCTACGGAATGATGTGTTCCATCGAAGAACTTGGTTCAGACAGAAATATGTATCCGGAAGCACCGGAATATGGAATCTACATTTTTGATGATGACGCAGTTGTCGGAGAAAGTGCAGTAAAGGCGCTCGGACTGGATGATGTCGTATTTGAATACGAGATCACCTCCAACCGTGTAGACTGCTTCAGCGTGGTTGGTATCGCAAGAGAAGTTGCAGCTACATTCCACAAAGAATTCAAGCCACCGGTTGTAACATCAACCGGAAATGATGAAGATGTCAATGATTACATCAAAGTAAAAGTAGAAAATACAGACCTTTGCCCACGTTACTGTGCAAGAGTTGTAAAAAATATCAAGATCGGACCTTCACCGAAATGGATGCAGAGAAGACTTTCTTCCGTAGGAATCCGTCCGATCAACAACCTTGTTGATATCACAAACTATGTAATGGAAGAATACGGACAGCCAATGCATGCTTATGATCTGGATACCATCGCAGGTCATCAGATCATCGTCCGCAATGCCCAAAAAGGAGAAAAATTTGTAACACTGGATGGTCAGGAAAGAGAAATGGATGATTCTGTTCTGATGATCTGTGATGGCGAAAAAGCGGTAGGTATTGCCGGAATCATGGGTGGCGAAAATTCCATGATCACTGACAATGTACAGACCATGTTATTTGAAGCTGCATGCTTCGATGGAACCAACATCCGTAAATCCAGCAAAAAAGTCGGACTTCGTACCGATGCATCCGGTAAATTTGAAAAGGGACTGGATCCGAATAATGCAGAGGATGCAATCAACCGTGCCTGCCAGCTGATCGAAGAAATGGGAGCCGGTGAAGTTGTCGGAGGAATGGTTGATGTATACAGCAAGAAAAAAGAACCTGTACGTGTACCATTTGATGCCGACAAGATCAATGCACTTCTCGGAACAGACATCCCGGAAGAAGATATGATCAAATATTTTGAAAAGATCGACCTGGAATATGATGCAGAAGCAAAAGAAGTGATCGCACCAACCTTCCGTCATGACTTATTCCGTATCGCCGATCTTGCGGAAGAAGTAGCAAGATTCTACGGATATGATAATATCCCGACTACACTGCCTACAGGTGAAGCTACAACTGGTAAGCTTTCTTTCAAGCTTCGTGTGGAAGAAGTAGCAAGAAATATTGCAGAATTCTGTGGATTCAGCCAGGGAATGACTTATTCATTTGAAAGTCCGAAGGTATTTGACAAGCTCCTCCTCGACAAGGATGATCCGATGCGTCAGGCAATCCAGATCATGAACCCGCTTGGAGAAGATTACAGTGTCATGCGTACAACATCTCTGAATGGTATGCTGACATCTCTTGCAACAAACTACAACAGAAGAAATAAAAATGTCCGTCTGTACGAGCTTGGAAATATTTATCTTCCAAAGGCACTTCCACTGACAGAACTGCCGGACGAAAGAATGCAGTTTACACTTGGAATGTACGGAGATGGAGACTTCTTCAGTATGAAAGGTGTTGTAGAAGAGTTCTTTGAAAAAGTCGGACTTCATAAGAAAGAAACTTATGATCCAAATGCAGGAAAGAACTTCCTTCATCCGGGACGTCAGGCAAACATCGTTTACGATGGAAAGGTTGTCGGATACATGGGTGAGGTTCATCCGGAAGTTGCTGATATCTATGGAATCGGTGAAAGAGCATACGTTGCTGTCATTGATATGCCACAGATCACAGAGCTTGCAACATTTGAAAGAAAATACGAAGGAATTGCAAAATACCCGGCAGTCAGCCGTGATATCAGTATGGTAATGCCAAAATCCATCCTGGTAGGACAGGTTGAAGAAGTGATCGAGAACAAGGGTGGCGCTTATCTGGAAAGCTATAAGCTGTTCGATATCTATGAAGGCGCTCAGATCAAGGCAGGCTTCAAGTCTGTTGCTTACTCTATCACATTCCGTGCAAAAGATAAGACTCTGGAAGAAGCTGACATTTCAGCTGCTATGAACCGTATCTTAAAGGCACTGGAGGAAATGGGTATCGAGCTTCGTAAGTAGGCGAAAAGAGGTCAAAAGAATGAAACGACAGGATTTTTATTTTGATTTACCGGAAGAGCTGATCGCGCAGGATCCGCTTGAAGACAGATCCAGTTCCAGACTGCTTGTTCTTGATAAAAAAACCGGTGCAACCAGTCATCACATTTTCCGTGAGATCAAAGATTATCTCAAACCGGGAGACTGCCTTGTGATCAATGATACCAAGGTTATCCCGGCAAGACTGATCGGTGAAAAAGAAGGAACCGGCGGAAAAGTCGAAGTTCTTCTTTTAAAACGAAAAGGAAATGATGTCTGGGAAACACTTGTAAAACCAGGAAAGAAGATGAAACCCGGAGCAAGAGTCAGCTTCGGGGACGGTCTTCTGAAAGGGGAAGTTCTGGAGGTTGTAGAGGAAGGAAACCGTCTGATCCATTTTGAATACGAAGGAATCTTTGAAGAGATTCTGGATCAGCTTGGACAGATGCCGCTTCCGCCTTACATCACCCACCAGCTGGAGGACAAGAACCGTTACCAGACTGTGTATGCAAAGCATTCCGGATCTGCGGCTGCTCCGACGGCAGGACTGCATTTTACACCGGAGCTTCTGGAAGAAATCAAAGCAGAAGGTGTGGAGATTGCGCATGTAACGCTTCATGTCGGACTTGGAACTTTCCGTCCGGTAAAAGCGGATGATATTCTGGATCACCATATGCATTCGGAATTCTACCGGATCGAGGCATCTGAGGCAGAAAAGATCAACCGTGCAAAAGAGAGCGGACACCGGGTGATCTGCGTCGGAACGACAAGCTGCCGGACCGTAGAATCTGCGGCTGATGAAAACGGAAAGTTAAAAGAGTGCAGTGGATGGACAGAGATTTTCATCTATCCGGGCTATAAATTCAAGGTACTGGACTGCCTGATCACGAACTTCCATTTACCGGAGTCAACGCTGATCATGCTGGTAAGTGCGCTTGCCGGAAGAGAGCATGTGCTTGCGGCATATGAAGAAGCAGTTAAAGAGAGATATCGATTCTTCAGCTTTGGGGATGCGATGTTTATAGAATAGACGCAGAATCTGACAAATGTGAGGTTATGTCAGGGAACAGGAAATCATAAGATATTAACCGGAGAACGGGATTGTTCAAGTCATGTACAACTTTGAAAAATCTTGTTCTCCGTTTTTTGTATAGGTTGGAAACGATTGAGTTTAAAAATCTTATTGAATGAATGTCTATAGAGAATGTTGTTTTATCTGGCAAAGATAAACAGTACAGATTTGTCGATTTTGCAAAAATATAGTAAAATGATGTAAGCATCAAAAGTATGAATTATATAATAATGGAGCAATCCGGGCACATACTAAGACGAAAAGGCTATAAAAACAAGATTGCAAAGGGAGACAGAAGATGGACTACGCAGAATATATCAGAGAAAGAAACGAAAAAAATATCTTTGGGAAATAAAGTCAGGTGGATATTCGTAATTTGTTTTGCTGTTTGATTTGGTTAAAAAGCGGACAGAAATGCTTTGAGAATTGAGGAGTAGCAGAAAATGGGCATATTTGAGGAGGCAGCAATTTTCCGGGGTGTCACGAAGGAGGACGCCAGACAGATGCTGAACTGTCTGAATCCGGTAGAAAAGACTTATAAAAAAGATGAAATCATTTACCATGCCGGGGATGAGGTTACTTCGATGGGCGTGGTTCTTGCTGGCAGCGTGTTTATTGAGAATGATGATATCTGGGGGAATCACAGCATTCTGGACCGGGCTGGAAGAGGTGAGATTTTTGCAGAAACATATGCAGCGATTCCGGGGCAGAAGCTGATGTTCAATGTAGTTGCGGCAGAAGAGGCAAGAATTTTGTTTCTTGATGTGGGAAGGATACTGAAAGTCTGTTCCAATTCGTGTGTGTTTCATCATACGTTAATTGAAAATCTGCTGAAGCTTTCCGCAGAGAAGAATCTCCGTCTGTCGAAACGGATTTTTTATATTTCATCAAAATCAATCCGGGGAAGACTGCTGTCGTATCTATCTTATCAGGCTATGGAAAACGGAAAGAAAGAATTTGACATCCCGTTCAACCGGCAGCAGCTTGCAGATTATCTGAATGTAGACAGGTCCGCGATGTCAAATGAGCTTGGGAAGATGCAGAAAGATAGGCTGATCGAAGTAGACAGGAAACATTTCCGTATTCTTGGCGAAACGGAAATATAAATGTATAAATAATGGAAATAAAACGGATACAGCAGTGGGAAACTGTATGTGGGTTAGGATAAAAGAAAACCATTGCAGGAGAGATGTGATTTCATCAGATCCTGTAATGGTTTTTTGTATACGATGAGTCAAGTATAAATTTGTGGAATTTATCTTTCCAGTCCGTGTATCCAGTCTGACTTTAGGAAATAAATCAGAAAAGCAATGGAACTGAGCGCCCAGGTCATCGGGTAAGCCCAGAAGATCATCTGAATGGACGGGATGAATTTTAAAATGATCACGATATAAGAAACGCGGATCAGACACCAGCATACCAGCATAACATACATCGGGACTGTGGATTTACCGGCTCCGCGCATGATTCCTGCCATACAGTGTGAAAAAGCAAGCAAGAAGTAGAAAAAGGTATCCGTATGAGCCTGCATGGCTCCGTAGCGGATAACCTCTGCGGTGGAACTGAAAGCAGATAGAAGTTGTGGAGCGGTAAAATGCACGCAGATACCGATCAGCTCAGAGATCGTAAGGGAACAGATCACACCGAATACAGCGCCCTTTTTAGCACGCTCATATTCTTTTGCTCCCAGATTCTGACTGATAAAAGTAGTAAGTGCCAGTGCAAAACAGGTGATCGGAAGGAATCCAAATCCCTGGATCTTCATATAAGAACCACATCCGGCAACCGCCATTTCCCCAAACTGGTTGATATTTGCCTGGACGAATACATTTGCCAGAGAAATGATCGAGTTCTGGAGTCCTGCTGGCAGACCATAAGAAATGATCTGGCGGAGCATATGGGAATCCAGATTGATCCGGTTCAGATGAAGCCGAAACTCCTCCGGACTGTGAAGCAGCTGCACCATACAGAGGATAGCACTTAAAAACTGTGAAATGACAGTTGCAAAAGCGGCAGCACCTACTCCAAATCCAAGACCTGCGATCAGTACAAGGTCAAGAATGATATTCGTTACCGAAGAAACGATTAAGTAGATCAGAGGATGGGTACTGTCACCGACGGACTGCAGAATGCCGACAAAGAAGTTGTACATGACAAAGGCAAGTGAGCCGGTAAAGTAGATCCGGAAATAAGTAATCGAGTTTGGAAGTACCGCCTCCGGTGTTCCCATAAGCACCAGGATCTGTGGCGCGGCAATGATACCGACAATGGTAAGGATCACGCCGCAGATCAGTCCGAAGCCAACGGTTGTATGGATGGATTTCTGCAGATTTGGAATGTCTCTGGCACCGTAATATTTGGCGACGATGACACCGGATCCGATGGCGATTCCATTAAAAAGACCGACCATAAGAAAGATCAGATTACCGGAAGAACTGACAGCGGCAAGCGCAGAGCTTCCAAGAAAATTTCCAACGATCAGAGAGTCGGCGGTGTTATATAGCTGCTGAAAAAGGTTTCCCCAGAAAAGCGGGATCGCAAAAGCAACGATACGCTTCCAGATGGAGCCTTCTGTCATCAGTTTTGCAGAAGATTTTGACATAGAATATTTCCCTCGTTTCTTAAGTCATTACTTTTAAGTATAAGGTGCGGCAGAGGGAAAGTCAATGAAAATGGGAAAGCAGGTGAAGTTAGGAAAAGGACAAAAAGACAATAAACAGATGTAGTGAATGCGATCTTTATAAGACACCTCAAAAACCATGCTATTGGGATAACAAAAAGTTTGCGAAAGAATGCTATCCACAAATGGAAAAATGTAATAGATAAAATTTCAAGAGGACTTGTAAGACTAAAACATTACAAGTCCTCTTCTTCATCTAACAGCTTATCCTTCATGAAACCGCGAAAGAAACTGTTTTGTTCTCTCTTCACTTGGATTTTCAAACACCTGACGCGGATCACCCTGTTCAACGATGCGTCCGTCGTCCATAAAGATCACATGATCGGCAACGTCGCGTGCAAATGCCATCTCATGGGTTACAATGATCATCGTCGTATTCTGGTCGGCAAGTTCGCGGATAACTTTTAATACTTCTCCGGTCAGTTCCGGATCCAGTGCAGAAGTCGGCTCATCAAAACAGAGGATGTCCGGTTGCAGGGCAAGTGCCCTTGCAATAGCAACTCGCTGGCATTGTCCGCCGGAAAGCTGATGCGGATAATTGTCCATCCGGTTATCCAACCCCATCTGTGTCAGAAGAACCTTTGCCTGTACCTCGATGGCGGTCAGGATTTCACGTTTTCTTTCTTTAAAATCCGGCTGCTCTGCGGCGAGAAGCTTTTTGGCAAGCATTACATTTTCCAGAGCGGTATACTGCGGAAACAGATTAAAGTTCTGGAACACCAGACCAAAATGCAGTCGTTTTTTACGGATCACGGATTCCTGAGTGGTTGCCGGGACAGAGGCATCAAAAAGTGTTTCGCCATTTACCCGGATAATTCCGTTATCCGGATGTTCCAGAAAGTTCAGGCAGCGGAGAAGCGTTGTCTTTCCACTTCCGGAAGATCCGATGATGGAAACAGCCTGTCCTTTTTCCAGGTTAAATCCAACGTCTTTTAAGACAGGAGTCTTATTAAAAGATTTACTGATATGTTCTACTTCTAAGATTGGCATAAATATGAATTCTCCTTATCTGAAATATTCCAGTTTCTTTTCAAGGCGTCCGAGAAGAACGGTCAGGATACCATTGAAAATAAGATAATAAACAGCGGTAAAGAACAGCGGCCAGATAGCACCGGAGATGCCATGTGAGCCTTTCATAAATGCCTGTCCTGCCCAGATGATCTCCTGCAGCGCGATAATACGTGCAAGAGAAGTATCTTTTACCAGGGTGATGATCTCATTTGACATCGGTGGTACGATGCGTTTGATCATCTGAAGGAGTGTGATCTTGAAAAAGATTTGATGCTTTGTCATGCCAAGTACAAGACCGGCTTCTTTCTGACCTTCCGGAACACCCTGGATTCCACCGCGGTAGATTTCTGAAAAATAACAGGCGTAATTGATGATAAAAGATACGGCTGCTGCAAGGAATCGTCCTGTTTCACCACCACCCCAGATCGGGTTATGTAAGACCAGCCCGGGGAAATAGTAGATGATCAGAAGCTGGATCATCAGCGGGGTACCACGGATCACCCAGACGATCAGTCTCGCAAGCCAGCTAAGAGGCTTGAAATGAGACATGGAGCCAAAGGCAATGACCAGTCCGAGAGGAAGGGCACCGACCAGCGTCACAATAAATAATTTTAAAGTTTGTAAAAAGCCGACATTAAGTGCGGACACTACGACCGGCATTTGTTTCATAATCAGATCCATAAAAAGTTCCTGCCTTAAATATTATTTCTGTTCAATGATGGCATCCTGAACCCCATAGGTTTCAGCGCATTTCTTCATAGAACCATCATTGTAGCTTGTCTTGAAGAATTCGTTCAGTTTGTCTGCAAGGTCGGAACCTTTGCGGAATCCAACACCATATTTTTCGGTAGTAAGCTCAACGGTATGAGTCAGATTTTCGTATCCGGTACCTTTTCCGACCATGGCACCGGCCATCAGAAGGTCGATGACTGCAGCATCAGAGGTTCCGGCTGCAACTTCCATCAGGGCATCAGACTGTGAAGAAACCGCAGTGTAGTCATATCCTTCTCCGCTTACAGCTTTTTCTCCGGCACTTCCGGATTCAACTGCAAAAGAAAGATCCTTCAGACTGTCTTTGTCCTGATATTTGTCTGCTTTATCAGAAGGAACAACCACTACCTGCGCATTGTTACAGTAAGCGGAGGTGCATGCCATTGCGCTGGTTACTTCATCAGTAAGTGTCATACCATTCCATACACAGTCGATTGTCTTTCCGTCAAGTTCCATGACTTTATTGTCCCAGTCAATCTCTACAAATTCGGCATCTACGCCAAGGCTTTTTGCAAATGCTTTTGCCATATCAGCATCAAAACCGATCCATTCATCGTTATCATCTTTGTAATCCATTGGTTCAAAATCAGTGATTCCGACTACAAGAGTTCCTTTATCCTGAACATATTCTATATCACTTTTAGATGAGCTTTTTGAGCTGTCGGATTTCTTGGTGTCAGAGGAAGAACCTCCGCATGCTGCAAGGGATAATACCATTGCTGAAGTAAGTGCAAGTGCTGTTATTTTTTTCATAATAATCTCTCCTCATATAATTTCAAAAAATGTCACGTCACTATATTATCAATCTACCACACTAAAGTCAACCAAAACTTGCTATTTACTTTCTTTTTTGATAAAGATACAATAAGAAATACAGAAATTACTGTAGAAAGAGTAAAACAGAGGAATATAAATATATGGAAACAAATGAGATTATTGTTCACCATGCGACGGAGAATAACCTGAAAAATGTATCCATCCGGATACCAAAGCATCAGATCACAGTATTTACCGGAGTATCAGGTTCCGGGAAATCTTCGCTGGTTCTGGATACTCTTGCGGCGCAGTCACGCAGGGAATTAAATGATACTTTCCCGAGTTTTGTGCAGCAATATCTTCCAAAATACGGAAGACCGCATGTAGAACGGATTGAGAATCTACCGGCAGCAATTGTGATCAATCAGAAAAAGCTGTCGCCGAATCAGCGGTCGACGGTTGGAACTTATACGGATACATATACCCTTCTGAGGCTTTTATTTTCCAGAGTGGGACAGCCTTTTGTCGGTTATTCGGACAGCTTTTCATTCAATCATCCACAGGGATGCTGCCCGCGGTGTAACGGACTTGGAGAAGTGACAGATCTGGATGTGCATAAGTTGGTGGATTTTGATAAATGTCTGAATGATGACGGGGTGATCCATTATGTGGCATTTGAGCCGGGGCAGTGGAGATGGATCCGCTATGCAAACAGTGGATTGTTTGATCTGAATAAGAAGATTAAAGACTATTCCGAAGAAGAACTGGAACTGTTTTTGTATTCACCGCAGATACGTCTTAAAAATCCACCGGAAGGATGGCCGAAAACTGCGAAATACGAAGGTCTTGTGCATCGGATGTACCGCAGTGTCCTAAATTCGGAAGAAGGAAAACTTCATAGGGAGTTATTGGATCCGATCACCAGCCATGGAGTTTGTCCGGAGTGTAATGGGGCAAGATTGAATCAGAAGGTGTTGTCCTGCAAAATTGACGGGAAAAATATTGCTGATGTAATAAAACTTCCATTATCCGAGCTGCGTGCGTGGATTGACCAAATAGAAGATCCGCTTGCAAAAGATATTCAGGATACACTGCATACCAAACTGTCTGCACTTATAGATATCGGACTGGGATATCTGTCTCTGGACAGAGGGTTATCTACTTTATCTGGTGGAGAGATCCAGAGATGCAAGATTGCAAAATGTCTGAATTCCTCGCTTTCTGATTTGTTGTATATTCTGGATGAACCGAGTGCAGGGCTTCATAATCATGATATTGAGCGGATGCGCCGTGCACTGGAAAAATTGAGAGATGGTGGAAATACGGTTGTTTTGGTGGAGCATCACCGGAAAATGATCGAGATGGCCGATCACATTGTGGAAATGGGTCCGGAACCGGGAATGGCCGGTGGAAGAGTTTTATTTGAAGGCAGTTATAAGGAACTTTTAAAGAGTGATACGCCGACCGGAGAAGAGATGCGGCTTACTACTTCTCTAAAAGCAAAGGCAAGGGAAGCGAAAGGAATATGGCGGATGGAGCATATCCATCTTCACAATCTGAAGGACATTACCATCGAATTTCCAATAGGAAATCTGGTTGTGATCGCTGGTGTTGCCGGATCCGGAAAAAGTTCTCTGATGGAAAGCTTTTACCGCAGTATGGGAGAGGATGTGGTGTTTGTAAGCCAGTGCGCTGCAGGTGCAAGTCTCAGATCCACTCCGGCAACTTATCTGGGAGTCGCAGATGAAATCCGGAAAATATTTGCAAAGCGGTGCGGTCAGAAGGCATCTTTGTTTTCTTTTAACGGCGCAGGAAAGTGTCCGGCATGTAAGGGAAAAGGAGTGATCGTATCGGATATGGCATTTATGGATGACATCGAGACGACCTGTGATGTGTGTAAAGGACTTCGGTATTCAAAAGAAGTTTTGCAATACGAAGTAGATGGAAAGAATATTGCGGAAGTGATGGATTTGACTGTTGCACAGGCAGGGGAATTTTTCAGAGGAACAAAGATCAGCGAAGCGCTGGAGCCTCTGGAAAAAGTAGGACTTTCTTATCTGCACCTGAATCAGGCACTTTCTACTTTATCCGGCGGAGAGTTGCAGCGAATGAAGTTTGCTTCTTATCTCGGAAGTAAAGACCGTATTTTCATTCTTGATGAGCCGACAAACGGATTGCATATCAAGAATGTCCGGAGTCTGTTAAAGCTTCTGAACCAGATGGTGGATGAAGGGAATTCCATTTTTGTTATCGAACATAACATAGAATTTATCAAATCCGCTGATTATGTGGTAGAATTAGGACCAGAAGGAGGAGATGCCGGAGGAAGACTGCTGTTTGCCGGTACACCGTCTGAGATGAAAATGAGTGAGAAATCTGTCACGGCAGAATATTTATGATGATACCAGATTGCTCTATTTCCATTGCTACGCAATCCCCCTATTTATAATTATGAAAGATTTACAGAAACAGAAATATTTACCAAAAAGATAGAAGAAAAGGAGACGAACGTTATGAAACTAATGATTGCATCAGATATTCACGGATCCGCATATTATTGTCTGGAAATGCTGGATGCGATGAAAAAAGAATGTCCGGACAGACTGTTACTTCTGGGCGACATCCTGTATCATGGACCAAGAAATGATCTTCCGCTGGAATACGAACCCAAAAAGGTAATTAAAATGTTAAATGAAGTCAAAGAGAAATTATTCTGTGTACGCGGAAACTGTGACACAGAGGTAGACCAGATGGTACTGGATTTTCCAATCATGGCAGATTATGCAGTGATCCCGTGCGGCAACAGGATCATTTACGCTACCCACGGACACCATCATAACGTCATGACCCCAATCCCAATGCAGCCAGGCGATATTCTCCTACACGGTCACACCCACGTACCGGCCTGGGAACCATTCGGAAACGAGAACCTCTACTTAAATCCAGGCTCCGTTTCCATCCCAAAAGAAAACAGCGCCCACAGCTACATGATCCTGGAAGACGGTCTCGCCAAATGGAAAAACCTATACGGCGAAGTTTACCACGAACTTATGCTGTAGAAAAATCTACAATATTAAGAAAAAGTAGAACCGAAAAACTATCACAAATGGAAACATACAACACCTGAAAAAGTGAAAAACTTTTATCTTGGCGAAAATATTGAACAAAATAAAAACCCATAAATTGTCGACATTCGCCAATGTACATCCGACAATTTATGTAATAAAATGAAACTAAGAAAAGCAAAGGAGAACCTGACAATATGAGAGCTTACGAAAGATTTTTAAACTACGTTCCGGTATGGACAACCAGTGATGAGACAAGCGATACTGTCCCGTCAGCAGACAGAGAGCTGGTACTGGCAAGAATGCTTGTAGAAGAGATGAAAGGTCTTGGAATCGCAGATGCAAGAGTGGACGACAAGGGATATGTATATGGACACATCCCTGCAACTCCTGGATGCGAAGACAAGCCGTCGCTTGGTCTGGTTGCGCATATGGACACTGTGGCAGATGCATCAGGGGAAAATATAAAGCCACAGATCATTGAGAATTATGACGGGAAGGACGTTGTCCTGAAAGGTTCCGGAGATATTCTGAAAGTAGATGAGTTCCCGTACCTTGCAGAATTAAAGGGCAGAACTCTGATCACAACTGACGGAACCACACTTCTTGGGGCAGATGACAAGGCGGGAATCGCAGAGATTCTTACCGTGGCAGAAGAGATCATCAAAGAAGGACTTCCGCATGGAAAGATCTGCATCGGATTTACACCGGATGAAGAGATTGCAAGAGGAGCAAAGCATTTTGATGTGGAAGGTTTTGGTGCTGACTATGCTTACACTTTGGACGGTGATGAGGAAGGCGAGATTCAGTTCGAGAATTTCAATGCATCGACTGCATTTATCACCATTCACGGTGTCAGCGTACATACGGGATCAGCAAAAGACGTGATGGTTAATTCACAGACCATTGCAACCGAGATCCACCAGATGCTTCCGGTAAATGAAAGACCGGAGACAACCGAAGGATATGAAGGATTCTATCATCTGGTCAGCGTGCAGGGAAATGTGACAACGACTAAGATGAAATACTTTATCCGTGATTTTGATCGCAGATCTTTTGACGCAAGAGCACAGAAACTTCGTGATATCGCAGAAGAGATGAATAAAAAGTACGGCGAAGGAAAAGTGGAAGTTGAGATTGTAGAATCCTATTACAACATGCGCGAAAAGATTGAACCGTGCATGCAGCTGATCGATTACGCAAAAGCAGCGATTGAGCATGCAGGTATTACACCAATCGTGTCACCGGTCCGTGGGGGAACAGACGGTGCAAGACTCAGCTTCAAAGGACTTCCGTGTCCGAATCTTGGAACGGGCGGACATGCATTCCATGGCGTATTTGAGCATATCACGGTAGAAGGAATGGATAAAGCAGTCCTTATTGTAAAAGACATCATTAGACAGTTTGCAGAATAAAGGGGAATTTAATAGAATTAAAGGAAATGTATTGACTGGATTCCGGCAGAATACCGTTTTGTGAAAAATCAGAAGATCGCATACTTTTTTGGAGGATGGTGTTTTTTGTGACACTGATCTGTTGTATAATGGGAATGTATAACAAAAATCCATTTACCTTTGCAATGAATGTGATCACACCGGTAGTGCTGACTGCACTTGGAATTATCATGCCGAAGCTTGCCGAGTGTGAACGTGCAAAAGAATCTGGAAAATAAAGGGGCTGAAATGCCAGGAGGAACATTATGGAGAACCAGACAATTAAAGAACTCACATCATTTATAAAGAACTCGCCGACTGCTTTCCATGCAGTAAAATCAATCCGGGATATTCTTACAAAAGAAGGATTTCAGGAGCTGAAAGAATCGGAAAAATGGAAAATAGAAAAAGGCGGAAAATATTATGTGACCCGCAACCATTCCAGCATTCTTGCATTTAAAATCGGAAACCAACTGGATGAGTACAGCTTTCATGTAACTGCGTCCCACAGTGACTCACCGACCTTTAAGATCAAAGAGAATGCAGAGATTGAGGTGAAGAAAAAATACACGGTTCTGAATACAGAAGGTTATGGCGGAATGATCTGCTCTACCTGGTTTGACCGTCCGTTATCGGTAGCAGGGCGCGTGATTGTAAAGACGGACAGTGGAATGGAGACCAGACTGGTCAAGGTAGAAAGAGATCTTCTGATGATTCCAAGTCTTGCAATCCATATGGACCGCGCAGTCAATGAAGGCCGTGCGATCAACAAACAGGTAGACATGCTTCCGGTTTTTGCCGGAGCGGCAAAAGAACCAGGTGAGATGAAAAAACTGATCGCAGAAGAGCTTGGCGTAGAAGAAGAGAAGATTTATGGTATGGATCTGTTCCTGTATAACCGGATGGAGCCATCTATATGGGGAAGAGAGAATGAATTCTTATCCTGCCCACAGCTGGATGATCTGCAGTGTGCGTTTGCGTCACTGAATGGTTTCCTAACAGGAGAAAATGTAAAGAATATCAATGTATTTGCCTGCTTTGACAATGAAGAGGTTGGATCAGGAACCAAGCAGGGAGCAGCATCGACACTGTTGTCGGATGTGCTTTGGCGAATCAACAAGGCACTGGGAAAGGATGAGGAAGATTTCTATCGTGCAGTTGCCGGAAGTTTTATGCTGAGCTGTGATAATGCACATGCAGTACACCCGAATTATCAGCAGAAGACGGATGTAAATAACTGTAACTATATGAACGAAGGAATCGTGATCAAATCTCATGCCGGTCAGAAATATACCAGTGATGCAGTAAGTATTGCGATTTTCAAGGCAATCTGTGAAAAGGCAGGTGTACCGGTGCAGTTTTTTGCCAACCGTTCGGATGCGGCAGGTGGAAGTACCCTGGGAAATATTGCAATGGCGCAGGTATCCATGAATACCGTGGATATCGGACTTCCGCAGCTCGCAATGCATTCGGCTTATGAGACTTCCGGTGTAAAGGATACCGGTTATCTGATCGAGGCATCCAAAGAATTTTACAGCTGTCATATCAAGGCAGCAGGCGATGGTGTGTTTGAAATTGCATAAAGAAGTATTTGCAGGGAGTTCCGGAAGAACTCTCCGCAAGTTTTTCCGAATCTGGAAGAAGGCGTATTTCGAGGAACGATAGAAAAATAAAATTCAGAGTGCATTCTAATTTTTTTATAGACAGGAAAGAAACTGTCCTGTTATAATAATTATGGTGTCAGATCACCGAAATGGCAGAGAATGAGTAACAAGGTTGGGTAAAAGGAATGGCAGAATTAATATATCGAACACTAAGAGAAAATATTGCAGATATTATCCGGAAGAGGATTATTTACCAGGAGCTGGAGCCGGGACAGAAGATTGTGGAACAGGATCTGGCAAAGGAATTTAAGACAAGCAGGGCTCCGATTCGTGAGGCACTTAGACAGCTGGAAAATGAAGGACTTATAGAATATGTAAGAAATGCGGGATGCTCTGTAAAAGAAATTACACTGGAAGAATCATTTGAAATTTACCTTATGCGGGCGAATTACGAAACCATGGCAGTGAAGCTGATGGGCGGAAACGTTCCGGAGGATACCATTTGCCGGATGGAAGAAGTGCTGGGAAAAATGAAAAAACTGGATGAAGAGCAGTTTGACCAGGTTTTTGTCTATGATAACCAGATGCATGGACTGCTTGTAGAGATGACTGGTATGACAAGGCTCTATAAAGCATGGAAAGAGCTGAATTATGGAAATATTGTTACGGGCTTCAGCCTGAGCACGGATAAAAAGCGTGTGTTAGAAAGACAGTATCCGATTCATAAAGAACTGGTGGATGCCTGCAGGGAAAAGAACAAGGAGAAAATTTGTCACGTTCTTTCCGAACATTACATGAGAACGATCCGAAGGCTTTTGAAAGAGCAGGGATTGTCGGAAGAGGATTCCGGATTTTCATTTGATTTTCTTGTCTAGGATACAGAGAGAGGTTACAGTCTTTAGATAGTAGTAAATGGATAAATATTAATAATGAAGAGATGTGGATAGTAATATTCTACATCTTTTTTTGCTGTGTTTTGTTGAATTATAACAAAAAAAGAGTGTAAGACATGAGCTATATTGAAAAAGTGTTGAAGTTATGCTATATTACTTATAAAGAATGACGATTGTCGACAGTCGCCAAAACAGAAAGGAAATAAAAAGTAATGGGAAAAGCACAGACTAATGAAAAACATCCAAAAGGCTTTTATGCCTGTTGTATCACATTTATGTTTGAACGCCTGGCATTTTACGGAGCAAAGCCAATCTTGCTTCTATTCCTGATCACTGCAACTTTACAGGGTGGTCTTGGTATTGAGCGAACAGATGCGGCAGTCATGGCAGCGAATCTGACAGCGTACACCTATATGGCACCGCTGATCGGAGGAATTATCTCTGACAGATGGCTGGGAGCGAGATATGCGATCTCTCTGGGATATATTATCATGGCAATCGGATATCTGGTAGGCTGGAAGGCAACAGGTCCGGGAATGGTCAATCTGATGATCATTCTTGTATCGATTGGAACCGGTCTTTTCAAAGGAAACTTAAACGCTCTGATCGGAAGACAATATCAGAACAAAGAGCTTCTGGATGCTGCGTTTTCCATTCAGTATTCTTATGTAAATGTTGGGGCTTTCGTAGGTTCACTGCTTACCGGATTTTTGTATCTCCACTTATTTAAAAAAGGCGATGTGCTTGGATTCCGTCAGTGCTTCTTTGTGGCATCGATCTGGTGCATCGTTGGTCTGGCATGGTTTGTGCTGAACTGGAAAAACCTTCAGGGACAGGGTGTGAAACCATTCAAGTATCTTACGGATGAGAATGGAAATGTGATCGGGTCTAACGAAAAGAAAGAAGATGGGAAGAACGACAAGCAGCCGCTTACAAAATTGGAAAGAAACCGTATGATAGCGATCATTCTTGTATCGGCACTCTCTGTTATCTTCTGGCTGTTCTACTATCAGCAGGATCTTGCGCTTGTCATTTATATGACCGATTATGTGAAGATGAGTATTGGCTCTTTTGACATTCCGCCGTCATGGGTTACTACTACATGGAACGGACTTTTGTGTGTTGTTCTTG
>ERZ894209.430-NODE-430-length-24096-cov-17.229857_pt1 | contig 24096 bp, 19 predicted proteins | sample MGYA00380288_ERZ894209 | MGnify/ENA primary metagenome ERZ894209 (study PRJEB32331, sample SAMN06328482) | human gut metagenome | biome: human gut microbiome; feature: stool | host: Homo sapiens | collected 2013-12-13 ... | reverse complement strand
TACCTACAGTACCCCAGCAGTAAGGGACGGAGTATTTGTTGTCAGAATCGAACCCCTGGGACATTTTCCAATAAGCATCCCCGATCTGGTCTGCATTTGGGATGTTATTATAATCCAGTTCCGCCAGCATGTTGTTGTCGATCATTCGCTGGATCATATAGTCAGAAGGGCAGACCACATCGTAGGAAATGGCGCCGGACTGCACCTTCGGGTACATGATCTCATTGGTTTCGTATTCTTCATAAACTACCTGGATACCGGTTTCTTCTTCAAAGATATCCAGGACATCCGGGTCCAGATATTCGCCCCAGTTGTAGACAATTACCTTTTCGGCGCCGGAAATCTTTGTCTTTGAATTGTAGAAAAATCCTCCGGCTGTAATGACGATCACGAGCAGTGCCGGTACGACACGTGTTACGATAAGACGCATCGTGTGGCGTGCACGGGATGGTTTGCGGATCGTGCCGCCTTTTTCGTGAACTTCTTTTTCCGGTTTTAAATTGACCAGGAAGAGAAGGAAGAGCACCGTTACAAACATGATCGTTGAGAGTGCGTAAATTTCCGGACGGATTCCTTTTCGTACTTCACTGTAAATTTTGGTGGACAGGGTATCGATTCCAGGTCCTTTGGTAAAGTGGGTGATCACAAAATCATCCAGCGACATGGTAAATGCAAGCAGGAAACCGGAAAGAATTCCTGGAAGGATATCCGGAAATACGACTTTGAAAAAAGCGTAGATCGGGGAAGCACCCAGATCCAGTGCAGCTTCATAGGTCCGCCGGTTGGTCTGCTTTAGTTTTGGCATGACACTTAGGATGACATACGGGATATTAAAGGTTATATGTGCAATCAGGATTGTCGAAAATCCCATGTTCATACGGAATGCGATAAACAACAGCATCATAGATACACCAGTCACAATGTCTGCGTTCAGCATCGGAATGTTGGTGACACCCAGCATAAAGGTACGAAACTTGCGGTTCATACTCTGGATTCCAATGGAAGCCAAAGTTCCGATCACGGTTGCAATCAGCGCAGAAAGAAGTGCGATGATCAGGGTGTTGTATAAGGTGCTCATGATCGCTTCATCCTGGAAAAGGGATACATACCATTTTCCGGTAAATCCGCCCCATTTGGCACGGGTTCTGGAACTGTTAAAGGACAGAACCATCAGTGTCATGATCGGAGCATAGAGGAAGATCACGATCAGCAGTAAATATAAATTCTGTAATTTCTTTTTCATTAGAATGCTGTGCCCTCCCCGTCTTTATCGTATTTGGCGATCAGAGCCATACTTGCAATGATGAAGATCATCAGGACAAGTGAAAGTCCACTTCCTACATGCCAGTTGCTTCCCTGTTGGAATTCCTGTTCGATGACATTTCCAATCAGAAGGATCTTGCTTCCACCGAGGAGGTTGGAAATGACGAAGGTTGTAAGTGCAGGTACAAATACCATAGTGATTCCACTGATGATACCCGGAACACTAAGCGGAAGGATGATCTTGGTAAATGTCTGGATATTTCCGGCACCGAGATCTCTGGCTGCGGAAATAACATCTTTGTCAATCTTTACAAGTACATTGTAAATCGGCAGCACCATGAACGGCAGGAAGTTGTAGACCATACCGAGGATGATCGCTGTCGGTGTGTTGATAATGTTCCATGAAGGCAGCCCGAAGAAATGGAGAACGGAGTTGATGACACCGTTTTTCTCCAGGAGGTTCTGCCATGCAAGAGTTCTGAGCAGAAAGTTCATCCACATCGGAAGGATGAAAACAAGTACTACGAAGCTGGACTGGTTTACATTTCTTCCGACGAGGATCATTGCCAGAGGATAGGCAAGGATCAGGCAGATCACTGTGCTGACAAATGCAAGCAGAAGTGCAAGCCCCAGAGCCTTTAAATTCTCAGGTGTTGTGATTTTGGCAAGATTCATCCAGGTGAATTTTCCGTCATTGTCAGTCAGACCATAATAGAAGATCATGATCAGAGGAATGATAATGAAAGAAACTGCCCAGAAAAGGTATGGCCCTGCCAGGAGACGTTTGCTATTCTTCAATTCCTACAGCCTCCTCATCTTCAGATTCCGGTTTTTTCATGATCTGAATATCAAACGGGTCAACATGGATTCCAACCTCAGTGCCAACCGGGAACATATCGGTGCTGTGTACCAGCCATTCATAGTTGTTGGCAAGGACTTCCATTTCATAGTGGACACCTTTGAAAATCAGATGGGTAACGACACCCTTTAATGTGCCTTCTTCTGGTTTTACAAGATCGATGTCCTCCGGGCGGATGACCGCATCGACCGGTTTGTTGGTTCCGAATCCGGTATCCACACACGGGAATTCGGCACCGACAATATTGACCAGCTTATCGCGTACCATGATGGCATTGAAAATGTTGCTATCGCCAATGAAGTCGGCTACGAAAGCATTTTCCGGCTCGTTGTAGATATCTTCCGGTGTACCGATCTGCTGGATGTATCCCTGATTCATGACAACAATCGTGTCAGACATGGTGAGGGCTTCTTCCTGATCGTGGGTAACGTAGATAAATGTAATTCCCAGCTCATTTTTTAAACGGATCAGTTCATACTGCATGTCCTGGCGGAGCTTTAAATCCAGGGCACCGAGAGGTTCATCCAGAAGAAGAACTTTTGGTTCATTTACAATGGCGCGGGCGATGGCAATACGCTGCTGCTGCCCCCCACTCAAAGAATCCGGATAACGGTTCTGGTAACCTTCCAGATTGACCAGTTTTAATGCATAGTGAATCTTATCATCGATGTAAGATTTTGATTTCCCTTTGATCTTCAGACCAAAAGCAATATTTTCAGCAATGGTCATATGGGTGAAAAGCGCATATTTCTGGAAAACAGTGTTGAGCTGCCGTTTATTCGGTGCAAGGGATGTAATGTCCTTTCCATCGAAAATTACTTTTCCGGAGTCCGGATTTTCGAATCCGCCGAGGATACGCAGAAGCGTTGTCTTTCCGCAGCCGCTAGGTCCTAAAAGTGTGAGAAATTCATTTTCTCTGATATAAAGGTTCAGGTCGTCCAGAACCAGATTGTCTCCATATGATTTGGAAACACCAACAATGTCAATCAGTTTGTTTGGCATATGTATAATCCTCCTGTGTACTTAAAAACTTGGGGGAGTGCTGACCCAGATCAGGCGTGCCCCGGAAGAAGACGATGCTTCTATATAATGCTTTGCGTGGGGAGTAAAATAAAAGGATTCTCCCTTTTTAGCTTTGTAGACCTTATTGCCTACGTGGATTTTGACGGAACCCTGAAGCACGTATCCGAATTCCTCACCTTCGTGTGGAAGATCCGGGTAGGTTGCACCGCCCGGAGCCAGGGTAAGACGGATCGGTTCCATCATATTGCGCTGGGCATTCGGAATGATCCATTCAATTGTATTCTTCAGATCAGTATCCTTTTTTTCAAAATAATCCTCATCACCGAAGACAACCTGTTCTTCCTCGTCATCGCTGAAAAATTCATTCAGATTGGTGCCGAGACACTGCAGAATATCAACCAGTGTGGCGATAGAAGGAGAAGTAAGATCCCGTTCCAGCTGGGAAATGAATCCCTTCGAAAGCTCACTCCGGTCTGCAAGTTCTTCCTGGGTAAGATTTTTCGCAATACGGAGCTCCCTTACTTTCTGTCCTATATTCATAAATAGCTCCTTTCTGTAAATTGTTTGTAAAAATAAAAATAAACTATAAGTTTAGTATTTCTATACACACGACAAGACTTATTATACTATAGTTTAGAGAAAAAGCAACCGTTTTATAAGGAAAATGGAGGTTTTTTGAAAAAATAGAAAACGGGTAAGAATTGACTAATTTTAGTTTAGATTATCTTCAGATCGCTTTTGAAAAATTGCATGAAAAAATCTTCCGAATCGAAAGAAAATTCGAGGGATTTTAGCTGATTACCGGAAAGTTTTGATTTGTTGATTCCATATGTTTGGAAGAGACAAATGATGCAGATCTACTTGCGGTAATCATCGCTATCAGATCGTTTAGATTTCTGGTAGCCAAGATGATCATCCATTTCTGCTTCCATCATCTCTTTGATGGTGCCGCCAAGCAGATCCTTAAGCGCATCCTGGATATCTTCAGCGGTTTCAATATCATACTCCTGAAGAAGTTGCTGAATGATGTTTCGCTTTCTTTCTGTCATTACTATTTTGTGTACAGGTTTCTTTTCTCTTCTTGCCATAATAAAAGGCCTCCTATGATTTATATTTTACCATAGAAGACCTTGCTGTTATTAGCTATTTACAGAAAAAGTTTCACACACTCTGACGACATGGATTATTTTTTAGTTTCATGGTACAGTTATCACTTCAGATATTGTTCCGTGAATAATTCAAGATACACATTCTTTATTTCCCTTTCGATAACAATCCGGCGTGATGTTATATTTTTTCCGGAACACATTCTGAAAGTAAGACTGACTGGAAAAGCACAGATAATGGCTTATCTCTGAGAGACTCATATCTGTATAAGTCAGAAGGCTCTTCGCCTCTTCTAATTTACACCGCATGATAAATTGTCCAATCGTAATCCCTAGTTCCCTGCGGAATAATTTCATAGCATAAGAATCGCTTCGGTTGATATGTTTTGCAACATCAGAAATGGAGATGGATTCATTCACATGGTTTCGAATAAAATCGATACATTTCATCAGCTCCGGATTGCCCTTAAATGGAGCAGAAGCTTCTCCACATAATTTACAGAAATCGAAGAACATTGTGCGCAGCAAAGTACCAACTTCCTCAATGGTTCTTAAATTCTCACAGCTTTTAATATAAAGGTTAGTCAGGCGGCTTGCATCTACTGCGGAGACACCTGCCGGAATGGCAGACATTGAGCAGAGATTGGAAGCGGCTACGATAAAAAGATTCTTATAATGTCTTAATTCAGAAGATGCGAGCTTTCCAACATACATACTATTATCAGTAAAAGTACACAGATAATCTTTCAGTGAAGTAATGTTTCCGGAGGAAACAATATGATAAAGCTGTTTCTCATAAGAAAAGAGAGCGGCAGTTACTTCATCATCTGATTCTATATGGAAAACCTTGGAAGGGAGAATATCCTCTGGGTGAATGCCATATATGGATTCGTAAGATATTTTAGTCTCATTCACGCAATTATTGATAAGAACCATGTGCTGTGCAAGCTGGGAGCGTGTGATGTTTGGAATATGCATAATATATTCTTTTAAATCCTCCCGGTGCTCTGCGGAGATGACTTGTTCACGCATTAGATGGTCGAAAAGTTCTTCTGTAATTCCAGTTGGAAAAATAGGCCCGATATAAATGTCTAAGTTTGTGTCATTGACAGGAATACGTCCATATTGGATATTTGGATGCCCGGAACAGAACTCAGGACCATTCCTGTATGGATTGTACAGATAGGCATCCGGTTCACGGCTGTGTAAAAGTCCCATGGCTTCCCCCTGGGAAGAATATAGAGCGACACTTTTATCCCGCAGGGAAGTAGGGATAAGTGTTGCATTGGAATAATCATGGCAGAAATCAATATATTTTCGAATAAGCTGTTCTTCTTCGTGGCACATGAAATCATTGCTCCTTTCCTATGCATAAATCATTCAACACTTTACGGAAATGAAATATTTAAAAAGCTGTCAGAAAAGATGACAGTATGCAAAAGTGTGATAAAAAAATTATTTATATTGTATTTTACAACCATAAACCGAAAATTACAATACATGAAAGGGAAAAATAGGTATGATAAATAGGAATTAACGGAGTTCCAGACTATTAAGAAAGAAAAAAACGTGATACCAATGTAAAAATTGGAAATGAAATTGTGAGGAGGAGAGAAAAAATGAGCTGGTCGAAAGATATGATTTTCGGCGCTGCCAGTGCTGCTTATCAGGTAGAGGGAGCCTACAATTGTGACGGACGGGGACTAAGCATCTGGGATGCACTGTCAGATGGATATGTGAAGCATGGAGATAATGGAAATACCGCATGCGATGAATACCACAGGTTCCGGGAAGATATTGCACTTATGAAAAAACTGAATCTGCAGGCATATCGTTTTTCTGTGAGTTGGCCGCGTATCATTCCGAAAGAAGGAGTGGTGAACGAAAAAGGAATCCGGTATTATCAGAATCTTGTGGATGAAGTGCTAGCGCAGGGGATGATCCCTATGGTTACTTTGTATCACTGGGATCTTCCGATGTGGATGCATGGGAAGGGAGGCTGGTATGCGGATGAGATTGCAGATCAGTTTGCATCCTATGTGGAGGTGGTTGTAGATGCTTTATCAGACCGTGTGAAATACTGGATGACAATGAATGAGGCTGCAACATTCATCGGAGCCGGATACTTAGAGGGAGTGCATGCACCTTTTGAGACAGTAAGCCGTGATGCGGAGGATTACGAAGAGAAGGTGAGCGTGCTCACAAAGCATGTATTGTTAGCACACGGAAGAGCGGTACAGATCATCCGGAAGAAAGCGAAGCTACAGCCTGTGATTGGAATTGCGATGGATGGAAAATTCTTTCTGCCGGATTCGGAAGAAGAAAAGGATATCGAACATGCAAGGCAGGAAACGTATACGGAAGATGTGGACTGCCACAGGATCAACTGGTGGTTAGATCCAATCTGCAAGGGAACGGTAAATCCTGTTCTTCAGAAGAAAATCAGTGCAGAGGAGATGGAAGTAATCCACCAACCGATTGATTTTATCGGATATAACTGCTACAAAGCGAACAATTTTGATGATGATGACGGCAGAAATCCGAGCGTAAAACCGGGAATGCCAAGAACCGCAATGGGTTGGAACATCACACCGGACGCTTTGTACTGGTCAGTCAGATTTTTACATGACAGATACGGTCTGCCGGTTCTGATCACAGAAAATGGAATGGCAAATATTGATTTTGTGATGAGCGATGGCAAGGTGCATGATCCACAGCGCATCGAGTATATGAAAATGTACTTAAAAGGGCTTAAGAGAGCGGCAGAAGAGGGATATCCGGTCATGGGCTACCTGTACTGGTCGATTCTTGACAATTTTGAATGGGCAGAAGGATATGATAAGCGTTTTGGATTGATCTATGTGGATTATGAGACATTAGAGCGTATACCGAAGGATTCCGCAGTGTGGTTTGCGGATTATATCAGAAGGGCGAGTAGACATGAGACAGAAGTATAAGATTAGTGCAGTCAGACCATCACAGGGAGCATTGGATTTCTCTTATTTGCTAGATGCACCTGCGGGAAAACATGGGTTTGTGACTGCAAAACATGGACATTTTTATTTTGAGGACGGTGCAAGAGCAAGATTTATAGGTTTTAACCTTGCAGCCAGATCAAACACTCCAGATCATGCACATGCTGAAAAACTGGCGGAACGTTTTGCAAGCCTTGGTGTGAACGTGATAAGACTTCACGCAGCGGATGCACCGATCAGTGATGAACCGAGAAGCTGGGCAAGCTGCAGGGAGACACCATTACTCGATTATGACAGGGGAAGTGGACGATTCTTCCATACAGATGGACTGGATCGTTTTGATTATCTGGTCGCAAAACTGAAAGAAAAAGGAATTTACTTACATATTGACCTGATCGTTGCAAGGAATTTTGTGTCGGGGGATGAGCTTTCTTATCCGGGAGATGCTGGAAACTGCGTAAAATGTTATCCGATGTTCAATGAACGCATGATAGAATTACAGCAGGAGTATGCGAGAGAACTTTTAACCCATGTGAATCCGTATACCGGACTTGCACTGGTGGAGGATCCGGCAGTGATGACTGTTCAGATTAACAATGAGGATTCTGCAATTAAGGGTACAATGGACAGTGACTGGAACCCGGTCATGCAGCCATACCGGGACGAGGTGAGAAAGCGTTGGAATGACTTTTTATTGATGAAGTATTCCGACAGGGAGCATCTGGAAAAAGCATGGACATGGGAAGGACAGTGCGCATTAAAAGAGACAGAAGATCCGAATGCAGGAACAGTGGAGATTGTAAAAGGAAATTTCTATCAGCCTGCAAATGATCCGATGGGAGAATGGACTGGTGATGTTTCTCCGGTGCGGTATGCAGATTATATGGAATTTGGAATCTGGCAGAACCGGAGATTCTATCAGAGAATGAAAGCATTTTTATTAAGTATCGGAGTGAGGGTTCCGATCAATGCAAGCAATCTGGTTGCCGGTGCAGCGGATGTTTATGGACATATTGACGGCGATGTGATGGAGAACAACAGTTATTTCAATCATCCATTGTTTCCTCTTACACCAGATGGATACAATGTACCCGGACCATCGGATTATGTGAAGGTAAATCCATTAAAAATTCAGACTGGAGTTGGAAGCATGGCGACTACTATTTTATCCCTGGGTTCGATCGCAGCTGTGGAAGGAAAACCTTTCCTGCTCAGTGAATGGAATGAATATGGACTGAATCCGTTCCATTCGACATCCTTTATGCATACAGTGGCATATGCCTGTCTGAATGACTGGGATGGATTGATTTTGTATAATTATCAGACATCAGAGAAGGAAAATGAGCCGGAAGATGAGATTTTAAGTGTGTTTGATGCTTATAATGATCCGTCACTGATCTGTCAGTGGGGGATGATGGCAGAAGTATTCTTAAAAGGGCTTGTTGCACCGGCAAAGCATCAGGCAGATTTTGTGTACACGCAGAGAGATCTGAAAACGCTGCCTCCGATGATGGCAGCACCGGTTATGTATCTTCCGTATATTATGAAGATGCGGAATGTATTTCTGGACGGAGATAGCTATTCCGGCAGGGCAGATGTGGCAGTGAATGCAGGTTTTGTGGATAGTGGTAAGCTGGAAGATGCAGAGCACGCAGTCTATTATGCATGGTCAGATTATGTAGATGCATGCCGGACAGGCAAAAATCCAAAGCGACTGAAGAATGCAGCGAAGAATAGCAGAGAACTTTCGGAAAGTGTACATATCAGTGAACATGCACTCGTGTTTGGCAAGATGAGGGAGCTGGCAGGAAGCGGTGATTATGAAAAGTTTGCTTCTTATCTGGATCAGGCACTTAAAGAATGGCAGATCATAAAAGCAGATCAGGGACTGACAGACGGTGCACTTGTGTCAGATACCGGTGAATTGACTTTCACACCGGATGCCGGAAAATTCCGGATACAGACAGAACACTTTTCCTATTTCAGCGGAGTGCCGGATGAACAGATAAAGTTGAATGATATTGTGAGTGTTGCGGCAAAAAATAAGGAGATTACACTGGCACTGCTTGAAAGAAGACAGAGTGAGAACCAGAAAGAATATCTTCTGACTGCACTTGGCGATACCGGTATGGATGAGACGGTGATGGAAGCAGGACCGGATCTTTACGGAATACCATTAACGCATGTGAAAATGAAAGGAAAACTGTATATCAACACATTGGAAGGAGAGCTTTTTGTACAAGCGCAGGAAGTATCTTTGGAGGTGTTGAATCAGGAGGGAGACATCCTTCGTGTGTTAAAAGGGGAAGCAGATGGTGACAGGCAGAGATTTGCACTGTCAGGAGAAGATGCATCTGCACAATACAGATTGATTATCAGTTAGGAGAAAAGGAATATGGGAAGAAAGAAAAATGACGGACCAAAGTATGATGATAAAGGGATCCGCATGGTAATGAGAAAAAGAGATTATATGGCAGATATGGGAGGCCAGCTGGCGTTAGGCCTTATGGCAAACCTTGTAGGCCAGCTTACGTATTTTTACACAGATAAAGTAGGAGCAGCAGTTGGCGGCGTTGGAGTTATGCTTCTGATCGCAAAGATCCTAGATGCCTTTACGGATGTGATCGTAGGAAATATGGTCGATCATTCCAAGGGTGGTAATAAGAAATACTATAACTGGATGATTCGTCTGGCAATTCCGACAGCAATTGTGATCATAGCAATGTTTACAGTGCCAAAGAATACAGGAAGTGCTGTGCAGTTAGGATATATTCTCATCACAAACCTGTTAATTTCTGCTGTTTTATATACCATGATCGCAACACCGTTTGCGGCAGTTATGGTCGTACGTACCAATAGTAATAAAGAGAGGAGTGTTATGGGAACATTCCGCGCAATTGGAAATTATGGGGCTGGAATGTTGATTTCAATTCTTACTATCCCGATTACCAATATGCTTGGCGGAACACAGCAGGCATGGATCAAATATGGAGTTGTGATCGCACTGGTATGCCTGCTGCTGTTTCTGATTTGCTACCGTAATGGCGTCCGTACCAAATTTGCTTCTGATTATGAGAACGAAGCATTTGTAGAGGAACAGGACGAAGAGGAAGAGAATGTTCCATTTAAAGATGCGATGGGAATGCTGTTTCGGAATAAATACTGGATCATTGTCCTTTTATTTAACCTGATCACATCTATTTCAACAAGTGTTGCTGCATCTTCTGGCACTTATTACTGTAAATGGATTTTTGGCAATGACAATCTGGTATCGTTGATCGGAGCACTTGGAATGCTTGCAACGGTTGCAGGATTTATCCTGGCGCAGCCGATCATAAGCAAAGCAGGAATTCAGAAGACCGTATATTTTGGACTGATCGGAGCAGCTGTGATGGCAGGAATCCGTTGCGTTGTCCCGGAAAATTTTGCTCTCTATATTGTAACAAGCCTGATTGGAAGCTTTGTACAGATTCCATTAATGTGTCTGTATGGTGTACTTACAGCTATGACAATTGATTATAATGAGTGGAAATATGATAAGTGGATGATTGCCATCTCTGGTGGAGCAGTCAGCTTTGGAAGTAAAGTAGGAGCAGGGCTTGGAGCAGCAGTGCTTGCACTGATCCTTCAGGCAGGACATTACGATGCAACATTAGCAGCAGCTACGACATCTATGAAATACTCCATTTATGCATTTTCCAACTATCTGCCTTTAATCATGAATCTTGTCATGTTTGTTGTCTTTACGAGATTTAATCTTGAAAATAAACTTCCTCAGATGAAAGAGGAGGTAGCAGCGAGAAGGGCAGCACAGCAGAAACAGGAGTAAGAAGAATATGTTTGAAATAAGTGATATTTTTATTGAGGAGAAATCTGTATTAAAAGAAGGAAAAGAACTTTTGATCACAGATACAGACAAACCTGTCATTTCATTTCAATTACAGAGTGACCGAAGAGAGACTTCTCTTCGGTCTGCCTGTATCCGGGTAAATAACTGGACAGCAGAAGTGAAAGAACAGATTGGGATAAAATATGAAGGAGAACCATTAAAACCATTTACCCGATATAATGTGGAGATAGAGACTGTGGATGATCGTGGAAACCACAGTACAAAGTGTACAGAATTCATGACAGGAAGAAAAAACCTGCCGTGGAGTGGAAAGTGGATCACGGACGAGACACACGTGACAGAAAAGCCAAACTCTCCGCGTCCATTATATTTCCGCAGAAAAATCCATCTGGAAAAAGCAGTGCAGGAGAGCTGGATTGTAGTGACTGCGATTGGAATTTTTGATGTCCTGCTAGATGGCAGACGGATCAGTGAGGATTATTTTTCGCCGGGATTTACCGATTACGAACATAATCTCCAGTATTGCTGCTACCGGATAGGCGAATTACAGGAGGGAGACCATGAACTCTTTGTGACAGTTGCGGCAGGCTGGGTAGTTGGAAGAACAACGAATATTTCGAATACAAACCAGAGCGTTTCATTATTGACTGCAGACCGACAGGCACTGCTTGCAGAATGGTATATTGTATATAAAGATGGAAGCAGGGAAGTTGTAAGTACCGATGGAGCATATGAGGTGACGGCAGATGGACCGTATCAATATGCAGATTTCTATGATGGAGAAATTTATGATGCAAGGTTTAAGGAGACGGATTGGAAATGGAGAAAAGCAGATGTGATAACGCCGGATATCCATCCGATGATTGAAGCAAGGTACGGAGAGACAGTGACCGGTCATGAAATTTTTGCTCCCATCTCCTGCGAAGAGGTTTACTCAGGAGAGAAGGGAGAGACTGAGATTATCTATGATTTTGGACAAAATCTTTCCGGAGTTGTGGAATTTGAGGCAGAGGGAGAAACGGGGCAGATCATCCGGATATGCCACGCGGAAGCGTTAGAGCATGGAAAACTGTACCGGACAAATCTTCGTTCGGCAAAGCAGGAAATCTGTTATTACTGCAGGGATGGAAAGCAGACGTATGCACCGCGCTTCACCTATATGGGTTTCCGCTATATTAGTGTCAGTGGAATAGAAAAAGAGAAGATAAAAGTACAGGCAAGAGCAATCTATTCAGATCTTACGGTCACGGGTGATTTTTCCTGCTCGGATGAGCGATTGAACCAGCTGCAGAAGAATCTTGTATGGAGTGGAAAAGACAATTTTGTGGATATCCCGACCGACTGTCCGCAGAGGGATGAAAGACAGGGATGGACGGGAGACATTGCATTGTTTGCAGGTACGGCGTGTTTTAATTTTCAGATGAACCGGTTTCTTGGAAAGTGGCTCCGCGACATGAAAGCAGAACAGGGAAAATTAGGTGCGATTCCTTTTGTTGTCCCAGTGCGGAAAGGCGTAACTCCAAGCATTACAACAAGCTGCTGGGGAGACAGCTGCATTCTTGTGCCGTATGCCATCTACCGGTCAACCGGAAACCGGGAAGTACTTCACCAGATGTATCCTATCATGAAAAAATATCTTGCCGATGTGTCAAGATGGGCAATGGCAGGTTTTATTAAGAATCATTCGCGGTATATTTTCTCATTGCCGTTCCAGTTTGGTGATTGGTGTGCACCTTACGGGAATCCAAAGGACTGGCTTGGAAAAGGTCCATGGACAGGAACCGCATATTATTGCTATGCGTGTCAGGTCATGAGTGAGATTGCAGAGGCACTTGGAGAGAGGGCAGACTGTGATTTTTACAGGAAAAAATCTGAAAAAATAAAAAAAGCCTACCGGATAAGATTTATGGATGGAGATGGGACACTGAATGAGGAATTTCAGACTGGGTATGTACTGCCGCTTTATTTTAAAATGGTAGGACAGAAAGAAGCAGAAAAAATGGCGGATAATCTCTGGAAACTGATCCGGGAGAACGGCGGTCATCTGAATACCGGATTTACAGCAACACCGTATATTCTGTTTGCACTTGCGGACAATGGACATTTGAAGGAAGCTTATCAGCTTCTGATGGAAGACACGAATCCATCATGGCTTTATCAGGTAAAAAAAGGAGCAACAACCATGTGGGAACAATGGGACGTGATCGAAGAGAACGGTCAGGTCAAAGAGGCGTCCATGAATCACTATGCCTATGGAGCGGTAGGAGATTTCTTTTACCGGAGGATCTGTGGATTAGAGCCGGTGGAGGCAGGATATAGAAGATTCCGTGTAAAACCGATGCCTGGTGGCGGCCTGACAAACGCACAGTGCTCCCATATCTGTATTTACGGAACAATCCGCGTTGCGTGGAGGATTGAAGAGGGCAAAATGAAGCTTAAGATTTCTGTTCCTGTCGGAACAACTTGTGAAGTGGAGCTGCCGAATGGAAAGAAGGAGGAATTAGTCAGTGGAAACTATGAATTACATGAATAATAAGCTTTCACCAGAAGAGAGGGCATCCCTGTTATTACAGGAGATGAGTCTGGAAGAGAAAATGGCACAGGTGAACTGTGTATTTCCGTTTGATAAAACATATCTAAATTGTGACTGGATCAAAGAACAGGTTCCATATGGAATCGGAGAGGTCAGTACGCTTGAGATGAGGAGAATCAAGTCTTTGCAGGAAGCAGCAGACTGGCAGAGAAGAGTCCAGCGTATTGTAATGGAGAACAGTCCACATGGAATTCCTGCAATTTTCCATATGGAGGGATTATGTGGAGCATTTTTACAAAAAGCAACAAGTTATCCATCGGGGATTGCGAGAGGAGCCGGATTTGATCCGGAGCTGGAAGAAAAGATTGGAGCAAGTGTGGCAAAGCAGGAAACCGCCTGCGGGATCACACATATTTTGGCACCGGTTTTAGACATATCCAGAGATTCACGTATGGGAAGACAGGGAGAAACCTATGGAGAAGATCCGACACTTGCAGCAGCGCTTGGAACCGCTTATGCGAAGGGCGCAGCAAGCGTGACTGTGGATGGCAGGACACCGGACTGTGTGGCAAAACATTTTCTGGCATTCCACAATTCACAGGGAGGTATCCATGGAACACACAGTGAGACGGCAGAACGTACCTTACAGGAAATCTATGGAAAACCATTTCAGGCGGCAATCCGTGATGGAAAACTGAAAGGCATCATGCCATGTTATTGTTCCATCGACAATGAGCCTGTCTCTGTGTCAAAAAAGTTTCTCACGGATCTTTTGCGAGAGAAGATGGGCTTTGACGGAATCTGTGTCAGTGATTATGGTGGAATTGGAAACAGCCATACCGTACAGCATATCGGAGAGACACTTGGAGAAACCGGATATCTGGCAATGGAAGCGGGAATGGATATTGAGATGCCAAGCCAGACAGGATATGGAAAAGAGCTGATGGAGGGATTTTCGGATGGAACGTATGATATAAGTGTATTAGATAAAGTAGTACATAGGGTGCTCTGTGTAAAATTCCGTATGGGATTATTTGAGCACCCATTTGCAATGGAAGGAGAGGCGTTAGAAAAAGAGTTTGCAGAAGCAGATGAGGGAGGAAGCCTGTCTTTGCAGTCAGCTTTGGAATCTATGGTACTTCTCAAAAATGATGGCATTCTTCCATTGGATAAGAAGAAACTCAGAAAAATTGCGGTGATTGGTCCGCATGCAGACAATGCAAGGATGTTTTTCGGTGGTTACACGCATATGTCCATGATGGAATCTGTATATGCAGTGGCAAACAGTATCGCTGGGGTAGCAGGTATTGAGAACAGAAGCGGAGAGGAAATCCCTACCGTGCCAGGCACTCATATCCAGCTTGACACAGGAAAAATTTATGATGAGATTTTAAAAACACAAAAACCGCAGTGCAGATCGCTTGTGGAGTATTTAAGAGAAATCCTTCCGGATACAGAAATTGTATCGGCTTTCGGTTATCCAATCGCAGGGGAGGATGAGTCCGGTTTTGAAAAAGCCCTTAAGACGATGGAAGGCGCAGATATTGTACTTCTTACTTTGGGCGGAAAATACGGCACCTGTTCCCTTGCATCCATGGGTGAAGGAGTTGATGCGGCAGACATAAATCTTCCACCTTGTCAGGATCGGTTTATTCTGGCAGCTTTGGAGAAAAAAATTCCACTGGTAGGTATTCATTTCAATGGAAGACCAATCTCAAGTGATGTGGCAGATATGCATTTGAATGCAATTTTGGAGGCATGGAATCCAGCGGAAATGGGTGCAAGAGCAGTATATGAGGCTTTGTTTGGAATTCATAATCCATCCGGCAGACTGCCGGTTTCCGTGGCATATAGTGCCGGACAGATCCCGGTATATTACAATCATCCGTGGGGTTCTGCAAACCATCAGGGAGAGAGTATCGGATTTGTCAACTATCTGGACATGCCGCATACGCCGAGATACTGTTTTGGATATGGATTGAGTTATTCGGATTTTGTCTATTCTGATTTGACCATAGAAAAAGAAGAAGTACTGCCAACAGAGACTGTTTCTGTTTTGATGAAGGTCACAAACCAGTCAGAAACTGCCGGAACAGAGATCGTCCAGCTTTATCTGTCCGACCGCTATGCATCGAGAACAAGACCGGTGCAGGAGCTTGCCGGATTTACAAGAGTATGGTTAGAGCCGAAAGAGAGCAGAACTGTTATTTTCAGGATACAGCCTTCACAGATGGCATTTCTGGATAAAGATATGCGATGGAAAATTGAAAAAGGTACGGTTGATGTGAAAATTGGAAGCTCCAGTGAAGATATCCGGTTGAAAGGTGAGTATACCGTCCGGGAAAATCAGTGGATTGAAGGAAAAGACAGAGCTTTTTGCGCGGAGGTGGAAGTTTTATGAGATATTACTGCAATCCGATCAATGTACCATATGCATACCAGTTTAAGAAAGATCCAAGAGATAAATATCAGCTCACTGTGAACCGGGAAGCTGCAGATCCTTCCATGGTGGAATATCATGGAAAATACTATCTGTTTGCATCAATGAGCGGATCCGTGTGGGTATCTTCGGATATGGCACACTGGGAAAGCTATCCGCTGCCGGAGAATGTACCTGCCTATGACTATGCGCCGGATGTGCGCGTGTTCGGTGACTGGATGTATTTTACAGCATCTGGCAGGGGTGAGGCGTGCGATTTCTACCGGACGAAAGATCCTATACATGGTCCCTATGAGAAAATCGAGGGTGTGATGGATTACTGGGATCCGAATCTGTTTGCAGATGAGGATGGCAGAGTTTATTTTTACTGGGGATGTGCCAATGCAACACCAATCTGGGGCGTGGAATTAGACCCGGATACGATGCATCCAATCGGAGAAAAAAAAGAACTAATCTTTGGAAATCCGTGGGAGAACGGATATGAGAGATTCGGTGAGAACAACAGTGAAAATCCGAAAACAGAAGAAGAGATTGAGGGTCTGTTCGCTGCCTTTTTGAAAGAGTGTGGGGAAGATGCGAAAAATCTTCCGGAGGAGAATAAGAAAATCATCCGTGCAACATATGCGGGAATGCCATACATCGAAGGTGCGTGGATGACAAAATATCAGGGAAATTATTATCTGCAATATGCGTGTCCGGGAGCAGAATTGAATGTTTATGCAGATGGTGTTTATGTCGGAAAATATCCATTAGGTCCGTTTCATCTGGCAGAGAATAATCCGTTTTCCTATAAACCGGGCGGTTTTCTTCCGGGAGCAGGCCATGGTTCTACGATGGAAGATATAACCGGACATTTCTGGCATACGGCAACAATGAGGATCAGCAAAAATCATGTGTTTGAGCGGCGTGTAGGAATCTGGCCGGCAGGGTTTGATGAGGAAGGAAATCTCTTCTGCAACCAGAGATATGGAGACTGGCCGCAGGACGTCGAAAAATTCAGAATGGATCCGTGGGCAGAGCCGGAATGGTTTTTGTTAAGCTATGGCGCAAAGATGACAGCATCCGGTTATGAAAAAGATCACGAGCCATCGCTTGCAGCAGACGAGAATGTACAGACGTGGTGGATGGCAGATACCGAAGCACCGGGAAGTTTTCTTACAATGGATCTGGACACCTGTGCAAACGTGCATGCCATCCAGATTAATTTCGCAGATGATCCTTCCAGTCAGATAAAGTGTCCGGGGGAATGGAAGAAAACACCGGATATGGAGCGCTATATAGACCGGAAGGCAGGTTATACAAGATGGATGTTAGAAGGATCTTTAGATGGAGAGATGTGGTTTGCACTGGAAGATAAGAGAAATGCAGACACTGATTTAAGCCATGATCTTGTTGTGTCAGAAGAGGGATGGAAGCTACGCTTCCTGAGACTCACAATAGAAGAGGTGCCTTACCACGTGAAACCGTGTATTTCAGGACTTCGTGTTTTTGGAAGGGCAGAGAGAACACTTCCGGAAGTGCCGGAATATGAAGTCAGACGGACAGGATATCTTGATATGGAAGTTTCCGTAGAAGAGCAGAAAGCGGTATCCGGATATCTGATCCTGTGGGGAAATAAACCGGAACAGCTCTATCACAGCTGTATGGTTATGGGAAACTGTATAAACTACCGTGTAGGAGCCCTGGTAAAAGGAAAAATGTACTATGTCAGAGTGGATGCTTTTAACGGTTCCGGAATTACACATGGAGAAGTAAAAAAGCTGGAGGTGTTTAAATGAAAAAACAGTTATTGCGGCAGGCAGATGGATCACCGTGGATAGCGATTGCCGGTGAAGCTCATAATTCGAGTGCATCAGATGCCGTTTACATGAGCGGAATCTGGGAAAAGGCAGAAGAACTGGGATTGAATACACTGCTCCTTCCGGTGAGCTGGGAACTGATCGAGCCGGAGGAAAACAGGTTTGAATTCACGTTGGTGGATGAGCTTATCATGCAGGCAAGAAATGCGGGCATGCATATTATTTTTCTGTGGTTTGGAACATGGAAAAATGCACAGTCAACTTATGCACCGGAGTGGGTGAAGAAAGATTTGCAGCGTTTTCCGCGTGCGGAGATAGAACAGGGAAAACGGAAAATCATTCTTAAAAATTTTTATAATATGCCATATACAACCCTTTCTTATCTGGGCGAAGAGACAAAACATGCAGATGCGAAAGCATTCGCAGGATTAATGCGCCACTTAAGGGTAATTGACGGGAAAGAGCGGACAGTGCTTGCAGTCCAGGTGGAGAATGAGACTGGAGTGCAGGGAAGTGCAAGAGAGCATTCCACATTGGCAGAGCAGCTGTTTGCAAAAACACCGCCGCAGGGGCTTGTGGATTATCTGGAAAACCATACAGATGAGATGGATGAATCTTTGAAAAATGTATGGCAAAACCAGAATGCCGGGGCAGAGAGAAAAATAACTCCAGACAGTGGGCAGGACGGCATGGAAAAATGCGGAAAAGAAAAAGGATGGAGAGAGGTCTTTGGTCTGGCAGCAGATGAAATTTTTTCTGCATATCATATTGCAAGTTATGTAGAATATGTCGCAGCAGCCGGAAAAGCGGAGTATGATCTTCCGATGGCGGTCAACAGCTGGCTGACACAGGGGACAGAGCCTGGAGTATATCCATCCGGCGGACCGGTTGCCAAAATGATGGAGGTGTGGAATTATGCAGCCCCGTCCATTGATATCTATGCACCGGATATTTATGTACATAATTTTACTGATATCTGCGAGGAGTATACCAAGCTTGGCAATCCACTTTTTATTCCGGAAACGGCAACACATTCCCACTGTGCGCCAAGGCTTGTGTATGCAATCGGACATTATCATGCAGTCTGCTTTGCACCGTTTGGCTTTGAGGATATGGGAAAACCGTTCAACTCTGCCACAGCACATCTCTTCGGGGTGGATGTGAAAGACCCATTACTTTCCATACCACAGGATGTAAAGGAGTACCATTACTGTGCGTCAACGTTAGGAAGCATGATAGATCTGTTTTCGGACAATTATGGAACAGACAATCTTCAGGCAGTGATTGCAGAAAACTGTAAAGATGGTACAGGAGAAATGTTATTTGAAGATTACAGATTCCGCGTGCAGATGGCGGTTTCAGGGCAGGGAGAACAAAAAGGCGTATGTCTTATTTTAAAGGCAGAGGAAGATACTTTTTATATGTTTGCAAATGCATGCCAGATAGAAATCTGTTCGAATGACAAGGCGCGGGAGCACTGTGATATTTTATCTTATGAGGAAGGAGCTTTTTCGGAAGGCACCTGGGTGGCAGGCAGAAGATTAAACGGTGACGAAGCAGCAGCGATTACATTTGAGGAATACCGGCTGGTGAAGATAAAACTCTTTTTATATGGAAATGAATAGAAGATGAAGCTCTTACAATATAGGCATAAATAAAGAAATAGGCGAAAATAAGTAAAAACTGATATCAGATTGTACTCTTCGGAAACCATACCTGCTGTGGTATAAACCAGAAGCCGTTGTCGTAAAATGTGGTAAGAAAATCGAGTGCGAAAGCAAGTGAAAAACCTCTGTGAAGCTGAGAGATACGCCATACACAGCTCGGGAAAGAATTCCCTCGCTGTCGGGCTGTGTCACCCTATAAAATAGCAAAAATAGACGCCTTTGCAAGTAAACTGGTATGCTGTGAGGCTTTTTTGTGAGATTCTAAGTATATACATATGTATTAATATTGATATACACATGTATATATATTTTAGAGTTTACAATAAGCAAAGAATAACGATTAATGTTAGTTTTTACCTATAATTTTTTCTTTAAATTCATCAAATGTCTCAATAGTAGTGCTCTGGCTCTCGAGCAGCCGATGACTTCCGTCCGGTAGGAGTTCCCACACATCAAATGTTTTTTACGAATGATCATGGATGAACTGGATATATTTGCCGGATGGAGTGTGGTAGATAGCTTTCTTACTTATCTGGTTTAAATTTTTGACCTCTGCATCGCTCATCTTTATTTTCCTCTCTGTACTGATTCTGTAGATTTATCAAGTGCAAATATTTCCTCGATCGGGACTCCGAAATAGTCGGACATGAGACTTGTCAGAGAACAGTACCAGAGGCAATTATTGCATTTCTGGAATCCAAAGATTTTGAGGATGCCATACGGAATGCAGTATCACTTGGCGGAGATACTGACACGCTTGGTGCTATTACAGGCAGTATTGCAGAAACATTTTATGGAATTCCGGCTGTATTGCTTGCAGAGTGTAGAAGCCGGATTGATGAAGGCTTGATGACGGATATTCTTGATGAGTTTGGTCATGCTCTTGGCAGAGATAAAATGATTGAAGCTGCAATAGATCAGTATTATGTTCAGCAGGAAATGTTCAGATGACAAAGAAGATGATAGAGCTTTGCAAGGAATATGAAGATACCCTTCGCAGGTCAACAGAAAAGATTATTCCTGGGGAGAGATAGCTTTTGTAACAAAGCCATTGAATGAAATGAGATTAATGGAGTGTACAGAATGTGAAATGAGTACACCGGCGGCATATGATATAGATTTTGAAGCAGACGATATAGATGTTACTGATACAGTTACTGTAGTCAGGAAAAATATCTTAGATCTGAAAAATCTATGGCATTGTGTTTGGTGAAAAGGGGGAATAGTGGTATAATTCTATTGTAGTAGATTATAGATTTAAAAAGAAATGGAGAGGCACTAGTGCAGATATTTGTAGATGCAGATGCATGTCCGGTAGTAGGTATTATCGAGACAATAGCAGAGAAATATAATATTCCAACTACATTGCTGTGTGATACGAATCATATTTTGTATTCTGATTATAGCGAAGTGATTGTAGTAGGGGCAGGAGCAGATGCAGTAGATTATAAACTGATTAGTATCTGCCATAAAGGAGATATTGTCGTATCACAGGACTATGGTGTTGCAGCAATGGCACTGGGAAAAGGTGCTTATGCCATTCATCAATCGGGCAAATGGTACACGAATGACAATATTGATCAGATGCTCATGGAACGTCATTTGAATAAAAAAGCTAGAAGAAGTTCCCATAAGAATCATATCAAGGGACCGAAAAAACGAACAGAAGAAGATGATGTAAGGTTTGCACAGTCTTTTGAAAAAATGCTCATGATGGTACAGGAGAAATTTTAAAAGAATACTAAAACAATGGAGACAGGCAGAAAGGAAAACAAATGAAAAAAGCAATCGTATATGCATCTGTACATCATGGAAATACAGAAAAACTAGTAAATGGAATAGCAGAAGAATGCCAGGTCGATTTGATTGATGCTGTAAAACAGCCAGATGTAGATCTGAGCAGTTATGATATGATTGGATTTGCATCAGGAATCTATTTTTCAAAATTTCATCAGTCGATATTGGGATTTGCAGAGAAGAATCTACCGGACGATAAAAAGGTATTTCTGATCTGTACTTATGGTGGAAGTGCGAATTATAAATCCATAGAGCAGATTTTGGACGAGAAGCGTTCTAAAGTGATAGGAAAATTCGGATGCAAGGGTTATGACACATTTGGTCCATTTAAACTGGTAGGTGGTATTGCAAAAGGACATCCGGATGAGGAAGATATAAAAAATACAGTTGAGTTTGTAAAAGGATTATAAGTAGCCCGCAAATAAAAAGTCAAGGTTAAATGGTTGCTTTTCTGTTTGAGTTTCTAAACTTTTATGTGACAAACGTAGCTGTCTGTGATATTATTAAGATAATATAAGCGAAAAAGACTTTTGCGGAAACGAAAGTATCTTCAAATTTTATTTTACGAATGTACTTCCTATAATAAAACTGATTACTTGCAAAATTGATAACTAATATTTTTCTGCTATTACAGGTACAATAAGAACATGTAATAACAGAAATGAGGTATAGTTACTTGCAGATAGAGAAGTATATCGCAGATAAAATAACATCTTTATGTGAGAAGCGTGATATCAGTAAACACAGATTATCGCAGCTGCCGGGAATTTCCCAGTCGTCACTGAGAGAATCATGACGCAGGGAACAGTAATGTCAATGCTGTGTGGACTTTGGAAGTAGGAGAACAGTTCGAGTATATGTATCGGCTGTTCTTTTTTTATTTTTCAGTGTTAAAGCGGTGAGGTTTTTCTTATGCACGATAGATTGTGGGAGTATAATAACATCAATGTTTTTGCATAAGTTTAAAAACTATAATAGGATGATCGGCAAACCAGATGAAAATCTGGGACGCAAAGCTACAGGGCCTGTAAAATGGCAGCCAGTTGCATGAAATGAGATGCACTGTCTGTAGGACAGTGTTTTTTTATTTCATAGATGTAACTATAATAATTTTATAAGGATGACAGAGGAATGTGAATCAAATTCATCTGTTTATGCCAAGTATCGCTTTTTATGGATCTGAAAATTGCGGAAGAAAGATCTGTTTCTGTGGCGTCACAGGCAGAAACAGATGAGCATATCGCTTCTGTCAGGCTGCGGCAGCAAAAATGCGGAAAAAGAAGATGCAGAAACCAATGAACTGAACAGTGGCATGAATTCCATTGATTACAATGCAATTTCAGGTCAGTTAACTATAATTATGGTCGCCTTTAAAGAAGGATGGATACATCGGGATCATTGGATATTTTGACAGTTAAGTTTTTTTAAAGAGAGGGTAGCGTATGGATGATTTTAAAAAACTCACAGAACAACTTTTGAAAATATATATTAATGCCGGATCAGTAAATAATCTTGGTATAGAAAATTATTTTGATGAAAATATCAGTCTGATTGGAACTGGGAAACATGAGTTATTCACGAATCTGCATGAGTTTTTAGAATCATTCAAATTTGATGTAAAACGAAGAGGAAAAATCAGACTCGAAGTAAGAAATTTACATCAGGAAGAAGAAAGACTTGATGATGACCATGTTCTTGCACATGGAACAGTAGATTTTACTGGTCTGTTTAAAGATGGTTCAATCTGTTTTAAAATGGAGACAAGATTTACGATTATCTATAAGTGGACGAATGGAAAATGGCTGGTTCAGCATCTGCATCATTCAACACCGGATCTGGAACAGATGGACGGTGAAGAGTTCCCTCTCGCATTGGGGGAGCAGGTCAAAAAAACCCGGCAGGCCCTTCATGCATTAGGTACTGCTTATTATCATATCTCAAGGCTGAACTTAAAAACAAAGAAGATAGAACTTGTCAAAAGATCTCGAGAAATGGATATGGGTATTAAAGAGAATACTGCAGATTGGGATCCTCAGTTCAAGATTATCGAAGATATTATAGCAGAACCATTTGTGCAGAAGTATATGGAATTTTTTGACATACAAACCATGGCGGCACGTCTTCATAATAAAGAATCTATGTCTTCCGAATTCAAAAAGAAGGATGGCTCATGGTTTCTTTCCATGGTTGTTCCTCAGAGTTATGATAAAAATGGAAATGTGACATCCGTGTTGTTTGCAAATAGAGATGTGACAGATGAAAAATTGAGGGAATTAAAACAAGAGGAAGAATTGCGGGAAGCTAAATTAAAAGCGGAATGTGCAAACAAAGCAAAATCATCATTTCTGTTAAATATGTCTCATGATATCAGAACTCCTATGAATGCAATCATTGGTTATGCAGAACTGGCATCCAGACATTTGCAGGAAACAGATAAGCTTGGCAGATATCTTGAAGAAATCCAAATATGCGGAAAAGAACTTTTGTCGATGCTTGGTAATGTTTTAGATCTTGCAAGAATTGAGAATAATAAGGTTGAGATGGAATACACTGTTTCAAATGTCCATGAGTGCTTTGAAAATTGTGTCATTATGTTCCAACAACAGGCAGAAAGTAAAAATCAGACGATCTCTTTGACAGAACAAATCATGTATCCGTATGTGTATATGGATGAACCTCACCTGTCAGAAGTCTGTCTTAATATAATAAGCAATGCAATAAAGTATACATAGAGATGAGCAAAACACATTAATTCAAAAGTAGGACGTGGCAGTTAGTTTCCAT
>ERZ894209.427-NODE-427-length-24249-cov-87.242539_pt1 | contig 24249 bp, 20 predicted proteins | sample MGYA00380288_ERZ894209 | MGnify/ENA primary metagenome ERZ894209 (study PRJEB32331, sample SAMN06328482) | human gut metagenome | biome: human gut microbiome; feature: stool | host: Homo sapiens | collected 2013-12-13 ... | reverse complement strand
ATTGCGTAACAGGTTAGAGGCAAAACTTCTCAAAACGATTTTGGAATTTAAAATAAGGCGTTAAAAATGATTGGAATTCAGTATCCCTTTCTACTGACATCTGATTTGCGGTATTTAGCGTGTCAAAATTGATTTAAAGAAACAAATTGTACCTTGAAAATAGAATATTTATCCTGTAGGACAAATGAAATTGTGGAGCCAGGTACAGATACGCCAAAATAATCTGGAGCTTATTTTGCTTTGCGTCACCGTGTCGTAAGGTTTAAACATTTTGATAATGAAATACGGATTGAAATAATGAGCTGTAGATAGGAGCGAAAAATATTATGATACAAGCAGAGTGTGGGAACTTTGTGGCGAAGATATGATTTCTGATAATGATACTTCCAGGGTGAGTACCCTGGTCTGAAAAGATGGTACAACACCAATGAGTCTGTTGCCCGACGGACGCCTGCAGGAATATTAAAATGTACAGAAATAAGCGTAAAGGAGACGTTGCAATGCAAAGGATACAAAAAAAGGTAGAAAAGAAACGTCTGGTAAGATATAAAGAAGGAGCTGAAATGTATAGTATGGGTATGAATAAGTTTCAAGCTTTGGCTAAGGATGCGGGAGCAATCTTAAAAATAGATAGGATGGTTTTAGTAGATTTGGACAGGTTTGACCAGTATCTTGAAACGTTTCGAGTACAATAAAATAGGAAAGAGTTTGCGTAAAAAATATTGACTTTTTGTTAAACAAAAACTATAATGATTATGTAATGGATGGAGGTGTATAAAGTGGCAAGAACAGGAAGACCGAAGTCAGATAATCCTAAGAATAATTTAATAGGATTGAAATTGACGGAGGAAGAAGCCACAAAACTTAGAGAGTATGCGTCCAGACATGGCATGACCATAACAGAGATGTTGCAAAGAGGTATTGAACTTCAATATGAAATGGAACAAACCTCAAAATAACAGTACGAAGGCTCTTTCCTTGTGAGAGGAGCAAAAATGGCACATTCAAGGAAAGATAATAAAGGGAGGGTTTTAAGGAAAGGCGAGACGCAGCGTAAGTGTGATGGAAAATATGTATATACTTTTGTTGATCCGGAAGGAAGACGAAAAAGTATTTATTCAAAAGATATTAAGACGTTGCGAGAGCGTGAGGCACAATTGATTAAAGATCAACTGGATGGGTTGGATACATATATTGCTGGAAGTGCTACAATTAATTTTGTTTTTGACAGGTATATTTCAATTAAGTGTGAGCTTAGAGGGACTACTATACGAAACTATAAGTATATGTATGATCGCTTTGTAAGAGATGGTTTTGGGAAAAAGAAGATTTCAAGTGTAAAGTTTTCAGATGTACTGCAGTTTTATCAGCATTTGGTAAAGGATAAGGAAATGCAGATTAACACATTGGAGACTATTCACACAGTTCTTCATCCGACATTTCAATTGGCAGTTCGAGACAATATTATCCGGACAAATCCGAGTCAGGGGGTTATGGCACAAATGAAAAAGTTACCTGGAAAAAATCATGGTGTACGACACGCATTGACGCTGGAGCAACAGCGAGCTTTTATTAAATATATAGAAGACAATCCGAAGTTTGAACGCTGGACCACAATTTTTAAATTTCTGCTTGGAACAGGATGCAGAATCGGTGAAGCAATCGGAATTCGATGGGAAGATATTGATTTTGAAATGAGAACGATTAATATTAACCATAGCTTGGTGTACTATAGTAGAGATTATGGCGACCATCCCATATGTACGTTTTCTATATCCTTACCCAAAACAGAAGCAGGGATACGTATTATTCCAATGATGGATGCTGTTTATGAAGCATTGAAAAAAGAACTGGCTGAACAGCAGGAGAATGGTTTTAATGAGACAGAAATTGATGGGATGAGAGGATTTATTTTTATGAATAGATTTGGAAATGTTCATAATCCACAGGCTATCAATCGAGCTATTAAGCGTATCTATGAATCGTACAATGCAGAAGAAGTGGTAAAGGCAGCTAAAGAACATAGAGAGCCACTTTTGATACCACATTTCTCATGCCATCATTTGAGACACACCTTTTGCTCAAGGTTTTGTGAGAATGAAACAAATTTAAAAGTAATTCAGTCTATCATGGGACATGCAAATATTGAGACAACGATGGACATTTACGCAGAGGTTACAGAAACAAAAAAACAAGAGTCGATGCGACAACTAGCAGAAAAATTAGATATATTTTAGGAAAGAGTCTGATTTAGTCTGCTAAGGAAGTACGACAAAATTTGTAAGGTACGACAAAAGTACTACATATTAAAGAGCTTTAATCAGTTATAAGAGGTCATATAATAATTGACAAAGGGTTGCAAAATGTTATAATAAACGTGTTGGAATCGGAAAGTGTATGTGAGATTAAAAGTCCCGACAATGAAGACCCTGGAACCAAAGCGGGCTGAAAACAAAGCCGAAAAAGCAGCGGTAAATGGTTCTGCAGAGGATGCAACTGTGTCCGCGCCAAGCGTACAGATTGATCTTTCCAAGGTGAAAATCGAGCCTTTGTTTGCAGATGATGTAGACTTTGAGACATTCAGCAAGTCTGATTTCAGAGTGGTTAAGATCGAAGCCTGTGAGGCAGTGCCGAAGTCCAAGAAGCTCTTGAAATTCACACTGAATGACGGAACAGACCGGAAACGCACCATTTTAAGCGGTATTCACGAGTATTACGAGCCGGAAGAGCTGGTTGGTAAGACCTGTGTGGCAATCACAAACCTGCCGCCGAGAAAGATGATGGGTATTGATTCCGAGGGTATGCTGATTTCTGCAGTGTACGAGTATGACGGACGGGAAGGCTTAAATCTTTTGATGCTGGATGACAGTATTCCGGCAGGAGCAAAGCTGTACTAAAGAGGTCATTTACTACAAAAAATCGCGTTACTACAACTTTTCTACAACTTTTGCGCGAGACCCTACGAAACCGGATGAAGCAATATGAAAGGCGGATCTGCTTATAAAATGCAGATTCGCCTTTCTTTTTACATCAGCTTCATGTTCACACTAATGTTTTTTGCCTTCTCCTGCATATTCTCTTGTGTGATATGGGTGTAGATGTCCATTGTAGTAGAGAAATCGGCATGCCCCATGACTTGCTGAATGAATTTAACATCGTTGGTGCTTTCGCAGAGCCGGGTACAGAAGGTGTGCCGCAAGTTGTGAACACTAAAATGAGGGAGCAGATCCGGTTCACGGTCTTCCAGTTCAGCCTGATCCATTTCCTCCATGTTGTAAGTTACGCTGATTCTCTCAATCGCCCGATTGATATTGTGGGCGCTCATGAATGAGCCGGTTCTGTTGCGGAAAACAAAACCGTGAACTCCTCCTAACACCAGTTGATCGTCTGGATACAATGCGTCGATGGTTTCAATCTGGAGGCGAAGCTGCTCGGCCACCTCTGGATAGAGGATAGGGATAATTCGTGTACCGCTCTCAGTTTTGGGAGTGGTAATGTGAAATCCGGCTTTTCCGTCAATGACCCGGTAGATTAAGTTGTGGTTGACGGAGATTGTGTTTTCGCTCAAGTTAATATCGCTTTTGGTAATGCCGGTACATTCTGCTACACGCATTCCTGTTCCAAGGAGCACAGTCATGATGGGGAGCCAATGGCTGTATGTAGGGGACTTGGCAATAAAACGCAGGAAATTCTGCTGTTGCGTTTTAGTGAGTGCGATCCGCCGTTTAGGCTTTGGAGCGCTGCCATCCGTCTTGAGCTTGCGGTAAATGCCCTTGCTGGGATTTTTGCGGATGTAATCGTCGTCCACGGCCATTTCAAGCGTAGGGTGAACAATGGTGTTGATGCTCTCCAGTGAGTTGATAGCAAAGCCGTGTTTCAGCAGTTTGGTATAAAACGCGAGAATATCACTTCTGTGGATTTGTGGAAGAGGCATGTTAGCGAAAGGCTCTTCTTTCACATAGAAGTCCCACAGGTAAAGATAATTTGCTCTGGTAGAGGGCTTCAGTTTGATGTTGTTATTCATGTAGACCTTGAACATATCATTCAGGGTAAGCTTCATGGCTTCCTGAGTACGGATGCCATCATCCTTATCTTTGTTGATCTGCTTTTCTTTGACACGAAGACTTGCGAGATCGGAGTCGTAGAGATATTTCTTTTTAGTGCCTAATTTGTAGACATACATATAGCTGCCATCTGCCCGTTGTGTTTCTCCGGGCCGAAGATTTCGTCCTTTGTTGTCTTTTCTCACTTTTGCCATTACTGGTACCTCCTGATTATAAAAGTGTAGTGCGCCTTACTGGCATGGTTATTTAGCCGGAAATATCATAAAGATATTCTTTGATACGCTGGACACTCCATAGGACACGGGTGTTCATGGTAATGCGTGCATTGGCAAGATCCCCAATCTGTACTGCAGTGTGCCTTCCACAGCACAACAGTTTGCAAAGGGTATCGGTATCAACAGCCAAGCACTGCTCCGGCGGTAGGTCATTCGGTTTTCTTTTCTCCATAATCGTCCTCCTTTTTTCGATTACAATGATCCCTTACGATTTGTAGAAGAAGGTTTTCAACAAAAACAATGAAAACGGTCTTGAGGTCAGGAAGTATTGAAATAACAAAAGAACTCTAATGGGGCCATTTCCTACGCCAGAACGGTTCTGCCGTGTATTTCAGGCTGCTGCTGTGCAACACTTCGATTATGGGCGCGCTTCTGTGGTCATCGCACACTGTCCAGAATTCCTGTATAACTCCCCATAGAGGTTATGAACTTGTCAAGGTACTAAAAGAGCGTAGGGATCATCCGGTATTACCAAATGATCCGATACATCCTATAAATAGGCGGGGAAGAAAGAACTTCTGCAAAGAGGAAAGAAAATTTAAAGAAAATCCAAAATCAATATATAGAATGTTTGAATTGACAAGCACTATATATTGTGTTAGAATTGCAATGTAATTGATTTTTGTGCGTTGCCCGTCAGGGTACACAGGCTTTAGGGCTTGTGTTGCGGAGTAATGACTGCATTGCACACGCTGTTAATTTTGTACTTGTGTCAGTAGTATCACTGCGCCTTTTCAGGCCGGTATATTGCTGGCTTTTTTTATTTTACGGGATTTACCCACCATTGCGAGAATGACATCGGTTCATAGGCAACTATGGACGCCAGGCTTTATGCCGTCTGTCATTCTCGCTTTTTTATTGCCTGTAAGCCTGAAAGGGCTTTAAGGATAAATCAAAACTGAGAAAGGCAGGTCATGTACATGAATGTGAAGCAGAAAAGAAAGCAGAATGGTCGGCGGGTCAAGCCGGCACACTCCACGGACTGGAAGATGAAGAGACAGGCAGTATCTTCGCTCCGGCCCCAAAATGTTGCACCAATGGCGAGGGCAGTTATTTTGCCCCGAAGATCACGAAGGGGGATTTGATATGTCTGGCAGCAATAGTGCTGAACGAAAGCGGCATGAACCGCTGGTGCTGGTAGAAACGGCAGATCTTTCAGAAGAAGACTGGCTGGATTACCGGCGCCGTGGAATCGGCGGCAGCGATGTATCAGCAATCTTTGGCACTTCTCCATTCCGGACAGCCAGGGATCTGTACTACGACAAACTGAACATAGCGTCAGTGGAAGATGATGAGGGCAACTGGGTTGCCATGGAAATGGGGCATTTGCTGGAGCCTCTGGTAGCAAAGATATTCGAGCGGAAAACCGGATATCGGGTCTACCAAATCAAAAAGATGTTCCAGCACCCACAGTATCCTTGGATGCTGGCTGATGTGGACTACTTTGTGGAACTGCCGGATGGCACCACAGCGATCCTTGAGATCAAGACCACAAACTATAATGCCAGAGATAACTGGTGGATGAATGGGAAGGAGACTGTTCCAGTCTACTATGAATCTCAGGGGCGTCATTATATGGCAGTAACGGATCTTGACCGATGTTTCTTTTGCTGCCTGTATGGTAACAACGAGGAGGAAGTTATTATCCGGGAGGTCAAGCGTGATTTCGAGTATGAGGCTGAGATGGTCTTTTTGGAGCAGTATTTCTGGGAAAACCATGTCCAGCGCCATGTGCCGCCGCCCTATACAGAAAGTGGGGCCTTGATTATTGAGAGCGCACGCAAACACTTTGGCCCGGCAGATAAAAATGCCCCGGCCGTTGCACTCGACCTGGATATGACTGCAAAACTTATGCAGTATTTGCGGCTTCTGGATGAAAAGAAAAATGCAGAGGTGTACTCCAAAGAAATCGACAAGGATATTCAGCGTCTGAAGGCGCTGTTGATTGCGGAAATGGGTACCAGCTGCACTGCAGTCTGTGAGCAGGAGGGAGTGAACTATACGGTTACCTATACCCCTGTTCGCAAGTCCGTCATCGACAAGGATAACCTGCTTCGGTTGAAACTGGAGCATCCGGATATTTACGAGCAGTTTGTTACAGTATCCGAATCCAGACGGTTCAGTGTTAGAGCCTCGATTATGGAGGCCGCTTAGTGAGGTGAAAAAGGATGAATTGTATTGGTACCTACGACGGGACGATTTTTTATAATCCTGCCAATAAGTTTTGTATCATCAGTGTAAAAACCGCAGACCAGAGTGTGCCAGCTGAGGCCAGGTCAAACAGGCGGTACAAAGACCATTTGATCCGCTTTACAGCTGTGGGGTATGAGATTCCACGGACAGATGCGGTAGAGTTGGAACTGGCTGGTGAATGGGCAAAAGGCAAGTATGGTGTCCAGCTCCAGGTGGAGCAGTGGCGTGAAATTGTGCCCAGAACAAAAAACGGCGTAGAGGGCTACCTTGCCTCCGGGCTTATCAAAGGGATTGGTCCCAAAACTGCCGCAGACATTGTGGAGCGGTTCGGTGTGGACACATTGGATATTCTGGAACACCAGCCGGAGCGGCTGTTGGAGATCCGGGGCATTACGGAAAATAAATTGGAGGACATCAAAGCTTCTTATGCAGAAAACCGTATGCTCCAAGGAATTATGACCTTGCTGGCACCGTTTAAGATTACTCCCAAGACGGCATTGAAAATATATCAATATTTCGGCCCGACCAGCGTAGAGATTTTGGAAAAGAGCCCATTTGAGCTTTGCCAGATCTCCGGCTTTGGATTTCGGCGGGTAGATGCAATCGTACAAAAGAGCGGGGGCGATCTCCATGACCCCATGCGTATCAAAGGGGCTGTCTTTTGTGCGCTGGATGAGGGCAAGAGTAAACGAGGCCATCTGTACATCAGTTCTGAAGAACTGGAGAAATCAGCGCTGAAACTGCTCAATGAGAAGATACCTGTACCGGAGCTTCGCCTGCATCAGCAGGAAGTCAGGGATATGATGCAGGAAATGATCCTGAATGGAGCAATCGTTTCCGTGAAGGATAATATCTATCTTCCCAGAGTGTTTGCCCAAGAGGATGAAACGGCGCGCCGGATCGCCCAGCGTCTGGTCACCCAGATGCCAGTAGAGCATATTGCGCCGGTGCTGGAACAGGTCAAGGTTGAAATGGGACTGCGCCTGTCTGCACAGCAGGAGGCTGCGGTCTATGCTGCATTTAGGCATGGCTTGTCAGTGATTACGGGTTCTCCTGGTACTGGTAAAACAACAGTGCTGCGGACGATACTTGAGGTTTACCGGCGGCTGCACCCTGATGGCAAAATTGCTCTTATGGCGCCTACCGGTCGGGCAAGCCGCAGGATGTCGGAGAGTACCGGCTTTGAGGATGCCCGAACATTACACAGTGGTCTGGGACTGACCAGTGAAGAGGATGAGGGTAGCCGGAACAGAAAGTCAGAGCCACTGTCGGCCGATTTAATCATTGTGGATGAGTTTTCCATGGTGGATATGTGGCTTGCCGAGAAATTCTTTGAGCGCATGAAGGCAAATGCCAGAATCGTACTGGTAGGCGACCCAGATCAGCTTCCGAGCGTAGGAGCCGGAAATGTGTTTCGTGAGATCATCGAGACCCAAATCGTCCCGGTAACGGTGCTGGATCAGATTTTCCGTCAGTCGAAGGACAGTCTGATTGCCTATAACGCCAAATTTATCAACGAGGGCAATACCAAACTGTTTTATGGACCGGACTTTGTTTTCGTGTCTGGTGATAGTCAGGAAGACACCGCTGAAAAGATTACAGAACGGTATTGTTTGGAGATACAGGAGAGTGGCATTGAGAATGTGCAGATTCTTTCACCTTTCCGTTCAGAAGGCGCCGCGTCGTCGGAACAGCTGAATGAAACCATTCGTGAATTGGTCAACCCATTCCGCTCTGCGGAGGAAGAAATCAAGTTTGGCCCCAGGATATTCCGGGTCAATGACCGCATCATGCAGACCAAGAACACAGAAAAGGTCTCTAATGGAGATCTGGGTTTCATCCGGTATATTAAGGACACTGACCAGGGTAAAAAAATCGGCATGGATTTTGGCGCTGGCAGAACACTGGAATACGGCGTAGATGATTTGAGCAATGTGGATCTGGCTTATGCTACTACGATCCACAAGGCTATGGGCTCTGAGTATGAGACCGTTATTATGCCGCTGCTCAAAGCGCACACCATCATGATGTACCGTAATCTGCTCTACACCGGAATCACGCGTGCCAAAAAGCGGGTGGTTCTGATTGGGCAGAAACAGGTATTGTTTATGGCAATCCATCGTAATGAGATCGGCAAGCGGAATACGCTGCTGGGTATGCGTATTCAGATGTATTTCAAAGCCTACGCAAAGAAAGCCGGTATCCCCATTCCGGCTGCGTTGGAAGAACAATTAAAGAACGCAAGTTAAAAAAGAGAGGTCAGATGCAGAAATAGCACTTGGCGTCTCCTATTTTTATGTCAGAAAGGAGTTTCCAACATGAACGAAAAAAGTAATCCGATGCCTATGATGTACAAAACAATTCCGGCAGTGGCAGAACTGAACAAGGTGCCGGGCTTTGACCCGCTCAAATTTCTGCGCCATAAGGTATCCAGAAAGACCAATGAGGAAATGCTGCAGTTGGAATTGCCTTATCAGAAACTGTGGTTCCGTCTGCGTCACCCACAGGGCCGCATGAAACTGACTACCCTGCGAATCACGGAACAGCTTGCGATTATGGAGGCCAGAGTCTATCTGGACCGCAGTGATGCAGAGCCCATCAGCAGTTACATCTCGCAGCACAGTGCAGAAGAAGGTACTGACTATGTACAGGCTGCCCAGGATGAGGCATTGAGTGCTGCGCTGTCGGATGCCGGTTTCGGTCTGCAGTTTGCCGATGTTGCTGTTGACAGTACGGGCAAGGTGTTTGGAAGCAGTATTCCGCTTTCCGGGACGGCTCCTATCCAGCAACCGATGCCAAATGCGGCGCAGAGGCCCGTAGAAGCCCTTGGAGCGGCGCTGCGGCAATCTGGCGGGGAAGTTCATGCCCGGCCGGAAAGAGCGCCTCAGAACGCCGTAGAGGGCCGTAATGCTCCTGCTCGTCCGGCGCCTATTCAGAAACCTGCGGCAAAGCCGGTTCAGAATGAACAGCCCCCGGTTTCTCCGGTACAGCCAGTTGTCCAACAGATGGTTGCAGAAGAGAAGGAGAATATGGATACACTGCCTGCCGGCAAGGTAGAGGAGAATGCTCCCAATATGGAGCTGCCGGTACCGAGCCGCGAGGTTACATTGGATAGCAGTCCAAAACAGGATGATGCGTCTGAGCAGCCGGCCGCCTCCGTATTCCAATCGGATGAACCGGAAGAACTGCCTGTGGCGCCCGTTGTCCAACAGGAAGCACCCGATCAGCCTGTGGCGCCTTCTTATACGGAGAGTACTCCGGTAGAAGACATCTTGAAGGTAATGACCTTTGAAGAAGCGCAGAATGTGGTGGTGGATAGCGGTCTGAGCAAAGGAAAGACCATGGCAACTGTTGCCAAGGAGCGTCCGGTGAGTCTGAAATTCTACCTCACCCCAGGCAACAAGAGCACCAACAATATCGTTCGTGCTGCGGCGCAGATCATGCTCGATGGTATGGCCGCACAGAAAGCCGGATGATAAGCAGCCCCATCTATGGGGCCAAGAAGGGAGGGAGAACAGATGGACTCATATCCAGGAGATTTTCCGTTCGGTATTATGGATGTAGTGGAACTTCTACATCTACGAATCAGACGCCGACAGGCAAACAGTGTATATGTGGATTGCCCGTTTTGTGGTGACCGCCGCGGCAAGATGAATGTGAATTTCGTCAAAAATGTCTGGCGGTGCAATTATTGTGATGAGCATGGCGGTATGCTTGCGCTTTATGCGCGGCTAAACAATACGACTACATCCGATGCGTATTGGGAAATAGGAGAAGCCCTGTGCAACGATTTTCACAGGGAACGGCCGAACTCTGGATATGAGATGGCAGGAAACCAGCAGGCTGGCACTGGGTCCCCGGTTTCGGGGACTCAGACCGATCTTGCGGGATATGAGAGGAGGGGCGAACTAAAAACAGTGCAGCAAGCAGAACGGGTCAGCGGACAGGAAATTCATCAAACGCTTTCGCTGCTGCTCGCTATGCTGCCTCTTCAGCCTGCCCACCGCAACCATCTGCACTCCCCAAAACGGGGACTGTCGGATGAACAGATCGACCGGATTGGGTTCAAGAGTACTCCACCCCCATTCCTTTGCCGCTCCATTACCGAGCGGCTGATGAAACAGGGATGCAAGGTGGAGGGGGTGCCCGGCTTTTATCTGGATGACAGCGGGCGCTGGACCATGAACTTCTACCGAAAAAACGCAGGGATTTTGATTCCGGCTGTGGGATACGACGGTATGATACATGGCCTGCAGATACTTTTGGATAGTCCGCTCAAGCAAAAAGATGATCCACCGGATAAGTCAGGAGCCAAATACATCTGGTTTTCGTCCTCGTCCAAAAATATGGGTGTCACATCCGGGAGCCCGGTACATTTTATCGGCAATCCATCTGCTCGGGTGGTCTATGTCATTGAGGGACTGCTGAAAGCAGACATCTCGCACTGCCTGACAAACCGGACTTTTGCGGCGATTGCCGGCGCAAACAACACAAGCCAGTTGGATACGCTGTTTGCACTGCTGGCACAGAATGGCACTGAGGAGATCATTGAGGCTCATGATATGGATAAGTACAGTAACCAAATGACCTCCAACGGGGCATCTAAGATCTATCTGATGGCCCGGAAAAATGGAATGGCATGTCGTCAGCTGACCTGGAATCCGAATTATAAAGGGTTTGATGATTGGCAGCTTGCCCTTCGGGAGAAAGAACAGAAGGAAAAGGAGGTGCAGAGAATGAATTTTAAGCAGCAATATCTGTGCGGTAAGTGTGACTTTACCTATATAGATGGCTGCGTCGAGCTTTGGCACACCAGAGCGGAGAAAGATTTGGACCTGACAGAGTATCTGGGGCTTACAAAGGAAGAGTATCAGATATTTCTTGCTCAGGGCAATCGGGCGCTGAAGGATATTCTGGACAGCCAGAGAGTTTTCCGGAGGTTTTGCATTTACCAGCTTTGCCTAAGTGAGACACAGACAGTACCATTCGCATTCAAGCGACTGGATGCGCTACATAAGGCTGGATATGAACAGCCGCCTGCCGCCGCCTATCAGACGGTATGGAGCGCAGAGGTCTGTTGCCCAAAGGGGCAGAATGACATGGAAGTGCTGGGGCGCCTGTTCCTGGACTTTAATGAGCATTTGCCGGAAGATTACAGAGGTCGTCCGTTGGCTCCATCTGATGTGGTGGAACTGGACTGCCAAGGCAAACGCACATACTTCTATGTGAATGACTGCCGGGATTTTGCGCCGGTACGCTTCTCCCCATTCTTGTGTAAAAGACTTCCGGAGCCTGCTCAAAAACAGGAATGAAGGGATAGGGGTCAGATGCGTATTGCAGAAAAGAAGAAAAGCCAGATTACAGCACTGTATGAGCAGTGCTCCAATCTTCCGGTAGATGTCAGAAGTTGTCTGGAGAATGGCTACTTTACCGTAACGGTACCTCCACCCTGGAATATGAGCAATCAAAAGACTGCGCAGGAGGTGCAGGACAAAATCAAGGAATGGTCAAGGCAGTATACTGGCGTGGTCTGCTACTGTTTTGACAGCTTCAGCACACTTTTATATGTGCTGTGAGCAACACACAATGGCATGGAAAGGGTCATAACGGCCTGCTCCATGCCATTTTTTGCGAAAGGAGATTTTACAATGGGTGTTTTTTCAGAAATAGCAATGGAGCAGCAAAACAGTATGTTCGATTCGTCTGCAGCCTTTGAGGATGATGAAGCCTTTGAGCTGGAGGAGATGGAATCTTTGCCTGTGCCGCCTGTAGGTACAGACACTGTCACGGTATCGGCTGCTTCGGTTCCTGCCGGTGAGACTGCTTCGGCTGATGCAGAGGAAGAACCTGTGGATGAAGTAGCGTCTGATGGGGAAGAGAAGTCTGCTGAGGAGTGGAATTCGGCACAACCGCCCGCCGCAGAAGATGAAGAAAAAAAGCGTGCGGAGCATGAGGCGGCTGAAGCCCAGCGCAAAGCGGAATTTGACGCCAAACAGCAGGCGAAGAAAGCCGCGGAGCAGGAGCAGATCGCCCGTCTGGAAGCGATGAGTGATGAAGAAGTAATCGCGGCCTCTACCCAGAGGGTGAGTACCGATGTGGAAAAACTGACACGGCGAAATATGAAGGAATGTGTGTCCGAGCATATCCAGATGCTCTGTATGGAAGATACGGCGTTTGCCCGTCTGACGATGCATCCGAAAAAGAACATGATCCGCTGTTTCCAGTACATCAACCGAAAGGCATGGGATTATGTGCAGGATGAACTAAAAGCAAGCGGAACCCGCCCTGGTCCCGGACAGCAGACATATGGCTGCGATGTGCCGGATGATATGTGCTATCAGTGGGCAGAAGATTATTTCCGTGACCCTGATGCCAAGGAAGACCATGAGGATGAGGAGAAGTTTGTTCCCAAGCCGTATGCTGGGAAGTCCTCTGCAAAGAGCAAACCCAAGAAGGTGGCAGAGAAGAAAAAGACGGAACCCAAGGCGGCACCCAAGCAGGAGGAAAAAAAGCCTTCTCAGGATGGGCAGATGTCGCTGCTGGATTTTGGGATGGCAAAGGCAGGCTGAGCCGGCAAAGGAGGAAAAATGAAGAATGATTGCTTATAAGGGTTTTCGCCCCGGGCTGATATGCCGTGGCTATCAGTTTGTGATGGGGCTCAATACGACTGAAAAAGCAAATTGCAGGGAAAATGGATTTCACTGCGCGGAAGACCCGCTGGACTGCCTTAGTTATTATTCCAGCCTGGAGCATTCGGAATATTATATTGTCAACGCCGGCGGCGACATCGATGAAGATGAGCATGACTCCAAAATCGCCTGTACGGAGCTGACTGTGATTAAGCGGCTCACCAAAGAGGAGCTGTTTTTACATGGTTTGGCCTACATGGCAGATCATCCGCGCAGGGTGTGGAGCTCCCATGTGGCAGCCAACCGGGCAATGGCGAACTGCGGCTATGCGGTGGTACGGGGTAAAGACCCCGTTGCCACCGGCAGACTGGGAGACATCCTTGCTTTTGCGAAGGAAGCACCGGATTCGGAAAGTATCGTACAGGTTGCAGTGGGCCGGATTGACGGTGTTACATTACTGCCTGATGTGTGGTATAGCGTAGATTTGACAAAGAGGATGGTGAATTGAGATGAAAAAAAGAGCCCTGATGGCACTTCCCAAGCTGACAGCGACGGATGAAATGAAGCAAATCGCGACTTCAGACCTGCCAAGAAAGGAAAAAACTGACTACGGATATGTTCGGGAAGTCTGTGAGTATTATACCTATCTAAGATGTATCAAACAGGATGGGATATTGAAGGTGGCTTTCTTTTTCCCGGAGCATCTTCGCCTGGATGGGAGTAATCCGGCCTATGAAGTGTATCTGGATAAAGAAAAGCGGCAGTTTATTACCTATAACAGCCTGATACAGAAATGGAGCGAATCCAAGCTGGACAGACTGGACTGGAAGCGGCAATACTGGTATACCAAAGCCTACTGGATCAGCGATGAAGATGAGACATCTATACAGGCATATCTGAACATCAATAAAAAAGCGGTAGAGGCAATCCGGCAGTTTCAGCGGGATGTGCGTGATGAACAGCTCGAACAGCGGCACCGGCGGGAAACTGACCCATGGGATAAGGATATGGAACAGGTGCCGGAGCTTCCAAAGGACTGGAGCCGCTGGGTGGACAAGGTTGCCATCCGGCAAAATTACATTTATTACCACTACAAAAAGGGCGGTGCCAAAACAGGTTACTGTACCTACTGCGAAAAGGAAGTGCCAATCAAGGTGCATCCCCATCACAATCAACAAGGCCGCTGTATTTGCTGCCGACATCCGGTGGTATTCAAAGCCTATGGACGAGCGGGGTATATGCAGACAGAAAAACATTTTGCCTACCTGATCCAGCGATGCAAGGACGGCTTTGTAGTTCGTGAATTTCAGGCTGACCGGACATACAGAAAAGAAAGCCTTCCAAATTCCAAGCTTTATTGCCAGGAAATCCGGCGCACGATTTATGACCGGGAAAGAAAACCAAGAACCTACTATTGGGGGCTGTATAAGCAACGCAATATGCGTTGGATTTCCGGAAGACCCTGTTCTTACGGCTGGTATGGTTCGGATGATGGATGGGTCTATGGCAAAACACTGCCAACTCTGGAACAGCAGGAACTTCGCTGTACAGGACTGGTCAACTGGATTCGGAAACAGAAAAGCGTTGACCCGGAAAAATATCTGGCTGTGCTCGAACGGATACCGCAAATGGAACAGATCAGCAAGGTGAACCTGCCGAAGCTTACCAAGGAATGTTTCAGTTCCTGCGGAACAGTCAGTGAACTAATCAAAAACCATAGTGCCGGGAGTCTGATTAAAGCTCTGGGCCTTGACAGCAGGAGGTTTCAGCGACTTCGGCTCCATAATGGAGGCTGTGATCTGCTGCGGTGGCTGCAATATGAAAAGGGCACCGACAGGGAAATCCCAGATAATGTCCTTTTGTGGATGTGTCAGCAGAACATTAGCCCCAGGGATGTCCAGTTCATTGCTGACCGCATGAGCATGGTGCAGGTCTATAACTATGTACGGCGTCAGATGCCATCCTTCCGGCTAAACAGCCATGAGGTACTGCGTACCTGGGAGGATTATCTTTCCATGGCAAAGAAATTGCACATGAATGTATATGATGAGATCGTATATCGCACCAGAAAACTGCGGCGGCGCCACGATGATCTGGTGCTCAAATGCCAGGAGAAGGATATTGAACTGCAGGCCGAGGAGATGGAGGAGAAATTCCCCCATGTTAATGCCATCTGTCAGGAAATCAAAGCGAAATATGAGTACGCCGATGCGGATTACATGGTAGTGGTGCCAAGCGGTATTCTGGACATTATTACCGAGGGGCGTGCGCTCCATCACTGTGCAGGCAGCAGTGACCGCTACTGGGACCGGATTGAGCGGAGAGAAAGCTTTGTGATGTTTCTGCGTAAAACGGCTGATCCTTTCCATGCCTATTACACGCTGGAAGTGGAGCCGGATGGAACAGTGCGGCAGAAACGGACGGAATATGACCGGCAGAAGAAGGACATTGAGCAGGCGACCGAGTTTCTGCAGAAGTGGCAGCGGGTGATTACTGCCAGGCTGACAGAAAGCGACAAGGCGCTGGCTGCGGAAAGCCGGATTCTTCGTGAGAAGGAGTTTATCCAGTTGAAGAAGGATCGGGTCATCATCCATACCGGCCATTTGGCAGGAAGGCTTTTGGCGGATGTGCTGATGGCAGACCTGATGGAAAACACGGATAGCATCCAGTCTCCGGCATTGGCTGCTGCAGCGTGACAAAATGAGAATGGCCGGGCGTCCTTGAGGGCGTCCGGTCATTGATGAAGAAGGAAGGAGCAGAGCATGAAACAAATTGGAAATCTGGCAGTGGTTTGCGCCAGGCGACAGGATGTGCTGCTGCAGGTTGGCAGTGAAAAGGTATGTGTCCATGTGGGAGCCGGGCCAGAGCGGAATACGCTTCACGCAGCGTGGGACGATGATGACGCCATTCAGCGTATTGTCCATGAATTGAATTTTGGCAGGTATGCAGCCGGCAGAAATGGGCTGCATACCGCACAGCAGGATTGCCCTGTGGGGCGGGGAAAGGAGAAAATCGCATGATCAAAAACCTGAATCAGCTGCGCAGGACACTTCGGGAAGGGACGCAGTTGGAGATATTGGATCACTGCCGGCCGGAATGTATTGGGCAGATACGGAACATTACGCTGGTAAACACGCAGGGCTTTTATAGTACCGTAGCGAATCAGCCAGATGCGTCTGCCAACAGAGGCAACGGCGGCCGCGGCCCGATCCTTTGGTGGGGCAGAGCCGCCCACTGGCAGTTTGCAGACGGTGTTTGCAGTGTTTTCGACAGTGAACAGAAGCATACGGAAGAAGAACTGGTTATGTCCTTCCGGGTACTTGAAAAGGAGGCAGCATAATGGAACGGAATATTTTTGAAAAGCAGAGAGACTTGAATGACCGGCTCAACCGTTATCGGGATGGGTATTATAACCGCAACGCTCCCAGTGTGTCAGATGAGGTCTATGACAGACTCTTTGACGAGTTGAAAGAGTTGGAACAGGAAACGGGAATCCAAATGGCAAATTCGCCAACCCAGACAGTAGGCTATCCTGCGGTGAGCAGGCTGGAGAAAACCAGACATGATATCCCGCTGCTGTCTTTGGATAAGACTAAGAGCAGTATGGATCTTCTGAATTTCATGGGTGAGCAGCAGGTGATGCTGATGCTCAAACTGGATGGCTTGACTGTAAAGTTGACCTATGAGAATGGAGAACTTCTGGAGGCGGCTACCCGTGGCGATGGTGACGAAGGGGAGATCATTACCCATAACACCCGAGCCATCAGCGGTATCCCTTCCCACATCACCTACAAAGAGAGACTGGTTGTGACGGGCGAGGGCTTTATCAGACCCAGTGATTTTGAGGAACTGAAGACCAGCCTACAGGACAGCAGCGGTAAGCCCTATAAAAACGGCCGCAATCTGGCTGCTGGTTCCATCCGTCTGATGGATGCCAAGACATGCCAGGAGCGTCGGCTGGTTTTCATGCCGTTTGGTGTGCTGGAGGGCTTTCCGCACCTGACCCGGAAATCAGATAAGCTACGGGAACTGCGTGCGTTGGGGTTCCAGCCCTGTAAGTATCTGGTCACAAAGCAGAAACTGACGCTGGAAAATGTGGAAGCCGGTATCTATCAGCTGCGGCAATATGCCACTGACAAAGATATCCCCATTGACGGTATCGTAGTTTCGTTTAACGACATCGCCTATGCCCAGAGCTGCGGCCGCACCGGTCATCACTATAAGGACGGTCTGGCCTATAAGTTTGAAGATGACCTGCATGAGAGCCTGCTGCAGTACATCGAATGGACGCCGGGCAGAACCGGAGAGATTGCTCCGGTAGCAGTATTTACGCCGGTGGAAATCGATGGCTGTGAGGTCAGCAGGGCCAGTCTGCACAACCTGTCCTTTATTGAGGATCTGGAACTGATGGCTGGAAACCGGATTCTGGTAAGCAAACGAAACATGATCATCCCCCACGTGGAGGAAAATCTGGACAGAGGCGGCTTCTCTATGGTGGATACGATTCCCCATGTTTGTCCCTGCTGTGGACAGCCTACCCGCATCCATGAATCAAGTGGAAAGGGTGAAAATGGCGAGGAACGCATCATCAAGACGCTGTACTGTGATAACCCTGACTGCGAGACACGTCGGCTGAAAAAGTTCGTCCATTTTGTCAGCCAGAAGGCGATGGACATTGAAGGGCTGTCGGAGGCTACATTGGAAAAATTCATCGGTCAGGGATTTATCCATAGTTATCTGGATATTTACCGTCTGGATCGTTACCGGGCTGAAATCGTCCGCATGGATGGGTTTGGTGAAAAGTCCTGGCAGCGCCTTTGGGACGCTATCCAGCAGAGCCGGAATACCACCTTTGAACGGTATCTGATTTCTATGGACATTCCTATGATCGGCAACACTGCCAGCAAGGTATTGGGTCGTGTGTTCCACTATGATTTGGATGAGTTTCGGGATGCGGTCTATGGCGGCTATGATTTCCGGCAGCTTCCGGATTTCGGGGAGACATTGCATAACAATATCCACGACTGGTTCTGTGTAGAAGATAATTTTTGTATTTGGGAGGAGTTACAGACTATGATGAGTATTCAAAAGCCTGCTGTGGCAGAACACAGCGAAGACAGGGTGCAGGATAATCCCTTTGTAGGAAAAACTATCGTAGTTACCGGCAAGGTGGAACCCTACACCCGGGACGGAATCAATGACCTGATCGAATCACTGGGCGCCCATGCCGGCAGCTCGGTGTCCAAGAAGACGGATTATCTGGTCTGCGGCGAAAATGCCGGCAGCAAGTTGTCCAAGGCCAGGGATTTGGGCGTTACGGTACTGTCACCTGCGGAGTTCTTCAGCATGGCCGGCGCTGAGTAAGAAAATATAGCATACCATCGGTATGCTGTCAGTTGATCAATGGGGAGAGAGCCATGTTGCGGCTCTCTCCCCATATCTTTTATGGAAGATTTCAAGTAGGAGGGATTTTAATGCATATCGACAGGATACCGGTTTACCGGGTATATCAGAGGGCTATTGATTTGGAGCTTTACCATGCCTTTGCCGAATTGGTAGTACAGACTTCTCAGGACGATACGGCGGGAAGGACTTACCGACAAACAAGGGCGATGCAGATATGGCAGGTGGAAACGGATGTGTCCGGCTATTTTGAACCATATCATCTGCGTTATCCTGGCGAGGTGTTGGAGCGGTTTGAGGAAAAACTGGGCAATGATGTCCGAGTTCTCCGCGCTCTGGCTCTGGCGCTGGGAAATACCTGTGCGATCCAGTCTGACAATATGTTTGTGGGAAATCAGCGGGGAGCATTCCTCCAGAAATTGCGGCGGTCTGCCGGAGAAGATGTGTACCTGCAGGGCGCTCTGTATCTTTTGGAAACGGACGCTGCCCGGCGGCATGACCTGCTGGATGAGCTGGCGGCAAAGGTATATGTCAGAACGGAGGAGGCTTTGTTTGTACTGTCGTTGTTTGATGATAGGGAACATGGCTATGAGGTAATACATACCCAACTCAGTCATCTATTCACACAAAATCGGACACTTTCACTGGTATATGATTTTGGTGTGTTGGAATGGTTCATCCGGTTCTATGCAGAGCAGGCAAAGAAATACCGCGGAAAAGCCGACCTGGTGCTGCGCACGCTAATGAAACTGCCGTATATGAATATGAAGCCCGACAGCCGCGAATTTTCGGTTTTGACTAAAGCAGGGTATCGCTGCGATGAAATCATTTTGGCAAACTCTCTCGCTGTATGGGCGGACAGGCTGCCGGACCGGTTGAGTTCCAAGAGCATCACTGCCGAGAAAATCGCAACAGCGTGTGGGAGGATGCTTCTGAATGCTCCAAGGGATCTTTCGGAAGAATTTTACGAGTATCTTGGCTGGCTGTTTCGGTTCTATAACAGCTTTACGGTCAAGTACGAAGGATTTCAGGGACTCTGGGAAGCGGTTCAATATGGTTTGAACCCCACAGCGCCGAAAACACTGTTATGGATGAATCAAACGATACAGAAGGATTTTCCGTATCGCTTTGATGTGTTTGATTCTCAGTACGATGATTTGGCGAAGAAACTGGAGCGGGATAACTATATGGAGTTGTTTACCTTGCAAATGCTGCATTCCAGGCAGGCGATCCCTTTGAAACAGTGGCTTTCCAGATACCAAGAACTGACCGGAGCCGATTATGGAGAATATTTCAGAAGCTGCCGTAAAAACAGTAGGCGGGCGTTTGCATTTCTGGTGGAGAAGAAAGAGATCGATTTGTGGGAGTTTTTTGAGCAGCACCATCAGAATGGTGAATACGCACCACAGCTGAAGTTGCTGAGGGAGTATGCTCTGACGATTTCAAGCTGGAGGTGTTTCAGATTTGTGGAGAGACTGTTGGCTGAGTACACTTTTCCTCAGCTTCAAACGATTTTTGGCGAGCGGTTTTACTTTCACGAATGCTTTGTCAGGAGTGAGGGGTATTACAGCAGAAGGGAATATAAAACATACATCAGCCGTTCATTCCTATCTGCAGATCAGCATCGACAGCTCTATGACTGGGTGGAGCGTTCAGTTTTCCAGACTGAGCCGGAAAAATATGAGGACTTCGTTTTAAGTGCCTTAAAAGCACCGGAGATCCAACACCTTTATGATAAAAAAGCGCTGGCAGCGGTGTTGCGGCAGTTTTTGCTCCACAGCGAGTATAACGGCTATGAAATCAACCGGCTGAAGGAAACATTCTATTCCAAGGAAGAGTTGGAGGATGAGCGCAGAGCCGAAGCTGAGAGAAAGAAGCAGGAAAAACGACTGGAGCAGGAAAAACGGACCATACAGAAACGGGAAAAGCTGCAGCAACTTTATAACGGCAGCGCCGAATCTCTGGTTAAATTCATTGGGGGATATTATCATCAGGACGAGAAGAACGAGGTGCTGAATATGGCGTTTGACAAGCTGGTGGAATGGCCTGTCGGTTGTGTACGGATGATGGAAGCCAAAGGCGCACATGCCTTTTTTGAACTGTGTGGTGAACTGGTAAAGTCTGAACCCCGGCCAAGGCATGAGATTTTGAATATGGTACTGACACTGATTGGAGGTGAAGCAGCATGAGAAATACATTAAAACATCTGACCCTATTGACCAGAATGAAAGATGACGGATTGCTCCCGGCGCTTACAGGCAGCTTTTCAGAGGATGCCATAGAGCAGGCATGTGGACAGGTGGAGACACTTCAATTACAGAAACGGCTGCACATCCGAAAGACAAAGCGGATACAGGAAGAACTGATTCGGGTGCCGAACTTTGCAGCGCTCTATGGTGTGTTGTGCAGGCAGGAGATTGGCGATGAAGAAATTGCTTCAGTCTTAGAGTCAGCAGACGGGTATGGAGAGAAACTGACAGCGTATCCCCAAGAGCAGGTGCTGGCAGTCATGAAATTGGAACTGTTACCTTCCCTGCGGTTTGAATACCTGAAATACTATTTTCCCTTTGTGATGTATGAAGAAGAGGAGCAGGTCATATTGGATAACCTGCAGACTTTTCCCATTGCGGAGTGGAAGGGACTTTCCATGCTGACGGAGCACCAGCGGGATATGATGCGGCAGCCGTTTCTTGGCTCGTATCTGTTTTTCTGGCATCAAAATGAACGGAAAGCTCTGGAACTGTTGGAACAGAATCGTCCGCTCCAGAGAGTCTGCATCTTGCTCTATCGGTATGGTGTGCGGCTGTTTCTGTCAGTAGAACGCCTGAAAGATCTCCGGTGGATGAAAATGACCGATGTGGGAAAATTCCGCCGGCTGTTGGCTGTATTTGAATATGACGCAGAGGATTTGTCTGCTTTTTTTGACCTCTGGCTGGACAACCATGCCGGACAATATGACCTCAACTGGTTTATCTCCCAGCCACATCCTTTGAGCAAGGAACGGAGGGAAGAAATTTTATGCAACCAACTGAGTTATCTGAATGCTCTGTATGCCGGCAGGCTCCATCTGGATTTTAATGCTGTCCGGCAATTCCAGTTTTCAATTCTCATTTATGCGGTGGAGCATAGAAAAAAGCATTTTTTGGAATTGGTGGATCAGAACAGTGAAGTGTTCCTGTCCTTGGGGCGATACTCTCTATTGTTTGAGCCGGGCTTTTGTGAGCACTGTAACATCAATTCCCTGACGCTGAAGAATTTGAAAGCCAGCGATTCTGTGAACCGCAGCGACAGCTTTTTTACGCTTCTGGAAGAAGGGCAGCAGTACACCTTTGAGGAAATGTATCAGCTTTGGCATCAGAAAGAGGTTTATGTCCGGTTATACACTATGCTGACACCTCTTTCCATAGATCAGCGTTTGCTGACACTGCGGCAGCTGATAAAACGGGATCTGGTCAGCCAGTATACAGGAGATGCAGAGTTGGAGCAGCTTGGAAAATGTCTGCTGGAAAGGCCGTTTAGCGAATGGTATCGGGGTTCATTTGGACATATCTGTGGGCTGACCCGGCGGATTGCCATGGGGCTGCTGCAACACTATACGCAGCTGCAGGCATTCATACCGGATTTCACTACAGAGTCGGATGCGGTATTTGCCCTCAATAATATGATGGCTCTTTTGGAAATGACGGATTGGAAACAGGTGCGCAAGGATATTCTGACAACAGATGCAGACTGGCTGGATCTAAAAGAAAAACTGGCATTTTCAGACGATTTTGTGGAGCAGAACCGGGAGACTGTCACGGAGTTTTTACTGCAGGGCGGCGCGGCTATGGTATGCGCTCTCTATGGGGAACTGGACGGGCAGGAGCTGGCTGTTGAAGCGCTACGACGGATCGTACAGGCTGAATTGATGGGTCAGTTCTATAAACTCAAATATTTTGCCGGTGACCTGCAGCGTGAGATTCGCTACCCTGTCAGCGAGATGCAGGAGAGCTTCTGGAAGAAAAATCTTTCGTTGGCGCGAGGTGCATTTTGGGCAGAAGAGGTGGATGATTTTTACCACACTCTGCGGCTTGGTGAACTTCCTCATAGTACCTGCTTGTCTTACCGTACTGGAAGCCAGAGGGAGTGCCTGTTAGCTGCCTTTGACTCTAATAAGAAGATTGTCCTTGTGAAAAAGGATGAAGCGGTGGTGGCTCGTGCCTGTCTCCGCTTGACAAAAGGTGCATTTCAAAAACCGCCTGCCGTCGATTTTTCTTTTGCTGATCTGTCGCAGGAGAACATGGATAGCGGAAAGCCTGTCACCAGTGAGAAGCCTGTGCTGTTCCTGGAGAGTATCTACACTTTCGGACTCAATGATATTGAAAAAGAGGAAGTAATGAAACTGGCAGTTTCCCTGACGACACAGAAAGCGGCAGAGCTGGGTGTTGTGGCAGTACTTGCAAGACGGTATCTGGGCTGCTATGAACGGGATGAGTATGTGCTTGCACCGTTCTATGTGTACATCTCAAAATCCAAAAACGGATGGCAGTATCTGGACTCTCTGGGCGGAGCAGCATATACCTCGGCAAAAGAGGAGTATGTAGAGCATCCATTCCTGGTCATACAGACTGCCATGCATCATGCAGGAGCACATAACAGAAACGAGGTGGATTATGAATAATAGGACAATGACAACAGTTTATGTGGATCGGGATAGTATTTCCCTCAAGACCCGTTCCAGAAGTGGCTGTTCGCCGCAGCACTTTATTATTTTGAAAAAGGAATTGCAGCGGCTGGAGGAGAAAAAGTATTTGATCGCAAAAGATATCCATTCCTATGCAGAACTGCGGCTGTGTGATGCCGTAGGCGGTGCCAAAGTGCTGGAGTTTTCCTTCACATGGCTGAAGGATGCTGGCAGAGACAGCGTTTCCGGTTATACCGAGCGAATAAGACTGCCTTATGAGCCGTTCCGCTCATATGCGGCAGGTGAGAAAGAAAACATTGATGGAACACGGTGGCGGCTGCTGTCCATTCCAGAACAGAGCAGACCAAAGCTGGAGTTTCACAGCCGGAAAAATCTCAAGGCCGTAGTGGAGAATCCTATCCTGCGGCACAAACTGGGGAAGTTTCTGGATCAGCATTTTAACTGGTACAACTACGAACGCATCGTCCTGACAGATGATTACCTGCCTTACAGCTTCTTTTTTGAGGGCTACATGGTACAGGGCACAAAGACCTGCGGCGGAGTAATCCTGCATGGTGAAGAGGACATCCAAACGGCGAAATACGGGATATATACTTAACAGGTTAATAGGAACGGAGCCGCAGGTCGGAGATGATCTGCGGCTCTTTATGTAAGCATAATCACAATAGTCAGCTTGTACTATTCGAGATAAAGAACTATAATCTATCCTATGGAGGTACAAAATGGACTATATGACACTAAAAGAGGCCGCCGGGCAGTGGGGCGTGACACCTCGCAGGGTAAATTATTATTGTGCCGGTGGGCGTATCCACGGCGCTGTGAAAATGGCTGGTATTTGGCTGATCCCTAAAACTGCGGAGAAGCCGATTGATGGGCGGACAAGACAAGGGAAGGAGCTGCGCCATGAATAAAATTTTGATTATAGATGATGACAGAGAACTGTGCGCTTTGATTAAACGCAGCGTACAAGCAGAAAACATAGAAGCTGATTTTTGTAATAC
>ERZ894209.393-NODE-393-length-26427-cov-21.534658_pt1 | contig 26427 bp, 28 predicted proteins | sample MGYA00380288_ERZ894209 | MGnify/ENA primary metagenome ERZ894209 (study PRJEB32331, sample SAMN06328482) | human gut metagenome | biome: human gut microbiome; feature: stool | host: Homo sapiens | collected 2013-12-13 ... | reverse complement strand
TGTCAGCTTTTGTCAACAACTTTTTTTATTTTTTTAATTCTTATCTCCCGCCGCAGCAGGCGTTTCCTGCGCGGTGGAGTTTTATAATAGCACGTCATTTTCGGGATGTCAACACGATTTTGCCATATTTATTAAAGTAGGTCATTTGTCGTTTTTTATCTAAATTGTTTGAATTGTGTGTTCAATTCATTTTTCTTTGGATAAAATATAGCGGATGGCATCCTGTACGTTGCTGACACCCACTACATTTATATTTGGATTCTTCTTCAATCCTGCTTTACAAACTTCAGGTAGAATGCAGGTGGTAAAGCCAAGCTTCTCAGCTTCCTGCACACGCTGTGCTGTCATACTGACTGCGCGTACTTCACCACTTAGTCCTACTTCCCCAAAACAGATGGTCTTCTCATCAATTGGAACATCTTTATAGCTGGATACAATCGCAAGCACAATACCCAAATCAATTGCGGGTTCATTCATACGGATACCCCCGGCAATATTTACATATGCATCGCAGGAACTTAAGGACAGTCCCAGTCTCTTTTCTAATACAGCCATCAGAAGATTGACCCTGTTATAATCCGTTCCTGCAGCTGTTCTTCTTGGCATTCCAAAATTGCTGTGGCATACCAGTGCCTGTATTTCCAAAAGAATCGGACGGGTTCCCTCCATAGAGCATGCCACTACAGAACCTGATGCTCCTTCCGGCTTTCCACTTAACATATATTCTGAAGGATTTTCCACTTCCCTTAACCCTTCGTTACACATTTCAAATACACCTATCTCATTCGTGGAACCAAAACGGTTCTTCACGCCACGCAATATACGATATGCCGCATGACGGTCACCTTCAAAATACAATACCGTATCTACCATATGTTCTAACACACGGGGGCCTGCCACAACACCCTCTTTGGTCACATGGCCGACAATAAAAATAGAAATACCAAGCCCCTTTGCAATCTGCATCAGAACTCCGGTTGCTTCCCGGACCTGGGAAACACTGCCAGGCGCCGATGTAATATTTTCATTATACATGGTCTGAATTGAGTCAATGACCACGATTTCCGGTTTTGTTCTGCTAATCACTTCTTTGATAGTATCCAGATTGGTCTCACAAAGCAGTGATAAAGTATCGCCAAATTCTCCGATACGCTCTGCACGAATTTTTATCTGCTGCAGGGATTCCTCTCCGGAAATATATAATACATCGGTCTTCTGCACGGAAAGATTCCGGCACACCTGTAAAAGCAGCGTGGATTTTCCAATTCCAGGATCTCCACCGACTAAAACAAGGGAACCTTTTACGATTCCACCTCCCAAAACCCGGTCTAACTCTTTTAGTCCTGTAGTCAGCCGCTCTTCCCGTCCTGTTTTAATATCTGCAATTTTTACAACTTCTGCTTTTGCTGCTTCCTTCCGCACTTTTGCAGGTGCTGATTTATCTATCACTTCTTCTACAAAAGTATTCCACCCGCCGCATCCCGGGCACTGTCCCATCCATTTGGATGATTCATAGCCACAGTCCTGGCAGAAAAATACGGTTGCTTTTCCCTTTGCCATCTACTTTCCCCCTTATTCTTGCAATAACTGTCTTTCTTACCTACCGGCAACTGCGAGAAACACGCTTTACTCGCTAGGCGCATAAACTACGAGAAACACGCTTTGCGAGTTTCTCAAGTAAATTAGTAAAAAGAGAACCCAATCCGCTGGAATTGGATTCTCTTTCTCATCATCTTATTGATATATCCATTTATACTCTGGATACTTTTACTGCAACCGGAGTCTCCGGATCTAATTCTACGCTAAGTGTTAATTTACCACCTAAATTGGTCTTCATCTGACCAATTGATTTTCCTGCTACAAACACATCATACTCTGTCTCTTCCATTAAGCCAAGTGTAATCTCTGCATCTTCCGGTCCTTCTACTTCAAATTCCACACCGTTTTCGGATGCTGCCATATTTGTAACTGCAGTTCCCGGAACAGATTCATATACAAACATTCCATTTCTCTCTAATTTGGTAATCTCACGAAATGTCTTAACTTTGTACAAATCTCCCGCATGTTCAAAATTGTCCAGTTTGGATTTTGCTCCCAGTGTATAATCTCCAAAACTGATTGTTCCATTTGCTTCTGAACGAATTAATTCTGCAACTACAGCCATTTTTTATCCTCCTATAAGCCACTATCCCATGATGGCTTTTTCGTAAATTTTATGAAAATATTATAGCTTATCTCGACACATTTTTCCAGTTATTTTGATGAATTCACAACGGTTTTTATTTCCTTTTTTACCATGCGGATTTCCACATCATCTCCCGGCTTGATTTTACCGGATAAAATCTCTTCTGCCAGCATATCTTCTATCTGTGTCTGTATCATACGCCGCAACGGTCTTGCTCCATATTTCGGATTGTATGCCTTCTCAGCAATATATCCTTTTACACTGCCGGTTATGGTCAGATGGATGCCCATCTGTTTTTCACACCGGTCAATTAAAGATTTGCTTAAAATGGTGACAATCTTCTTCATATCCTCTTTATTCAGAGCCCGGAATACAATGGTCTCGTCAATTCGGTTTAAGAACTCCGGCTTAAAGATTCTCTGGACTTCTTCCATTACACCATTTTTCATGTATTCATAATTCTTCTTTTCATCTTCGCCTGCAGCAAATCCAAGCTTCTTCGGAGCAATGATAGACTGCGCCCCTGCATTGGAAGTCATAATGATAATCGTATTCTTAAAGTCCACCCGTCTGCCCTGGGCATCTGTAATCTGTCCATCATCCAGTACCTGAAGCAATACATTAAATACATCCGGATGTGCCTTTTCAATTTCATCAAAAAGAATAACAGAATATGGTTTTCTTCTGACCTTTTCGCTGAGCTGGCCGCCTTCTTCATAGCCTACATAACCTGGCGGTGAACCAATCATTTTAGAAACACTGTGCTTCTCCATGTACTCCGACATATCAACACGAATCATTGCCTGCTCATCGCCAAAAACAGCTTCTGCCAATGCTTTGGTTATCTCTGTTTTACCAACTCCGGTCGGTCCTAAGAAAAGGAAGGAACCAATCGGACGATGCGGATCTTTTAATCCTACCCGTCCTCTTCTGACTGCTCTTGCCACTGCACTAACTGCCTCTTCCTGTCCTACGACACGCTTATGCAGTGTCTTTTCCAGACGGTTGAGACGTGCAGCCTCGCCCTCTGCCAGTCTCTTCACCGGTATCTTTGTCCAGTCAGATACAATTTCTGCAATTTCATTTTCTCCGACAATCAGTTTCTTCTTGTCTGCATCCCGATGGTATTTTTCCACCTGCTTTTCATATTTCTTCCGGGCAGCTTCCTTCTCCTTGCGGATTGCCCCGGCATCTCCAAACCGCTGTTCCATCAATGCCGTCTCCATATCGTCCTCTAACTGAGCAATCTTACGCTCCAGTTCACTGATTTTCTCCGGCATTTTAAATCCGCCAAGGCGAACCTTAGAGGAAGCCTCATCCATCAAATCAATCGCTTTATCCGGCAGATAACGGTCTGCAATATAACGGGCAGACAGCTTCACTGCTGCTTCAATTCCGGCATCTGTAATCTGTACATGATGATGCTTCTCATAGCGTTCTCTTAATCCCTTTAATATTTCTATTGCCTGCTCTTCCGTCGGTTCTTCCACCGTTACCGGCTGGAAACGACGTTCTAAGGCTGCATCTTTTTCAATATATTTACGGTATTCTTCTAATGTGGTTGCTCCGATTAATTGTATTTCTCCACGGGCAAGGGATGGCTTTAAAATATTGGATGCATCAATAGCACCTTCCGCTCCACCCGCTCCGATAATGGTATGAAGTTCGTCTATGAAAAGAAGCACATTTCCTGCTTCTGTCACTTCACGAATGACTTTCTTAATCCGCTCTTCAAATTCTCCACGGTATTTAGAGCCTGCTACCATTCCGGATAAATCCAGTGTTACCACTCGTTTCCCCCGGACTGTATCCGGAACCAGCCCGGATGCAATACGCTGGGCAAGTCCTTCTGCAATAGCTGTCTTTCCAACTCCCGGCTCTCCAATCAGGCATGGATTATTTTTCGTCCTGCGGCTTAAAATCTGAATCACGCGGGCAATCTCTGCCTCTCTGCCAATCACCGGATCTATCTCACCATAGGCTGCCATAGCAGTCAAATCCCTGGAATACTGGTCTAAGGTTGGCGTTACTTCTACTGCTTTCTTTTTTCCGGATTTGCTTGCCGCAATCTCCTCTTTATAGCGGTTTGCATCTTCTCCCATGGCTACCAGAGTCTCGATATAAATCTTCTGGATATTCACACCCAGTGTATTCAGCAGACGTACACCGGCACAGTCTGCCTCTTTCAATAAAGCAATTAAAAGGTGTTCTGTTCCTATATTCTCATTGTCAAAACGCTCTGCCTCCTGGTCAGCGGTCTCAATGATATGCTGAATCCTTGGAGAATAACCTTTCCGGTCTAATACTGCCACATCCGAAGATGGAGCAATTAAATCTTCTATCAGTTCTACCAGACGGGCTTCTTCTACTCCCGCATCCATCAGAACACAGGCAGCTACTCCACTGCCTTCTTTTAGCAATCCCAGTAAAAGGTGCTCTGTTCCAATATAATTATGATGCATGCTTCTGGCTGCCTTTGTCGTCAGTTCTATTACTTTTTGCGCTTGTTTTGTATATGGTTTATGCATAAAATCCTCCTGTCACTACGCGCCAATTCTCTTATAAATCATTTAAATCCATTACTTCTATATCATCATCTGATGATTCTTTTTCCATAAAGTCATCATGGCTTGCAAAGATTCCATTATCTTCATCATCGTCATCAAAAATATCTTTGCTCCGCCGTCTCTTCTCTTTTTTCTCTCTCTTTTCCTTTTCACGTTTCTTTCTGCCGGACATAAATTCCGGTTCTTCTTCAAATTCTTCCATAAAGTCAGTTTCACCTAACCGTTCTGCCACTTCTTCCGGTAGCTGAGCAGCGGAATCCGCTTCTTCTTCTTTTTCTTCTGACTCTGCTTTCTCCGGTAGATCCTTCACTGAACTGGTCTCTTTTTCTTTGACCGGCTCTTCTTCGACTTTACCGTCATCTTCTACAAATTTCTGTTTCTTCTTTGCCTTTCCGCGTTTTTCTTCTTCAAAGATATCTACTGCATCTTCGATTTCATCATCGTCCTCTTCTTCATAATCTCTTCTTCCGCGAAGTAACAGATTAATAATGACAAAAATAAGAATTACGATTACTACAATCAATCCGGCAATAATTTTTAAATCCCGGTCTTTTCTAGCGGTATATTTATCATTTAAGTCATTTAATGCATTCTGAAGATAGGTAGTATCGGTATCCTCCTCCGTGCTGTCACTGTACTGGTATTCGCTGAAGGTTCCATCACTGGTATTGTAATTATACCAGCCTTCCTGTCCATCATTTGTCATTCCATATACGGTATAAATATTTTCTGTATCTGTTGCGTATGCATCTTCAAATGTACTGTCCCCAACCTGAATAGGCGTGGTTGCTTCGCCCGGTACAAAGGAAGACACTGCCGAAGGTGTCATTAAAATCAGATAATTATCCCCATTATCGATACGAATATATGGGCACACACTGCCATCGATGCCATTTACCACATAAAAGCCTGCATTTCCTACTGCATCTGTCATATATAAAAGAGATAAATTACCATTGTTAAAAGCTGCACCACGGTATTCATCTCCCTGATAAGTTACCTGTGCTTCTGTAAAATCTGCCGGAATCTGTTCTGCTGCGAAATCTTCTGACACGGTATAGGCAGATACAGTATCGTCCGGTGTGGCTGTATCTGTGCCATTATCTGCTCCGGTATTATTGTCCGCCGGAGTATTGCCTGTGTCTGTGCTTGTTGTAGTATCTGTATTTGTTGTAGTATCTGTTGCAGCACCTGTTGCAGACTTGGTTATGGTCAGATGATAAGTTGCAAGATTTCCATTCTCTGCCTGCACTACTACGTCAATCTTTGTATCTCCATCTGTCTTTAAGGTAGTGGTTCCCACCCCGGACTGAATCGTTGCTGCCGGATTTACCGTTTTTGCACTTACCGTCACGCTGCTTACATCCTGTCCTACCTGTACCGTATAGTACATACGGCTTCCTTCAAATGCAGGTGATAATGAACCCTCGGCTACTGTCAGTGTCTCCAGCGAATTATCCGCAGGACCTGCGTATACCTGTATCGGCAATCCTGACATGGCAAAAATGCAAATCAATGTCATAAAAAGTATCTCTATCTTACGAATTGTTTTCTTCATTTTCCGTCTCCTTCAATTCCCTTTTTTTCCAAAACAACAGAAAATCTTCTTTTGATTTTCCTGTACAATATAATCAGTTTCATTATAGAAAACTATCGGGAATGCGTCAACCTCAATTCGAAAAACCATGTCGTACTTATCCCACGGATATGTCTAACGGTTTGCCCTGATTAACCATCCCCACACAACTCCGGCAAGAGAAAGTCCTGCTGTAATTGCTGCTCTGTGGTTCCAGTCTGTAATATCCTGTCCCAGCAAAGCTGCCAGCAGTAATAATGTTCCACCGCTTACCATAAGGGCTGCAAGAGCTGCAAGCACTATCATTTCCATTCTTGACGGATGTTTCTTTCCTCTTCTTACATGTACTGTATTATCGCGCATAATTGTGACCTCCCTGTGTCTTTTTTCTTATCTTTTCCTTCGCTTTTCTGCCACTTTTCTGGTATTTTTCTGTGACTTTGCTCTCTGATAAGATTATGTTACAGCAGGATGTGTCCCATATTTTGTACATATATTATGTAAACTCATTTTCAAGTTTTTTCTAAATACTTTGTTCCGAAAATGCAAAAGAGTTCTGCCGGCACAACACCCACAAAACTCTTTTCTCATATCCGTTATATTACTTTATTATTCGCTCTTTGTTTAATTTGCCGTACTGCCTCATAGAGCAATACACTTACAGCTACCAGCAGACACCCCCACTGGTTCGCACTGAAAATCCTTCTGTCTTCATAATGCCTCAGATAATCCAGTACGAATTTTAATATCGCATACAGTAGCAGACTCTTTGAAATTATACCATTCCTTTTTCGTTCTGCCAGCCTGTGAAGCAGCAAAAACGCCAGCAGAAATAAGATCGTCTCTGCCAGCTGAACCGGAAAAAGGCATTCCCCCGCTGCTCCATTATCAAGATAGCGGATACTGCCAGGTCCCTGATATCTCACGCCAACACAACAGCCTGCAAAAAAGCAGCCGAGCTTTGAAACCGCATACATCAGTCCCAATGCCAGCACATATGCAGTCCATAGCTCCATCTTATGTTCCTTACTGATTTTTGTAAAAATCCACACACCAAGCAGAATGCCCGCCATACCGCCAAGACTGGAAAAACCAAATGTTTCTACTTTACCCTGTTCTGCCAGCTGCACAATAAAAGTATAAAATGCTCCAAAATATAATGCCAGTACTGTATTCAAAAGCTCTGAATAAAAGATATGGCTGCCCTTTACTCCTGCTTTTTTCAAATACCATGTGACATAAAGATATGCCAGTACAAAGCTTAAGAGAAAACAGATAAAATACGGCGAAATTCTCCAGTGCAAAATCGTAATATCAATCATTTATTTTCCTGCCTCATCAGCCCGGACAACTGCGGACGCAGCTTGCAAATGCCAGCCCACAGGCAATAATCGTTACTGCTATAAATACTACTACAAGAATGGCAAGTGCAATATAAAGCCACATCAGCACTTTACCAAATACACTCTGCGGATATTTTACACGGACCAAAATCATAAGTACCAGTGCTGCAATTCCACAGCCAGCCATAAGAAAAGTCAGAATTGAACCTAATACATAGCTGCTTGCGATATTATAATAAAATTCTTCTTTTCCTGCATCAAACAACAGTCCCAGAATAATATTCTTTAGAAAAATTACTACCATCGGTGCAAACATCAAAATCATGGAAATAATACACAATTTGTCTGCCTGCTTCTTATCTTCCGGAGAAAGCTCCGGCCGTGGCATTTTTCCCTGTCGTGGCGGCATATTCGGCGGCATCGGCGGTCTCTGCTGCATCTGCATATTCGGCGGCAGCGGCTGTCTCTGCTGCGGTGGCATATTCGGCGGCATCGGCTGTCTCTGCTTCGGCGGCATATTCGGCGGCATCGGCGGTCTCTGTTGCGGTGGCATATTCGGTGGCATCGGCGGTCTCTGCTGTGACGGCATGTTTGGTGGCATCTGGTTCCACTGATTATTCATAATTTATCCCTTTACCCTTTCTCAATACATATTACATTTCCTGCAACTTTTATTAGAGTGCTTTCTTCTCTTTAATCGGCTGTTCCTCATCACAACTATAGGTCAGTTTCTCTCCATAGGTCTGCTCGTAAACAGCTTTCCACGCTTCATAATTCTTATCCCGCATCTCACAGGAATTCTGTGCACGCTTTTTATTCGGATCCGGATAAATCGGTTCACAGAAATGCGCCGTATATTCCTGCACATAGAATCCGTCATCATCTAAAACATCACTGTCTTCCATGGTCTTAAAATTAGAGCTTAACGGCAGTGTGTTGCAATGGCGCATTAACACTCCGTAAAATCCCGGAAATCCGGTATAATTGCCTTCCCGGATTACACGGTACATCTTTTTCTTTTTCAATTTAGCCTGTTCGAAGGCAAGCTGGATGGCAAAGCTGTCAAATGCATTGAATTCATCCTCTAATTCATTTTCATAGTAGTATACTCGCATATCCCACAGTTTACTATTTCTTGCTATTTTTTGCAACTTTTCTGAACAAAGAATGTACCTTGGCACATTCTCGCGCCTGCGGCGGTCGCTTGCGACATCTACCTTATACGCCGCAGTGCGCATCCTCGCAGAGCGTTTTTACTTTATAGGAAAGCAATTTCCTGTAAAGTAAAAAGACTCCTGACAAAGTATGTCAGAAGCTGCTTTTTGCATTTTAATATTTTACATGGAAGCCCCGTTCCGTCTCATCCAGTGGAAGTTCTTTTCTGTCCATGCTGCGAATTTCGATGTAACGGTCCTGGCAGAGTCTTTGAATTATCATATCAATTTCTTCCGGCAGTCCCTGCAATTCTGCCTGTACCGAGCCGTCATATTCATTGCGCACCCAGCCAGTCACACCAAAATGCCCCGCCAGATGCGACATGCGATAGCGGAATCCCACACCCTGGACATATCCGTTAAACTGATAAAAAACACGAATTTTTCTATTCTCTGACATACGACCACCTCTCTTTATCATTCCAATGATATCAATCTCTTCCATCCAGACTAACGTGCCCGTTGCCTTTTTAAGTTTCTGATCAACTGTGGCGTATGTAATGCCAGTATCCGGTTGACCTGATTGACAACATGTGAATTATTTAACACATATACGATTCCGGTGCTTAATCCCAGCAGGATAAAAAATGCTATCCAGCCCCAGTCACCCAGATAATCATAGATTCCGGCAAACATCAGAATATCCCGTAAAATCCGGTGCAGCATATATACCGGCATGGTATTCTGTCCAATTGCTGACAATCTCGTCTTTCCTCTTGGAATGAAAAACATGATTGCCCATGAAATGAAAAATGCTGCAATCATCAGGGAAAGGCGGACCATCGGTCCTTTCCACACTTCTTCCAGTTCATAATAGGATATATTTTCATATACCATTCCCAGAGAATCCTTTAATCTTGCTCCATATGCCAGAATAAAGATACAGATTGCTTCCGCACAGGGAACAACCAGTCTCTGAAATTTCGGCTGCAATGCTTTTTCCAGTGTCTTCTGTTCCAGAAAATATCCCAGATAGAAAAACGGTCCAAATACCAGTATTCGTGACAGGCATAAAAAGTCACCCACATTCTTAAAATAACCGGCTGTTAATGCCAGCACTACCGTAAGCAAAAGAACCGGCACCGCTTTGCATTTCCGGACAAGTGGTATCGTCAGATACCATACAATCATTGCAAATAAATACCACGGTGCACCACTCTGGGAAAAGAAATCTATCTCCGTAAATTTTTCAAATCCCGCAATGGCATATACCACCTGAATTGCCACAACGAACACAACATATGCTTTCAGCAGATACAATATTTTCTTAAAATTATACTGTCCATTTTTATAAATCTTCTTGGCAAAATAGCCGGAAATAAATACAAAAAGCGGCATATGAAATACATAGATGAGCCGTTTTACCACCACCAGAGGATTATCTCCGTGGATTGGGAGCAGGAAATGCCCCAGCACAACTAAGAATATCAATACCGCTTTTAAATTATCAAAAAAATAGTCTCTTTCTTTATTCATCCTTTTACATCCTCGCATTACCGAAAATGTATTATAGAACTTTTGCAGGAGATGTCAAGATTTTTTATCATTTAAATTATACTTTATCTCGAAACATTTAATTTTAACATAAGTGCCTCCTGTAACACTCTTGAAACATTTATATGTGCTTTTTCTGCTTCCTGATTTAACCAATTTGGCAATGTTACATTTCTTCTTACTGTTTTATTATCTACTCTCCTTCGATACTCTGTAAAATCAATATCAACAAATGATACATAGCCCTCTCCATCTTCTGCAAAGGTACCCTTAGAAGTATCAATTTCATTTATAGAACTTGCCTCTGGAAACTTTTTTTCTTTATCTTCATAGGTTATTCCTTTTAGACCGATTGCATCCCTTGCCATTTCCACTGCATCAGCCATTCCATACCCCTCAGTTAATATTTCCCAATCCGGCACCTCTATTAATACAGTATCTTTTTTATCATTCAGTGGTGTAAAAATTACTGGATATACCTGTCTCATACAAAACAACCTCCATTCTTAATCTCATTTTATCATCTATAATTATCATATAAGAAATAGGAATTCTTATAATCCCCATTTCCTTATAATTGCCTTTGCTAATCTTTCATTAATTTCTTTGTGTCTTGGAATCTGTTCTTCGTCTGAACCTCTTGTATATATATCATGATTACTACCATGTCTTTCCAACGAAAAGCCTGCTGCTTCCAGTTTCTTTACTAATTCCCTATTCTTCAAATAGTATCCCCCTTTCAATTATATTATACACATTTTTTGTGTATTTGCAAATATTTTTATGTGTGTTTAATACAAATTTTCATCAATTGAACTTGATTTAATTCTTTTTATTCCATTTTTTACTATAAAGAAGTAAAAAAGGAAGGACAAACGTCCCTCCCTTTAATTTATAACTTTTTAATTCCTGCCATTAATTAAGATGCTCATTAAGTTCATCCTCACTTATTGGGTCATATGTATATGCTGTTCCGCCACCTGGAATAACATATTCTCCTGTATGTTCTCCGAAGTGTAATACATCCCCCGGTTGTAAATTTGGAAGATTATCCTCATTGAAACCTTCTGGGTCTTCTTCTCCCGAAGATGCATTGCTGGATGTGGATGCACTGCTGTTTCCTGTACTGGAAGTAGAACCGTTGTCCTTAGTTCCAGTGCTACCGGATTTATTGGATTTTGCAGTTGTATTTCCTTTGATGCTTGTATTGCTATCTGCAACCTGCTCTTTCTCCTGAGCAGCCTGCTCCGCTGCCACTCTTGCCGCTTCCTCTTCTGCTGCTTTCTGTGCTTCCAGCTCCGCTTCCTTTGCAGCTACAACTTCTTTCACCTGTGCTTCCATATCATCTACGGATGGGATTGCCAGATTCTGCTCTGCAGATGCAACTGTATTTCCTACCTTTGGTTCCTTTGTTGTCTGGAAGTAAACTGCACTTCCAACACCAGCTACTGCTAATACTCCGACGATTGCAATTACAATGCTCTTTTTCATAAAAAGTACTCCTTTTCTTCTTGTTTAAATCTACCACTCATTCATTTCATTCGTTATCTTTGTCCCACTATAGCACATTTTTCTTACATATGTGTTTTAATAATAAATCGGGTCATATATATCCCAAGTTGCACCACCAGAGCCATCAGTAATAGTTTCTGCAGGTTCTCCCACATCCCAACTTTGTCCAGGAGTTAAACCTGGAATTGGATTATCATCATCTGCCGTAGATGTACTGTTTGCTTCATTATTACTACTTCCTTTCCCGGAAGAAGAACCATTACCCTTAATTCCGGTATTGCTAGATTTATTGGATTTTGCAGTTGTATTTTCTTTGGCGCTTGTATTGCTATCTGCAACCTGCTCTTTCTCTTGGGCAGCCTGTTCCGCTGCTACTCTTGCAGCTTCCTCCTCTGCTGCTTTCTGTGCTTCCAGCTCCGCTTCCTTTGCATCTACAACTTCTTTCACCTGTGCTTCCATATCATCTGCGGATGGGATTGCCAGATTCTGCTCTGCAGATGCAACTGTATTTCCTACCTTTGGTTCCTTTGTTGTCTGGAAGTAAACTGCACTTCCAACACCAGCTACTGCTAATGCTCCCACGATTGCAATTACAATGCTCTTTTTCATTTCAGGTACCCCTTCTCTTTGTTTCTATTATAAAATACTTCATATCAACTTTTTATTTGATTCAATTAGCATATATTTATTTTATTATAGCACACATTTTTTCTTTTACTACTATCAATTCATATATCAATAGTAAATTCCAAGTTGCTACGTTTTATTTGACTATGATATAATATTTCTACGAAAGAAGGTGTTAAAATGAATGAAGAATATATGTTAACGGATAAACAATATACCGGAATGTTAATAGATGAATTTCAAAGACTTGAGCGTATCCTGAAAGTTGCAGAAAATGAAAACGCAGTAGAAACAGTCAAATTAATCAAAGGCGAAATGAAATATCTCAGGTTAAAATTAGAACCTGTCAAATTACCATAGAGCAAGTCAAAAAGTTTGCTTTAAATTGCAAATATTTTCATATTATACTCCACTTAGAAAGGTAATCGGATATGCTCCGATTTGCCCTCAGTGAAAACTATTTTTGAAATAGCATCTACTTTGGACGAGTGGGATGCTATTTCTTTTTATTATTGCAATTATCTATCTACATCTTTCCGCACAATCCCTTCTCCATCAAACTCCGGGATAAAACTCTCCTCTGCCACATCCCCTTCCTGAATGAAACCATTCTCAATGCCAAGTTCAATCGCATAATCCACCACCGCATCATATTCCGCTTCCGTTACCCGGCGGCTTAATTCCGGGTACTCCCTGCACTGCGGCAATGGCGTATACTGATTCATAATGCTGATAAAAATCTGATTGCCATAGGTCTTAAGAAGATACGATATCACACGCTTGGAATCTTCCACACAGCCCGGCATAACAAGGTGGCGCACAATGACGCCTTTTTTCATCAGAAGAGACTCCCCGGCTTCGCTGCGCTCCTGATATTCTGCTGCGTCAAATATCATATTATTCTGCTGTTCCGAAATTTTCTTTTTCTCATCTGCCAGAAATTCTGCACTGCTGCCTTCTTTACCTGCTGTCCGTTCGAAAACAAATTCCGGCTCGCCTACCTGCTGCACCATTTCTGCAATCGCTGCACTGGCATAAGTAAAATAATCCGCCGCATGGGAATACCTGCTGCTGATTGTGCTGTCAACATACTTTAAATCAGGGAGATAAATATCTACATAACCCTCTAACAGGCGAAGTGTTTCCACCTTTTCGTAAGAGCTGGTATTGTAAACAACCGGAAGAAAAAGCCCCTGCTGCTTTGCCTGCTTCAATGCCTCAACCACCTGTGGTACAAAATGTCCTGCCGTTACCAGATTGATATTATTTGCACCCTTCTCCTGCAATTCCAAGAAAATTTCAGCCAGCCGTTCTATGCTTATTTCGATTCCTGCTTTTCCTGTGGCAATATTATGGTTCTGGCAGAATACACAGCCTAAATTGCAGCCGCTGAAAAATACCGTTCCGGAACCATTTTGTCCGGAAATACACGGTTCCTCCCACATATGAAGTGCCGCTCTTGCAGCTTTTATGGCTGCCGTCTGGCCGCAGACTCCAGTTTCTCCATTCTTACGATTTACGCCACATTCTCTTGGGCAGAGCATACAATTTTCCATCGCTTTTGCCTTTCCTTTATTTTTTCTTGCGGTTCTTCCCACTCCCGCCGGATTAGTCTTGCCTTTTCCGATTCTATCATATATAGTTATTCTTGTAGGATATTTTCTTATAATAAATATAACTTTTTTATATATCCTAACACAAATCTTTGAAATCACAAAGGAGTCTGACTATGAATACATCGATTCAAAACTGTATGGTTGCCCAGTCCGGTGGACCAACCGTTGCAATAAATGCAAGCCTTGCCGGTGTCATTAAAGGTGCTGCCGGCTGCTATGGCACTGTTTACGGTTCCGTAAATGGAATCTTAGGTATTTTAAATGAACATTATCTTAACCTTTCTGAAATTATGGAAGCAGATGAAAATGCATTAGAGCGTCTGATTCACACACCGGCAATGTACCTTGGTTCCTGCCGCTTTAAGCTGCCGGATTTTATGGATGATGATTCTTCTTATAACTATATTTTCAAGCAGTTTGAAAAGCTGAATATCGGTGCATTCTTCTATATCGGCGGAAATGATTCCATGGATACCGTATTAAAGCTTTCCGAATATGCCGAGCGTATCGGAAGCAACGTCCGCATTATTGGTATTCCAAAGACCATCGATAATGACCTGATGGTAACAGACCACACACCGGGATTTGGCTCCGCTGCCAAATATATTGCATCTTCTTTACTTGAAATTGCACATGATACATTTATCTATGCCGTAAAGAGTGTAACAATCGTAGAAATCATGGGACGTGATGCCGGCTGGCTGACCGCCGCTTCCGCCCTTGCCAGAAATGAATACAGTGATGCACCACATCTTATTTATCTTCCGGAATGCAATTTTGACAAAGAGGAATTCTTGGCTGATGTGCGTGCTCTCTTAGAGGAACACAACAATATTATCATTGCGGTATCTGAAGGAATTCATGATGCAGAAGGCAATTATATCTGTGCTGGAGAAAGCATGGAAGATACCTTCGGTCACAGCCAGTTAAGCGGTGCCGGAAAAGCATTGGAATATCTGATTAAAGACAATATTAACGTAAAAGTACGTTCTGTAGAAGTAAATGTATTACAGCGTTGTGCCGCCCACCTTTCTTCTGCTACCGATTTAAATGAGGCAGTTGCTTCCGGTGAACATGCTGTTGCATTTGCGAAACAGGGCATTACCGCTTCCATGGTAACCATGAACCGTACTTCCAACGAACCATATACCATCGAATATGGTTATGCAGAAATCAAGAACATTGCAAACGAGGCAAAATCCGTTCCAAGAGCATGGATTAACGAGCGTGGAAATGATGTCACCAAAGAAATGGTCGCATATCTTCTCCCTCTGATTCAAGGCGAGACTTCTATTTCCTACGAAAATGGACTGCCAAATTATATGAACGTGTCACACCTGACTAACAAACGTTAGTTACCTGCATATACTACGGGAAACACGCTATGCGAGTTTCTCGCGTAAATAAAATCCGCTGTCCCGGTTGAGACATTTTAATCTGTCTCTTCCGATACAGCGGATTTTTTATTCCGAAATCATCTCTATGAATCTGCCGACTTCAGCCCATGCCCGCTTGGATTCCGGCATCATAAGCATTGCCATCTGGAACACATGAAACATTCCTTCGTAAATGCTTAAGCGGACTTTTACGCCCTGCTTCTTTGCCTTCTCTGCTACGGAAGTGGAATCACTTAAAAGCATCTCATAAGAGCCTACCTGAATCAACATTGGTGGAAATCCTGTGAAGTCACCAAACAACGGGGAAATATAGGGATTCCTTTCGTCTGCGTCTCCCACATAATCCTTATTATAAATGAGACTGTCTCTTGTATTTCCAAATAACGGGTCACGCTCATAATTCTTATCATAGGATTCACCGCTGGCAGTCAGATCTGTCCAGGGAGACATGGCAATCAGTCCGCAGGGAAGTGCTTTCCCATGATCTTTTAGATACATGCAAAGTGCTAATGCCAGTCCACCTCCGGCAGAATCACCTGCCACAATAATCTGTTCCGGCTTAAATCCACAGCTTAGCAGCCATTCATAGGCTTCCACCGTATCTTCCAATGCTGCCGGGAAAGGATGCTCTGGTGCCACGCGGTAATCGATGGTCAGCACACTGATTCCTTTTCCCACCTCGCTGTAAAGTCCGGCAAAGGTACGGTAGGCATTTCGCATTTTTCCAATATACCCGCCACCATGCAGCTGCAGAACTACTTTATCTTCCCTTGGATTCTGCATGGCGGTTAAAAGTTCCATTTCAAATTGTGGCATCCTAATTTTCTGCATCAGAAAACAGTCCGGGCATTTCCACGCCGGTTCCACCATTTTCTTACGGAGCTCTCCGGTCTTTAATTTTCTTCCTATCAAGTTATCACTTGCAAAACGGGCAATTAGGTCACGGATGACTCTGCCCTGTACACTCGTCTTACTTTCTTCCATAATCACCTTACATGAAATCTTCTCTTTAACTCTAGTCTGGCTCTGCGGTCACCGATAATCAGCGTTCCGAGGAATAAAAATACCGATATTCCAAATGCCAGCTCACTTAAGCCCGGATGGGTCACGATGTGAAGTGCAATCAAAAGCAGCGGAATCAGGCTGCAGACAATTCCAAACAACTGGAACATCAGATAACTCTGCCAGTTTCTGGAATTGATAATCATGAGCAGCACAATACCTGCATCTAACAGCATAATGCCTGCCGGAAGCACATAATTAACCGACCAGCCATGGAATCCCACTATCCAGTCAATCAGAATCACATATAAAATTCCGGATAATGTGGTTGCTATGATTTTCGTCCGGTATCCATTATTGCTTAAAATATCCAGCCGGAAAATCAGGAACAGATACCAAAGTCCTGCAATTGCAATCAGGCTCCAGAGTTTTCCCTGATACCAGATATAATTCAGATAGCCTGCAGCCACACTGCCTAATAACACCAGAAAGAATATAATATTTGTCACAAGTTTTAATCTTCTGGTGGGAATCCATGCATCCGGATAGGTATTGCGTCCTTCTTCTCCCTCTTCTAATACACTGTGGCACAGTGGGCAGATCTGGCTGTCATCTAAAATTTCCACACTACAGTTCTTACATTTACTCATAATACACACCATTACTTTCTATTTCCACATTCAGACCATCCTCTGACAGTTTCCGGAAAAATCCACGCTGCAGGGATGTATCTTTTAAAACAGAACTAAAGGTAAATGCCAGCGTATCCTGATAGGAACAAATCGTTCCCTTGATATTCTGTCCCTTTGACATGGCAAGGAATGCATAAAACATCTTGATATATGGCTGGTAATCCTCTTCCACTTTCACATTTCCAATGTTGGTTACGGTTGATGTATTTGCCAGTGCTGCCGATGTATACACATAACGCATGGCAATATTTTTCAAAAACAGCGGTACTGCTCTTGCAACCAATAATTTTTCATTGGAAACATTATAGGAAAACAGTTCCTCTAAATGCTCTTTATTAATCTGTTGATGAAGACTCTCTGTAGTAATCTTCAATACTTCTTCAAACGTATAGGAATCCTCCACCGGTTCAAACTCTGCAGATACTACCGTAAAAAAGTTCTTGGTGGTAATGGAATTAAAATATGGTCTTAAATTCACCGGAACCGCTACACGAATCGGACGTTTGTCCGGCATGCCATGCAGATATTCCCGATATACGCTGTAAGCAAATGCCGCAACCAGATACTCATTGATGCTGACACCATATTTATGACATACCTCTTTTAATGCCGGAATCTTTACAAATCCATGAATCACTCCAAATTCATCGGTTCGTAATTTTTCCCCTTTGATAAGATATGCTTTCTTTGTCTTATATCCCTTGGCATAGCTGTGCTTGTAATTTTTAAGGAAGCTGTCCTCACGGTTCATGGATGTGTCGCTGCTTAACTTATCTCCCAGCTTCTCCTTCAGTTCCGGATGCACCAGTCTTAAATACTGATAGGTCAGCTCCTTTAAGAAATTGATTCCGCCCATGCCATCTGTCAGTACATGAAAAACCTCAAGGTTAATCCGGCATTTATAATAAGTTACCCGGAAAAGATAGCTGTGGTTCTTATTCTGTCTGATAAAACGGCATGGAAAATGTCTTTCTTCCTGTACTCTTGGAGCAGTTTTGCCATTTTCTTCAAAATAATACCAGAAAATCCCCTGACGCAGTCTTAAGTTAAAGCCCGGAAATTTTGGAAGTACGATATCCAGTGCCTGCTGCAGATACTCCGGCTGCACCTCTTCCTTTAAGGTAACTGCAATCCGGTACACATTGCTCATTGCTTCTCCTGCAATGACTGGAAAAAGATGTGCCGTATTATCCAGCCGGTCCCATTTGATATCGGTATGACGACGCTTATTATCTTCTGCTTTCCGCTGCTGCTTCTCCTGCTTTTCTAGTTCCTTTGAAGCGGCTTTTTCGTGCCGGCTCTGCTCTTTGACCGCCTGCTTTTCCTGCTTGCTTTCTGCTTTGGCAGCGGCTTTCTCCTGCTTTATCTTCTCTTTATTTTGTTGTCTTAGCTTTTTTTCTTCTTTACTCATAACGAATATTATAAAATAATACGCATAAAAATACAACCGGCGTTTCTAAGCTGTCGGCATTTTTCGTCTCGGCAGGCAGACCTTAAATGTTGTCCGGCCTTTTTCACTCATTACACGGATGGTTCCTCCATGCAGATCCACCAGTTCTTTTGCGATGGCAAGTCCCAGACCCGCTCCTCCGCTGTTGGTCTGTCTCGCTTCATCCCGCCGATAGAATTTGTCAAAAATACGCTGCTGTTCTTCCGGTGATATGGTCTGCCCCTGATTACTGAACAGGATAACGGTTCCCGGTGGCTCCTCCCATGCGGAAATAACAATGGTACTGTCCGGGTTGCTGTAGGCAATGGCATTTTTTAATATGTTATTGAAAATCCGCGCCAGCTTATCTGCATCCCCATATACTTTGCAGTTTTCATCAGCCCGTATTTCTACTTTCTTATGTTCCGGTGCAAGAAGCGGGTAGACTTCATCCGACAGCTGCATCAGCATATAATAAAGGTCTATCTCTGTCGTTGCCAGTTCAATATCCTGCCGGTTAAAACGGGTAATGTCAAAAAATTCATTCACCAGAACTTCCAGTCTCAGTGCTTTGTCCAGGGTGACATGGATAAATTTATCCTGTTGCTCTTTTGAAATATCCGGCATCTCCTCTAATAATTTCAGATACCCAATCACAGAGGTAAGCGGTGTCCGGATATCGTGGGCAAGATACAATACCAGCTCATCCTTCTTCTTCTCTGCCATCTGAATATCATAAAGCTGCCGGTTTAAAGTTGCATTCACGCTGTTTAACTTTTCTTCCATGGCAGCCATTTCCTTCGACATGCGGATCTGTCTGCCATCATGATGCACCAATGCATTGATTCCGTCATCGATTTCCTGAAAATATTTTGTAAATGAATTTAAAAAGAAGTAAAACATCAGACAGAATACCAGTGCAATTGCCCCAAAGAAAATCAGTTCGAAGTGATTTCCGATATTATGCCAATAGAAATCTCTCGCATCTTCATAAGTCATGCTGGTAAAATCATAAAGAAACCTTACAATTCCATCCGCAAATCTGCCCTGCAGCACATACTGGTAGAGAAACCAGATGCCAAAGAAAGCTCCTGCCATCAGTAATATAATCCGGGAAAATATTTTTCGTCTTACCGGTGCAAAATCCAGTTTTTTATTATTATTGTCATCCTTCAATCTTATATCCCACTCCCCATACTGTCTTAATGTATTTTGGACGTTCACCGGTATCCTTAAGTTTCTCCCGCAGATGCCGGATGTGAACGGTTATGGTATTGTTGCTTTTGCTATAATATTCGTCTTTCCAGATAATATGAAACAGCTCTTCCGCACTGAGTACCCTGCCTTTTGCTTCACACAACGCCTGCAAAATCGTAAATTCTGTCGGTGTAAGTGAAATCTCATCTCCATCCAGATAGCATTCATGTGCACATTTCTTTAACAAAATTCCACGGCATATAATAGTATCATCCGATTCCGTTCCTGCATGATTTGATGCATAAGTTCCATCTGCCGCATCATATGAACCATTTGCAGATGTATTTTCTATTATATTACCGTCGAAAGACATATTCTCTGCCGGCTGGTCCGTCCTTGCTCCATAGCGCTCATAACGGCGTAACTGTGCCTTCACTCTTGCAACCAGTTCCAGCGGAAGAAACGGTTTTGTCACATAATCATCTGCTCCTATGGTAAGTCCAGTTACTTTATCCACTTCGGAATCTTTTGCAGTTAACATAATAACCGGATAATTCTCTTTTTTTCGAATCCGGCGGCACAGCTCCAGTCCACTAATCCCCGGCAGCATAATATCCAAAATTGCAAGGTCAATTTTCTCATGCTCTATTGCATCTATTGCTGTATCTCCATCGTAACACTTGATTACGTCAAACTTCTCACTTACCAGATATATCTCTACTAAGTCTGCAATCTCCTTCTCATCATCCACCACAAGAATACGGTTTTTCATAAAAATCCCTCCTGCCTGTCTGCTATTCCAAACACATTATAGCATACAGGCAAAGGAGGGATTCCTTATTATTTATTAAGATTTACTGAACTTTGCCAACATGGCGGTGAGGATGAATCCGCCATAAACCCGGTGCAAAAATCACTAACATCGGGTATAATTCCAATCGACCAACCAGCATGTCAAACATCAATACCAGCTTGGATAAAACACTGAACCCACCAAAGTTACCGGTCGGTCCTACCCTGTTAAGTCCCGGTCCGACATTATTAAAGGTTGCCATAACTGCTGTAAAGTTCGTTGTCATATCAAAATTATCAAGACTGATTAACAACACTGATACGATAAGAATAACTACATAGCCTGCCAGATAGCATAACACAGTCTTTACCACATTATCCGGTATTCGCCTTCCGTCCATATGTACCTTCTGCACACTTCTCGGATGGGTCACAGACATAATTTCATTGCGGACAGATTTTACCATAATAATGAGACGGGAAACCTTAAATCCACCGCCGGTACTTCCGGCACAGGCTCCGACAAACATTAAAAGCACCAGAATCATTCTTGAAAATTCCGGCCAGAGATTAAAATCTGCCGTGGCAAATCCTGTAGTACTGATAACAGATGCCACCTGAAAGATTGCCTGCTGGAATGCTTTTCCAAAAGAAGCAAAGCTGGCTCTGATATTAAATGCAATAAGCAGTGCCGAACCGAATACTATCAAAAGATAGTAACGCATTTCCTCACACATCAGTGCTTCCTTCGGCCGCTTAATCAAAAACATATAATATACAGTAAAATTAATGGAACAGATAATCATAAATACCGTAATGATAATCTGCACCGCTGTACTATAAGATGCTATGCTACTGTTCAATAGTCCAAATCCACCGGTTCCCACGGTACCAAAGGTCAATGTCATGGAATCAAAGAGTGGCATTCCTGCTATTAACAGCGCTATAATCTCAATCACCGTAAAGACTACATAGATTCCATAGAGAATCATTGCAGTAGTCTTTACCTTTGGAACCAGTTTTCCAACAGATGGTCCCGGGCTTTCTGCACGCATCAGATGCATACTGGAGCTGTCGGAAAGGGGCATGACTGCCATAATAAATACCAGCACACCCATACCACCGATCCAGTGGGTAAAGCAACGCCAGAAAGCTGTTCCACGGGAAAGTGTCTCTACATCACTTAAGATACTTGAACCTGTTGTCGTAAAGCCGGAAATTGTCTCAAATAACGCATCAATATAAGATGGAAATTCTCCGGTTAAATACATGGGCAATGCGCCAATCAGACTGAGGATTATCCAGCTTAATGCAACTGCTGCAAATCCTTCTTTTGAATAAAATACACTGCTCTTCGGTTTTCTTCTTCTGCCCCAAAACCCAATCAGCATACAGGCAAGTCCGATAATCAGATATAAAAAGCCTTCCTTTTCCTGATAAATACCTGCTGTTGCTGCCGGAAGCAGAAGAAAGATTCCCACGAAGCATATAACACTGCTTAATATGTATCGAATCATGGAATAATTCATGACAAGCCTCCTACCTTAATGCATCCCGGATATCATGTAACCCTGTCGTCGTGGTAACAAGAATTACCGTATCTCCCACTTCAATTACACTCTGTCCTTTTGGAATGGTCACTTTTCCTTTATGGGTGATACATCCAATCAGCATCTTAGGTTTCAAGTGAAGATCCTGCAGCGGAATTCCAACCACCGGAGAACCCTCTTTAATTAAAAATTCCAGTGCTTCTACCCGGTTATCATTCAGCCGGTACAATGTCTCAATATTGCTTCCCATGGAGTTTTTCATAGCACGTACATACTTGATAATACTCTCGGAAGTAATGAATTTCGGATAAATAATACTTCCTACATCTAACTGGTCAATAATATCATCATAAGAAATACGATGAACTTTAGTAATCAGTTTTGCAGAAGATAAACTCTTTGCAAACAATGCCAGCATGATATTCTCTTCATCAAAATTAGTGGTTGCCACAAAGGCTTCTGTCTCTAACAATCCCTCTTCGATTAAAAGGTCTTTATCTGTTGCATCACCACAGATAATCATCGCCTTTGGAACCATTTCATTTAATTCTTCGCAGCGTTCTTCGTCACGCTCTACAATTTTGACACGGATACCCATTTCCAAAAGCTGCTTTGCAAGATAAACAGAAGTTCTTCCGCCACCAACAATCAGTGCATCTCTCGCAGAAGAAGTAGGCACACCCAGTTTCTTAAAGAATTCAATGGTTTTAGCCGGTGTCCCTACAATAGAAATCTCATCCCTGGCTTTCAACTCAAAATTACCATCCGGAATATATACTTCATCTCCACGCTCAACCACTGCTATCAGTACGTCACAATGCAGTCTGCTTCCCATATCCTTAAGCTGCATATTACAAAGAGGGTTGTCCTCCTCAATCCGGTAGTTGACTAATTCCACCCGGCTCTTGGCAAATGAATCCACTTTGAGCGCGGAAGGGAATTTCAGCAGTCTCGCCATTTCGCGTGCTGCTGCAAGCTGTGGATTGATAATCATGGACAACCCTAATTCCTCTTTAATAAAACCTATTTCTCTACTGTATACAGGATTACTGACTCTTGCAATCGTATGGCAGCCTCCTGCTTTTTTTGCGATCAGACAGCATAAAAGATTCAGTTCATCTGAACCTGTCACTGCAATCATAAGGTCTGCATCTGCAATCCCTGCATCTGTCTGTGCATTAAAACTTGCACCATTTCCAATAATTCCCATTACATCACAGACATTGGTCACTGCCTCTACAGCCTGCTGTCTGCAATCAATTACTGTAATATCATGTTTTTCTTTACTAAGCTGTTCTGCAAGTGTTGCACCTACATTACCACAGCCCACTATAATTATCTTCATAGCTTCTCCTATGCTTGTTCTCATACATATTGATTGGTCGTTGAAGCAAATACCTATGACGAATTATAGCAGACTTTATAAATAATGCAATCCCGGTTTTACCTAATCCTAATTCTGGGCAAATCTTGCCAGGAACTGCTTTGTTCTCTCTTCTTTCGGATGCTCGATTACTTCCTTCGGGTCACCCTGTTCAATAATATAACCGCCGTCCATAAAAATGACACGGTCAGCCACATCTCTGGCAAATGCCATCTCATGGGTTACAATTACCATGGTCATATGCTCACTTGCCAGCTGACGGATTACTTTTAAGATTTCTCCGGTAAGCTCCGGATCTAATGCGGAGGTTGGCTCATCGAAGAATAAAATCTGTGGATGAAGCGCTAACGCTCTTGCAATGGCAACTCTCTGCTGCTGTCCACCAGAAAGCTGGCATGGATAGCAGTCTGCCTTATCGGATAACCCCATTTTTTCAAGAAGCTCCATTGCTTCTTTCTTTACTTCTTCTTTATTCCGCTTCTGCACATGTACCGGTGCATCCATCAGATTCTTTAACACGGAATAATGTGGAAACAGATTAAAGTTCTGAAATACCAGTCCGAAATATCCCTGAATCTTTTTTAATTCTGCGTTTCCCACATACTGGGATTTTCCATCCGCACCGGTTGACACCGCATGCTCACCCAGATAAACCAGTTCTCCTTCATCCATTGTCTCAAGAAGTGTGGCACAACGCAGCAGTGTTGATTTACCGGAACCGGAAGGACCGATAATTGCTACAACCTCACCCTGTTCCACGGAGAGTGAAATATCATGAAGTACATCTACAGCCCCAAAGCTTTTCTTTACATTCTTTATCTCTAACAGCTTCATTCTTTTCCTCTCCTTACTTATAATAACTCAGTTTCTTTTCAATTCGTTCCATGATAAATGCCACTACAAAGTTAAAGATGTAGTAGAAAAGTCCTGCTACAAACAATGGCATGATGCTGCTGACACGGGCCGCAATCTGTTTTGCAATGGTAAACATTTCTGCATAAGCCAGTACAAATGCCATGGAAGTATCTTTTACCAGTGTAATAACTTCATTGGTTACCGGCGGCACCACACGTTTTACCATCTGTGGGAAAATGATTTTACAGAAGGTCTGTGCCTTAGAGTAGCCCAATACTTTGGCTGCTTCATACTGCCCTACCGGGATTCCCTCGATTCCTGCACGGTAAATCTCTGCGAAATATGCCGCATAATTAATGGAGAAACCAATGATTGTTGCATAAAAGCTATACTCTTTGGAGATTCGGATTCCAAATAAGTAATATGGTCCGAAATACACCACCAGAAGCTGAAGCATCAGCGGAGTTCCACGCATAATGGATATGTATAATTTTACAAGCCACTGCACCGGCTTAATCCGTGACTTTCTTCCAAATGCCACTAAAAGTCCTAACGGCAGTGAAAATACCAATGTTAATACAAATATAGAAAGTGATGCCAGCATACCGGAACCCAGCTGCTGTGCTACAGCAATAAATGACATATCTATTCTCCTAAGCAAACCATTTCTGGTAAATTATAATCTGTGTAGTTATTTACGATAGTAGTAAATGTTCCATCTTTTACCATCTCATCCAAGGTCTTCTGAACCTGGTCTTTTAACTCTGTATTACCTTTTTTAAATCCGATTGCATACTGCTCGCTGGATACCTGTTCATCCAACATACGGAAAGCATCTCCTCTGGATGACATCTGGTATTTTGCTACTCCGATATCCAATACTACTGCATCTACAGCACCGGACTCCAAGTTCATAAATGCGGTATTGTAATCAGCTACCTGCTGAAGTTCAGCAAAAGATGCAGTCAACTCTTTATTTTCATCGGTTGCATCATCTCCCTGTAATGCTGCAAGTCCTGAAGAATCAGCCTGAACGTCTACTACTTTTCCTGCCAGATCTGATAATTTATTAATATCCGAATCTTTTGCAACAACTACAACGATACTGTTGTCTACATATGGATCAGAGAATGTATAATCATCTTCTCTTCCGTTCATGGTAAATCCGTTCCAGATACAGTCAATAGAACCTGACTCCAATTCCATATCTTTTGAATCCCAGTTAATTGGTTTCTTTACCAGTTCCCATCCGTTACGGTCGCATACTTCCTGTGCCAGTTCAAGGTCAAATCCGGTATAATCTCCATCCTCATCCATATAGCCATATGGTGGAAATTCTGCGTCAAATCCTACAACAAACTGGGTACGGTCTGAACCATTGTCGCTCTTTGCATTTTCAGTATTCTGGACAGATGCATTGTCTTTTTTATCTGCATCCTTACTTCCACAGCCAGCCAGTGACACAGTCATTGCAGCTGCCAGTAAAACAGTCAACATTTTCTTCTTCATAATAGAGTTCCTCCTCTTTTTGTAATATCTTTTTATTAAGTTCTTTTTCTATCACTTTAGTATACTACCATGATAAATCAGTAATGTAAATCATTTTCTATATTAATTTCAGGTTGTCAGCCGATAAATTTTAGACTAAAATTGGGCATATACCTGAATAATCCATAGGTACTTGCGAATGGGGAGAGTTTTTAAGGATAAAGAAATTTTGTGGCATTCGATGTACGTTTGATTTTTTTGGATGTGAAATGCCAACTGTTCTTAGTAGTCCATTTTTCTTTATTATAAACTGTCTTTTCACTTGCTTTGACAGAATATCGGCACTGTCTGTCAAAAGCGGATGCCACATAATGTCTGCAAGGGGCACTAGGAATTTCGGCATAATTCTGATTTCATCTGGCAACCGGCACATATTCACATCCATGTTCAAATGTGCCTCGCTGGTACATCCCTGCACCAGCGTTGCCTGTTGCCAGACGAAATTCC
>ERZ894209.374-NODE-374-length-27264-cov-26.372561_pt1 | contig 27264 bp, 30 predicted proteins | sample MGYA00380288_ERZ894209 | MGnify/ENA primary metagenome ERZ894209 (study PRJEB32331, sample SAMN06328482) | human gut metagenome | biome: human gut microbiome; feature: stool | host: Homo sapiens | collected 2013-12-13 ... | reverse complement strand
CCTCCCCAGCTTCTCTATGCCCTCCCGGCACTTCATATGTATCTCTTTCTTTATGTTTGCAAAATACCCACTTGCCGTTACTCTGTGAGATAATTACTGCAAATTTCAATAGTTCATCATTAACTGTATCATAAAATTTTACTTCCATCACATTTTCCCTTCCCATTCCAGCATAAACTCATTCAGAAATTCCTGCATTACAACCTGTCTATATTCTTCCAGTTTCTTTCCCTCAGTCGTATTCATCATGTCTTTCAACAAAAGCAACTTTTCATAGAAATGATTAATGCTTGTAGAATCTTGATTATTCCGATACTCTTCTTTATTCATTCCCATTTTAGATTTTATTTCCGGATCATAAATCTTTCTTCCCCTACTACCACCATATGCGAATGTTCTGGCAATTCCAATAGCTCCTATAGCATCAAGTCGGTCTGCATCCTGCACACATTTTCCTTCTATGGTATCAGGTACGACTGAATCAGTTCCTGCAAATGAAACCTCATCTATAATTTTGCATACCGCCTCTATCCTTTTACCATCTATTTTGTTAATTGTCATAAAATCAACTGCATTTTTCTTGGTAACATAAGTGTCCGGAGAAAGCTTAATATCGTCAACATCATGTAACAGAGCCGCCAACTGCACTATTTTAACATCTGCATTTTCCTGTTTTGCGATTTTAGTAGCCAGTTTATATACTCGTATTGTATGATAATAGTCATGATCACTACTGTCTCCCGAAAATATACTTTTTATAAATCTCTTTTCATTATCTGTCATCTTTTCTCCTAATCAACCTAGCAAAGCAATATATTGATTTACGAAAGTCATTACTCCACCCACAAATAGAGCCAAACTAGAGCCATTTGATAAAATAAATGCCGGAAACCCGCATAAATACAGGCTTTCGGCATTTTAATCCGTTATTCAAACTCGCAAATAAAATCTTACCGCTATACATTTTCGTATAGGAATCATGGTTCTATCTGGTTTCATATGTGTTCCACTGTCCTAAGTCCACGGTCTGTACTGAACGGTGTTATCAATTTGTTATCAAATTTCTGTTATCAGTCAAAGATTCTAGTGATATCCTGATACCGGTTAATTACACGATAAATCTCTACATACTCACTGCCCACTTTATAGATAATCACATAATCTTCCCATATCGCATATTTATAATCTGTCCGAAAACTGACTCGTTTGGAAAGATCTGATCCCATTCCCGGAAACATCTGAAGATTCTCAAATTTCCCGTAAATTTCCTTTATGGTCTTTGCCGCATATTCCTCGTTGTCTTCAGCAATGTAATCCCGAATATTCTTCAGATCCTTTGCAACAATCGGGTTAATCCGCAATTTTAACATCTTATTCCCCCACAAGTGCCTTCAGTTCATCCAAATCCAGCCATCCTTCGCCGTCTTTCACTGCTTCTTCAGCTTCCTGCAACTTCATCAAAAGCTTTTTCTCTGCACGATCACGCTCATAGTCTTCAATATCCATGACAACGAAACGTCCTCTGCCATTCTTAGTCAGATATACTGGTTCTCCTTTATGACAGTTTTTCAGGACTTCATTATAATTTCTCAAATCAGATACTGGTAAAATATTTGCCATATTCTTTCTGCTCCTTCCTTTGATTTTAAATTGTTTCTGCTACTTCTATTATACACAAAAAGCTGTAAAATTCAACGTAGATTTTTACAGCTTTTATTTTATCATTTCTATATATTTTTATCGCAATCTATTTCAAATATTGAGAAAAAATCGCCTCCAGTTCTTTATTTCCTTTCAAAAATTCATACTCTTCTTTATTTTCAATTTCTGTAGCTAATGCACGAACAAAATTATTTCCAACGCCTGAAAAAGACTTTCCCTGTACTGTATCCACATATCTGTAATATAAAGGTGATTCCACCATCTTCCATGGCTTCTGTGACTCCATCAGCACTTCTTTTATCAACTGAATACATTTTTCTACATCCTTTCGATACACGGCAATCAATAGATATGGTACTACTTTACCATAATCCCACAGACCAAATAACGATACCATATGTTCTGTGATTTCGGCAATCTCCTCTGCTTTACAATGATTTCCGGTTTCTTCTTCCATTTCTATCAACTTATACAGATAGTTTTGTATATTCGTAACTGTCTGCATCAGTTTTCCCTCTAAAAAGAACGCTGCAATATCTGTCCCTTCCTGGTGTGCTAGTACATTCGTTTTCATAATTGTGGCATCTATCACAGTATCTGGAATTTTATCCAAAAAGATATTTGCTTCTTTATATTTTTCCATTTGTATATATTTCGCTGCAAGCATAAAAATACTGGAAATCCTTACCTTTTCATTCGGACTTTCAGCAGTTCGTTCCAACCATTCAACAATCACATTATTGCATTCCAACTTTTTCTCATCATCGACATCGGATAAAGTTAACGCCGCATTTAAAACAGTAGCAATTGAATAAATCAACGAATCACAATGAGGATATTCCTTTATTTTATTTTTTCCCATCTCAAAAGCTTTTATAAAGCTATCCAATGAAACTTCCGAAAGCTCATTCACAAATTGTCCAATCTCTTTTTCTGTCAATTCTTCACGAAATGAAAATAGTTCATTCATATCAATTTTTAATAATCGAGCAATTGCCGGAAGTAATGATATATCTGGATATGTGTTTCCTTTTTCCCATTTATTTACCGCAGGAGTAGAAACGTCCAAATAATCCGCCACCTGTTCTTGTGTTAATCCCGCAGTTTTCCGATAGTTTTTTATCTTCTCACCAATTGGCATTGTTCCTACCTCCTGTTTATATTCTCATTATAGTATTTCTAATATGTGTTTACAATTGAGCCTTCGTTTAATTATGGCTTCGATTTCTTAACTACCGGTTAAAATCTGCGAGAAAAATGCTCTATTTTATAATTCTACAAATCAAAATATACTTAAATTTAATTAATTCAAGAATACGTGCATCAGTACTCCAATTAAGAAGCAAATCATCGCTGTAACACCCGCACTGATAATAACCTTTAATATATTTTGATAAGGACGTTTCCCCACTTCAACTGCCTTATGAAGTTCATCCAATTTTTTTCCCTCCGTAAATGCAACAATTTCCTTATAGGTTTGTATATCATTTTTCTTTTTTAGTTTTTCAACCTTTAACGCCCAGTACTGTGTAATAATAAATAAAATTCCAAACGGAATATACGCATACCTTCCGAGCCACATAAACAAAGGTACTGCCGATATAATCAACACGGCCAAATGAACTGTATAGATGGAACCATAATAATTAAACTTTTTAATTTCTTGCTCGCTAATAATTTCTTTCATTTTCTCTATATCTCCTTTAATTAATTGATCGAGAGATACATTAAACAATGAACTAAGAAGTAACAAGCTATGAATATCAGGATAACTCTTTTCGTTTTCCCAATTAGAAATTGTCTGTCTTGTTACATATACCTTTTCTGCCAATTCCTCCTGTGATAGATGAAGCTCTGTTCGGTATTTTTTTATCTGTATACTCAGCTCCATATAATTTCCTCCCTTCGCAAGTAATTTGTTCTCTTGATCTGAGCCAAGAATAATCATTTTTTCATTATCTGTCTATCAAAGATATTTTACTTAACGGAAAACACAATGTCAAAAGAGTTTTACACTACAAAACTCATACCTTTTCAGCAATTTTTATTTTCATCTTTGTAAAGAGCAGCCTTTCGACTACCCTTTCGACTCACATATATACCCTCTCTTTCAACACAATTTCTTCCGCACTAACTTTGATATTATTCATCAATCTAACCCACTTCATCTGATCCTGCCTCTTTAAGTTTTCGTTCACGCCCTGTTTTTCTGCCATCTGTTTCATTAACACTTCGACCTGCTCTGTTACTTCCTGGTCAATCTGATTCAGATGTGCTGTCAGCTTGCCAGATAATAACAAGTTTTGATACCGTATTGGTCTATACTCTTTCAAAAACTGTTTCCGTAACATTCCATATTTTCCATATGTCGGTTCTTCTTCATGCAATACCAGATCCGGCAAATAATAATCTCCACACAGAGTATAGCTTAATCCGTTCTTTTCATCATAAACGTGTTTTTCCATGATTTTATCTCTCCATTTCTCTATTTTTTGATTTATTTTTCTTACGCTGCTGATTCTCCATCTCACTCTTTTTTATTCCCCAGGCTAATCTTTCATGAATACTTCCCTTCGGCATTTGTTCCATCCGCTGCTTTTCTTCCAGAGCTTTCTCGTTACGAATATCCTGCTGTACTGCCGCATCTACCGTCTCTATTCCCAGAACTCGTACAACACGGTCATACCTATCAGAAACACCTTGCATTATATTCTTTTCTTCTGATAATTTATGATTTTCTTTACGCATATCATCCAACTCCTTCTGAATACCGTTATATTTTTGTTTCAGCTTTTGATATTTACTCTTCCAATTTTTCACCTCTTTTGTAAGTTCTTTAACCTGCGCAGCCATTGCCGCAACCTTATTTTTTATCTGAAGAAACAGCGGTTTGATTTTTTTGTCCCGGTAGGTTGCTGCCCGTTCCAACGTTCCTGCTTCCGGTAACAACATTTTAACTATTCCATATTCTTTTATTTCCTTACTCACATTATCCATAATCGGCTGTAACTGTTCCCTGCGTTCTTCCAAGCTTTTTAATTGTTTTTCTACTGTTTCTGCACGCTTTTCTGCTGCTTTTTTATCTCTGACCGCCTGTTCTTTACTTTCCTTCAAAAGCTGTACGTCTTCTCTGGATTCTGCGATTTGTACGGCCAATCCTTCGTTCTCTGCTGAGATGCCCGCAGTCCAAAAGAAAACTATCTGAATGCACTGGCTGATATTTTTGATGTCTCTCCGCATGCACTGGCTGTCCCGGATATTGACAGCTATGTAGGACTTATGCATACCTTATTTACATTAGAAGACCTTTACGGACTTCATATTGGTGAGATTGACGGAGAACTCTGCCTCCGGCTGGACAAATCCAAAGGAACCACCTACCTTTCTATGTTTGATATGTTCCATGCATGGCAGGAAGAAGCTGAAAAGCTAAAATCCGGAGAAATCACTCAGGAAGAATATGACCAGTGGCGGTATAATTATCCAAAAAACTGCAAATAAAAACCAACGAAAAAAGGCCTTACCAAATTGATTTCACTCAATTCAGTAAGACCTTTTTGTTGGTTTCACACATATTACCTGATAACCACAAGATTCCGGATAAATAATGCCAAAATCTCTCGTGTTATCATTTTGTTATCAAATAGAACTTTATCTGCTCTAAAATGCCCTGTTTATAAGGGATTCCAGAAAATTTTTATTACTCAAACTCCAGACAGACAGTACAGAGTATAAAGCAAAATCGTTGATTTTAAGCCATTTTTAGGCAATATAAGTAACTATAAAACCATATAAAAATATTAAAAAATGCAATTTTAATGCAATGAGGTGCAATCAAAATCATCTGATTTGTACCCAATCCCAAATCTCAATATCAACTATTTAGTTAAAGACGTTCAATAAATGAGCGTCTTTTTTCATACCCAAAATCGAAAGGAGAAAGAGAAAATATGAATAAGCTAGTAAAGCGATTGCTGACAGGAACGCTTGCTTTTGCAACTATCCTCACGGCATTACCAGTGACGGCGGTTCATGCTTCCGGCAATCAATACTGGACAGAATCAGCAGAACGTGTCGGCTACATTGAACAAATTATGAATGACGGTTCTATCAAATCCACGTTCCATGAGGGACACATGAAAGTTGAGGGTGAAACTGCCTACTGCGTGGACATCAATACCAATTTCAAGAATGGATATAAAACAAGGTCTGACGCAAGTACACGCATGAGTAGTGATCAGATTGCGGACGTTGCTCTTTCCTTAGAGTACGTCAAGCAATATACCGCTACTCATACAGGGCTGAATAACAACCAGAAGTATTTGCTGGAACAATGTGTTGTCTGGCAGAGATTGAGTGAACAGCTCGGCTGGCAGTGCGACAACGTCAGAGCTTCCTATAATGAAATCTCACAGGCAGTACAGAATGAAGTGTATGCTGGTGCGAAAGCATTTGTGAAAGCAAACAAAGGACGCTATGAATGTGGCGGTTACATTTATACTGGCGAAGGACAGGACATCGGACAGTTCTGGGCGAAGTTAAATGTGGGAAATGCAAAAGTCAAAAAGACTTCTTCCAATCCAACGGTCACAGATGACAACGCCAACTATTCCTTTGAGGGTGCGACATTTGGTGTCTATTCTGATAAGGGCTGTAACAGCCAGCTTGCCACACTTACTGCCGATGGAAACGGCGATACCAAAGAAGTTGAGGTGAAAGCCGGAACAGTGTATATCAAAGAGCTTTCTGCTCCAAAGGGTTACAAGCTGGATTCTACTGTCCATGCCTTAAATGTGGAAGTTGGAAAAACAGCGACATTAACTGTTGCTGACACTCCAAAGGTCACAGAGACTTTGATTGATTTATTCAAAATTGACATGGAAACAGGAAAATCTACTCCACAGGGAACTGCTTCTTTAGAGGGTGCAGAGTTCACATGGAGCTATTATGACGGATACTACAATGCAGATAATCTACCTGCAAAAGCTACCCGTACATGGACAACCAAAACCGTTGCCGAAAAAGACAGTGACGGAACTATCCATTATGTATCCAGACTTGCCGACAGCTACAAAGTATCCGGCGACAGCTTCTATACACAGGACGGCAAAAATGTACTGCCACTTGGTACACTCACTGTCACAGAAACAAAAGCACCAAACGGCTACCTATTAGATGGTGCATATATGCAGGCTGACGGAAGTTCCGAACAGATTAAGGGAACATACCTTACACAGATTTCCGAAGATGGCGAACTTGCCGTACTTTCTGGAAGCAACCAGTATTCCGTATCCGACAAGGTTATCCGTGGCGGTGTAAAAATCCAGAAACGTGACCTTGAAACAAAGGATACCAAAGCACAGGGAAGTGCGACCTTACAGTACACAGAATTTAATATCATTTCCTTAAATGACAGTCCTGTACTGGTTGAGGGAAAATTATACAGCAAGAATGAAACGGTAAAGAAGATTCAGACAGGCATTGACGGAATTGCTTCTACTTCTGCTGACTTGCTCCCTTACGGAAATTACAGATTAGAAGAAAGCAAAGCACCAGAGGGCTACTTGACAGACGGTGCAAAAACAATCGACTTTTTTATCACGGAAGATGGAAAAATCGTGGACTTGACCGACAAATCCCACTCTGTCTACAACCAGATTAAGCGTGGCGATGTTGAGGGTGTAAAAATCGGTGCAGGTACACATAAACGCCTTGCAGGTGTTCCATTCAGAATTACAAGCAAGACAACGGGAGAATCCCATATTGTAGTCACGGACAAAAACGGTCAGTTCTCCACTGCTTCAAGCTGGGCTTCCCATAAGGTCAATACCAATGCCGGAAAATCCAGTGAGGACGGTGTATGGTTTGGAACTTCTGAACCAGACGACAGCAAAGGTGCATTACTCTATGATACCTATGTGATTGAGGAATTAAAGTGTGATTCCAACGCCGGATTTAAGCTGATTCCAGCCTTTGAGGTGGTCGTATCCAGAAATAAAGTGACCGTAGATTTAGGGACACTTACTGATGAATACGAAAAAGAAATCACAATCCATACCACAGCGACCGACAAGAAAACAGGCGAAAAAATGATTGTTGCCGGAAAGGACATCAAGATCGTGGACAAAGTCACACTTGATGGCTTGGAAGCTGGAACAAAATATAAACTTTCCGGCTGGCAGATGTTAAAGGAAGAAAACGCCGAACTTCTGATTGACGGGAAACGTGTAGACAGTAATTATACTTTCACTGCTGACAGTGAAAAAATGACGGTTGAGATTACTTACAGTTTTGACGGTTCAGCTCTTGGCGGTCAGAACCTTGTTACTTTTGAGGAATTGTACGATATAAGCAATCCGAAAGAGCCTGTCAAGGTTGCCGAACATAAAGACATCAACGATGATGGACAGACGGTTCTTATCACAGAACGTATCATCAAAATCCATACGACCGCTACGGACAAGAACGGCAAGAAAGAAATCGAAGCCGGAAAAGATGTAACGATTGTGGATAAAGTCACATTAGATGGGCTGGAAGTTGGAACAAAATACAAACTTTCCGGCTGGCAGATGTTAAAAGAGGAAAATGCAGAACTTCTGATTGATGGAAAGAAAGTATCCAATGATTATGAGTTTACAGCCGACAATGAAAAAATGACAGTTGAGATTGCATTTACTTTTGATGGTTCTTCTCTTGGTGGCAAGAGCCTTGTCACATTTGAGGAATTATACGATATGACCAATCCAGACGAACCAAAGAAAGTGACAGAACATAAGGACATCACAGACGATGGACAGACTGTGACAATCAAGGAAGTGCCGGAAGTCCCAGACACACCAAAGGATACTGACACGCCGGATACACCATCTACGGTTAAGACAAGTGACAGCCCAAAAACAGGCGACAATACCAATATCTATGCTTACCTTGCCATGCTCGGTCTTTCCTGCGTAGGGCTTGGCGGTATGCTTTACTTCAAACGCCGTAGAAAGAAATCATAAGGCGGTAATGTAGCGGTTGGTAGAGCGTTCAAGGTCGCCACCCTTTTTGCAACTTCACGCTCCCGTGAAGCTCTGATTTACGGGGGCGTGAAGTCCACTAGGGGCGTGGGGAGTGTAGCTCCCCACAAAGTACAGCAGGAAAGAAACTAAAACAGAAAGAAAAGAGGTCAATTATTTATGGAATTAAGATTTGTCGTACCAAACATGGAAAAGACATTCGGAAACTTGGAGTTTGCCGGAGAAAATACTACGGAACAACAAAGAATCAACGGGCGTATGGCTGTTATTACCAGAAGCTACAACCTGTATTCCGATGTGCAGAGAGCCGATGATGTAGTTGTGACACTTCCTGCCAAAGCTGGCGAAAAGCATTTCTCGCCAGAGCAGAAAGTAAAACTTATCAACCCACGAATCACTACTGATGGCTATAAAATCGGAGAACGTGGATTTGTCAATTACATCTTACTTGCAGACGATATGTTACCAGCAGAAAATAAATAAGGGGGTATTCAGATTATGAGATTAGCAAATGGAATCGTCATTGATAAAGAAAAGACTTTCGGAGTGTTGAAGTTCTCCGCATTACGCCGTGAGGTTCATGTACAGAATGAAGATGGAACGGTCAGTGAAGAAATCAAGGAGCGTACTTACGATTTGAAGTGCAACACACAGGGACGCATGATACAGGTATCCGTTCCGGCGACTGTTCCGTTAAAGGACTATGACTACAACGCCGAAGTGGAACTTATCAATCCTGTTGCAGATACGGTAGCCAATGCAAATTACCGTGGTGCAGATGTGGACTGGTATGTAAAAGCAGACGATATTGTTTTGAAGAACAAAGGCACTCATGCCGGAAATCCACAGAACAATGCTCCACAGCAACCGCCGAAGAAATAAGAGGTGTTAGCGTATGACGTGGAAAAAGAAAGGTAACAGGATTCGTGCCAGTGACAAATCGCTGGTCTATCACTTCTGTATCGGTTGGCTGTTGCTCCTGTTCGTTGAGGTGTTCCTGCTACTGAATCTGCGACAGCTCCTTGTTATAGACTGGAAAGATTTTAACCTGCTCCATGCCGGAATTACTTGGACTGCCTACAATTCCATTACGGTTCTGATAGCGACTGGTGTTTGTGCAATGGTCGCTTTCCTCTACTACCGTTACGGATATGACCGTATCAAGCGGTTGTTACACAGACAAAAGCTGGCTCGTATGGTGCTGGAAAATAAATGGTATGAAGTAGAAAACACCAAAGACAGCGGTTTTTTCACTGACCTGCAAAGCAGATCCAGAGAAAAAATCGTGTGGTTTCCGAAAATCTACTACCAGATGGACAACGGCTTGCTCCATATCCTGTGTGAAATCACAATGGGAAAATATCAAGAACAGCTCCTGTCCTTAGAGGATAAACTGGAATCGGGGCTGTACTGTGAGCTGACCGACAAGACATTACATGACGGATATATCGAATACACCCTGCTCTATGATATGATAGCGAACCGTATTTCGATTGATGAAGTGGTTGCCGAAAACGGCGGTCTGCGGTTAATGAAAAATCTGGTGTGGGAATATGATTCACTTCCCCATGCCCTTATCTGCGGTGGTACAGGTGGTGGAAAGACCTATTTTCTGCTGACCATCATTGAAGCCCTGCTTAAAACCAATGCGGATTTATATATTCTTGACCCGAAGAACGCTGACCTTGCAGACTTGGGAACGGTCATGGGAAACGTCTACCACACGAAAGACGATATGATTGACTGCGTCAATGCCTTTTATGAGGGCATGGTCACACGCTCGGAAGAAATGAAACTGCACCCGAATTACCGCACAGGAGAAAACTACGCCTATCTGGGGCTTGCTCCACAGTTCCTTATCTTTGATGAATATGTGGCGTTCTTGGAAATGCTCACGACAAAGGAAAGCACCGCCCTGTTAAGCCAGCTAAAGAAAATTGTCATGCTCGGCAGACAGGCTGGATACTTTCTAATTGTGGCTTGCCAGCGTCCAGACGCAAAGTATTTCGGGGACGGTATCAGAGATAACTTCAACTTCCGTGTGGGGCTTGGTCGCATGAGTGAACTCGGTTACGGTATGCTCTTTGGAAGTGATGTGAAAAAGCAGTTTTTCCAGAAGCGAATCAAAGGGCGTGGATACTGTGATGTGGGAACAAGTGTCATATCAGAATTTTACACTCCCCTTGTACCCAAAGGCTATGATTTCTTAGGTACGATTGGGGAACTTACACACATAAGGCAGGACGGACAGGTGGCGTGCGAAGCGAAAGCCACAGGTACGGACTAGCCTTGCTGGTGTGGCGGTAGCCACGCCAGCATATATCAAGCCCCTCGGTATCTAACAGAGGGGCACAAATCACAAGGAAACATACACAAAAGTTACCGATTCTTGGCTGAAATCAAGCGTTTGGTAGCTTTTTTTACTGCTGTGACATCGGATAAAAAATGTCACAGTTTTTTCGTAAAGGGGGTATCGCACTGAATGATACAGAGTGGATACAGGATTTTGCAGACAGGCGTTTGCAGTACGGTGTATCCCAGACGAAACTTGCGGTCATGGCTGGAATCAGCCGTGAACATTTAAGCCGTATCGAATCCGGCAAGGTGGCGGTCACAGAAGAAATGAAAGTAAAACTTTTGGAAGCTCTGGAAAAATTCAATCCAGAAGCACCGCTTACCATGCTGTTTGATTATGTGAGGATACGGTTTCCGACACTGGATATTGGACACATCATCAAAGATATTTTACAGCTCAATATTCAGTACATGATACATGAGGACTTCGGGCATTACAGTTATACAGAACACTACTACATCGGAGATATTTTCGTATATACTTCTCCCGATGAAGAAAAAGGTGTCCTGCTGGAACTGAAAGGAAAAGGCTGTCGCCAATTTGAAAGTTATCTGCTGGCACAGGAACGGAGCTGGTATGATTTCCTTATGGACGCTCTGGTGGACGGTGGTGTGATGAAACGCCTTGACCTTGCCATCAATGACCATACGGGAATGTTAGATATTCCAGAACTGACCGAAAAATGCCGGAATGAGGAATGTGTATCGGTGTTCCGTTCCTTTAAGTCCTATGCTTCCGGCGAACTGGTCAAGCATGAGGAACAGGACAAGGCTGGTATGGGGTATACGCTTTATATCGGTTCACTGAAAAGTGAGGTGTACTTCTGTGTCTATGAAAAAAGCTATGAGCAGTACATCAAACTTGGGATTCCCATTGAGGAAGCACCCATAAAAAACAGATTTGAAATACGGTTGAAAAATGAACGTGCTTATTATGCTGTCCGTGACCTGCTGACTTACTATGACGCTGAACGGACGGCATTTTCTATTATCAACCGTTATGTACGCTTTGTGGATAAGGAAGCAGACAAGAAACGGAGCGACTGGAAATTATCTGTCCGCTGGGCGTGGTTCATCGGGGAAAACAGAGAGCCGTTAAAGCTCACGACCAAACCCGAACCCTACACACTGGACAGAACCCTACGCTGGATTCAACGGCAGGTTGACCCGACACTTAAAATGCTGGAAACAATCACAGCAAAAACAGGTGTTGATTATCTGAAAGAAATCCGTAAATCCACGAAACTGACGGAAAAGCACTACAAGATAATCGAACAACAGACCACATCAACCGAAGATGTGATTTTAGAAAAGGAGAATTGAAAAATGCAACGATTATTATTTGACTTCCTGTTCTTCTCTTTAGGCGGAACAGTTGGCGTGATTGCCATGTGTATTTTACAGGCTGGCAGACAGTCTGACCGAAAAATGATGGAACTGAAAGGAGAAAAGAAAGTATGAATTTTGGACAGAACCTTTATAACTTGTTTTTAAGCAACGCACAGAGCCTTGTGCTGATGGCGATTGTTGTTATCGGTATCTACTTGGGATTCAAGCGTGAGTTTTCCAAACTTATCGGATTCTTGGTAGTTGCCTTAGTAGCCGTTGGTCTTGTATTCAATGCGTCCGGCGTAAAAGACGTATTGTTACAGTTATTCAATAAGATTATTGGAGCGTAAAGCCTATGGAAGAATGTAGCGTATTGATTGAAACGACCAAATCAGCAGAGGATAAAACCTCTCGCTGGTTTGATTTACCCATTGATTATGAGCTGTTCCGTGACCTGCTCGGTGTGGAAGCTGACAGCAAAGACTATCAAATCACAGATATGAAGCTCCCCTTTGCTGGCGATATTGTAAGGACAACTTCTGTAAGACGATTAAACAAGCTATACTTTGCTTACACGGATTTATCGCCAGAAGTTCAGCAGGCATACAAAGACTTGATTTCTTATTTTGGCGGTGTTGAGGATTTGTTGCAGGAATCCGAAGAATTTTTGTTTTATCCAGAGTGTCACAACATCATGGACGTTGCCCGTTACCGCTTGGAGCATAACATTGAATTTTCTGCTCTTTCCGAAAAAGGAAAGAAATATTTTAATCTGGAAGCCTACGCCCATGAACTGGAAGAAAAAGGACGTTATGCTCTCTGCAACAACGGTATGTTCAAACTTTGACAGGTGGTATTGCTTATGGCAGAAATGAAAGTATTTGTTATCAATCTTGATGAACAGGAAAAAGATACAGGCTGTGCGTGGTTTACACTTCCCTGCAACATAGAAGCATTAAAACAATCCATTGGTTTACCGCCGGACAGTGACCGTTATCTTATCAGTGATTATGATTTTCCTTTTGAAATCCTGCAAGATACAGACCTCGACTTGCTAAATAATGTCTGCCTTGCAATTTCAGAGAGTGAAATCCCACACGAAGATATACCTGCAATTCAAAGAGAATGGTTTTCAAACCTGCAAGAGCTGGAAGCCGGACTTTGCAATATTACATACCATCGGAACTGTTCAGATATGGAAGAAACATCAGAACATTTCCTGTGTGTGCATGGCAGATTTTATGAATACAATGAGTGAAAGGAAGTGACCGTTTATGATTGATGATATGCAAGTCTATATAGCCAATCTTGGCAAGTACAATGAGGGAGAACTGGTCGGGGACTGGTTCTCTTTTCCGTTGGACGAAGAAGTGATTGCAGAACGTATCGGCTTAAATGCAGAGTACGAAGAATACGCAATCCATGATACGGACAACTTCCCGATGGAGATTAGCGAATACATTTCCATCGAAGAACTGAACCGTATCTATGAGCAGTTGGAAGAATTACCGGATTACTTGCTGGACGACTTGGACAGTTTTATATCCTGCTATGGAAGTCTGGAAGAACTGGTGGAACATAAGGACGACATCATTCTGTATTCCGGCTGTGAAACGATGACCGATTTAGCCTACTATCTGATTGATGAAGAACAGATACTCGGAGAAATCCCGTCCTCTTTACAGAACTATATCGACTATGAAGCCTACGGGCGTGACCTCGATATAGAGGGGACATTTATTGCAACAAACGCTGGTATCTGTGAGGTACTGCGTTAAGGGCTAGCAGATCAGCACCGCCACTGGTGCTACTGTCAGCTTTTCTCTTGGGGGCAGTCTGGAAAATCCGGCTGTCCCTGTTGTTAGGAAAATGAAGAAAGGAGCATTTACAAGTGAAGAAAATCCGAAGTTATACAAGTATCTGGAACGTGGAAAAGGTACTGTATGCCATCAATGATGTAAACCTGCCATTCCCTGTGACCTTTACCCAGATTACATGGTTCGTGCTGACGGAATTTATCATCATTCTGTTTGCAGATGTACCGCCACTTTCCATGATTGAGGGTGCGTTTTTGAAATATTTCGGGATTCCCGTTGCCCTTACATGGTTTATGTCACAGAAAACCTTTGACGGGAAAAAGCCATACAGTTACATCAAGACGATGGTGCTGTATGCCCTGCGTCCCAAAGTGACTTATGCCGGAAAAGCCGTGAACCTGCATAAGCAGAAATTTGAGGAAACTATCACGGCAGTAAGGAGTGTGACCTATGTTCCCGATTAAATATATCGACAATAACCTTGTCTGGAATAAGGACAATGAGGTGTTCGCCTACTATGAGCTGATACCGTACAATTATTCATTCTTATCCCCAGAACAGAAATACCTTGTGCATGACAGCTTCCGTCAGCTTATCGCACAGTCCCGCGAGGGAAAGATTCATGCGTTGCAGATTGCAACTGAAAGTTCAATCCGAAGCATACAGGAACAGTCAAAGAAGCTGGTCACTGGAAAGCTCCGTGAGGTAGCAATCCAAAAGATAGACGACCAGACCGAAGCCCTTGTATCCATGATAGGCGACAATCAAGTAGATTACCGTTTCTTTCTGGGATTCAAGCTCATGGTCACAGAGGACGAAGTCAATCTGAAGAACATCAAAAAATCGGTATTTCTGACATTCCGTGAGTTTTTGAATGAGGTAAGGCATACGCTGATGAACGACTTTGTTTCTATGAGCAATGATGAAATCAACCGTTATGTGAAGATGGAGAAATTACTGAAAAACAAAATCTCCCGTAGGTTCAAAATCCGCCGACTGGAAGCCAAAGACTTTGCGTATCTGATGGAACACCTCTACGGCAGGGACGGGATAGCCTATGAAGATTATGAGTATCCTCTTCCAAAAAGAAAATTAAAAAGAGAAACACTGATTAAGTATTATGACCTTATCCGTCCTACCCGTTGCGTGGTGGAAGAAAGCCAGCGATATTTGCGTCTGGAACATGAGGACAGTGAAAGCTATGTGTCCTACTTTACGGTCAATGCCATTGTCGGAGAACTGGACTTCCCATCATCGGAAATCTTTTATTTCCAGCAACAGCAGTTCACATTCCCTATGGATACGTCCATGAATGTTGAGATTGTCGGAAATAAGAAAGCCTTAACCACTGTCCGTAATAAGAAAAAGGAATTAAAGGACTTGGACAATCACGCCTATCAAGCCGGAAATGAAACAAGTTCAAATGTGGTGGAAGCCTTAGACAGTGTCGATGAACTGGAAACAGATTTAGACCAGAGCAAGGAAAGTATGTACAAGTTAAGTTACGTCATACGGGTATCTGCACCCGATCTTGACGAACTGAAACGCCGTTGTGATGAAGTCAAGGACTTTTACGATGATTTGAATGTGAAGCTGGTTCGCCCTGCCGGAGATATGATGGGACTGCATGGAGAGTTTCTTCCAGCCAGCAAACGTTATATCAATGATTATATCCAGTATGTGAAATCCGACTTTTTAGCCGGACTTGGTTTCGGTGCTACCCAGATGTTGGGAGAAAATACAGGAATCTATATCGGATATTCCGTGGATACGGGAAGAAATGTCTACCTACAACCGTCCCTTGCCAGTCAAGGGGTAAAAGGTACGGTCACAAATGCGTTGGCTTCTGCTTTTGTCGGTTCGCTTGGTGGTGGAAAATCATTCTGTAATAACCTGCTGGTGTATTATTCCGTCCTGTTCGGTGGACAGGCAGTTATCCTAGACCCGAAAAGTGAGCGTGGGAACTGGAAAGAAACACTGCCGGAGATTGCAGAGGAAATCAACATTGTAAACATTACCAGTGATTCCAGCAATCAAGGGCTGTTAGACCCGTATGTGATTATGAAAGATGTCAAGGACGCTGAAAGTCTTGCCATTGATATTCTGACGTTCCTTACAGGTATCAGCAGTCGTGATGGCGAAAAGTTTCCTGTCCTTAGAAAAGCTGTCCGCACGGTATCCCAGAACACAAACCACGGGCTGTTGCAGGTCATTGAGGAACTGCGAAAAGAGGATACCGCCGTATCCCGTAACATTGCAGACCATATCGAAAGTTTTACGGACTATGATTTTGCACAGCTTTTGTTCTCGGACGGTTCGGTGGAAAATGCAATCAGTCTGGATAACCAGCTCAACATTATACAGGTTGCAGATTTGGTTCTGCCGGATAAGGATACCACCTTTGAGGAATACACGACCATTGAACTGTTGTCGGTATCCATCTTAATTGTTATCAGTACCTTTGCCCTTGACTTCATTCACAGTGACCGAAGCATTTTTAAGATTGTAGACCTTGACGAAGCATGGGCGTTCTTGAATGTGGCACAGGGAGAAACACTCTCAAATAAGCTGGTGCGTGCTGGTAGAGCCATGAACGCCGGAGTCTATTTTGTGACACAATCCTCTGGAGACGTATCGAAAGAAAGTCTGAAAAATAACATCGGCTTAAAGTTTGCGTTCCGCTCCACAGATACCAATGAAATCAAGCAGACCTTAGAGTTTTTCGGTCTGGACAGTGAGGACGAAAACAACCAGAAACGGTTGAGGGATTTGGAGAACGGACAATGCTTAATGCAGGATTTATACGGACGTGTCGGTGTGGTACAGATACACCCTGTCTTTGTAGAACTGCTCCATGCTTTTGATACCAGACCGCCGATAAAAAGTGAGGTGGATTTGGAATGATGAAATCTGTCACAAAAGAAAAGGTATTCCATGTACTGAAACTGGTTCTGCTTTCCGTGACCGTCACACTGGTACTGCTGTCCCTGCTTGGGACGGTAGCTCATGCGTCTGGACTGGTCGATGATACGGTCAATGCAGACAACCTGTATTCAAAGTATCCGCTTTCCAACTATCAGCTTGATTTCTATGTGGACAATAGCTGGTCATGGCTTCCGTGGAACTGGCTGGACGGCATTGGGAAATCAGTGCAGTACGGACTTTACTGTATCACAAATTTTGTCTGGACAATCAGCCTGTATCTTAGCAATGCCACTGGGTATGTGGTGCAACAAGCGTATAAGCTGGACTTCATCAATGACATGGCAGACAGTATCGGGAAAAGTATCCAGACACTTGCCGGAGTGACCGAACATGGATTTTCCAGCAGTGGATTCTATGTGGGATTCCTGCTCATTATCATTCTGATTGTAGGTGTTTATACCGCCTATACAGGACTTCTCAAACGGGAAACAAGCAAGGCACTTCACGCCGTTATCAACTTTGTGGTGGTGTTTATTGTATCTGCGTCCTTTATTGCTTATGCTCCCAATTATATCCAGAAAATCAATGATTTCAGTTCCGACATCAGCACCGCTTCTCTGGACTTGGGGACAAAAATCATGCTCCCCGATTCACAAAGCAAAGGCAAGGACAGCGTAGACCTTATCCGTGACAGCCTGTTTGCGATACAGGTAGAAAAACCGTGGCTGTTATTGCAGTTCGGGAACAGTGATACCGAAGAAATCGGGACTGACCGTGTGGAAGCTCTGGTATCTGCCAGTCCGTCAGACGAAGATGGGGAAACAAGGGAAAATGTTGTAAAAACAGAGATTGAGGATAACGACAATGACAACCTAACGATTCCGCAGGTTGTCAACCGTCTTGGCATGGTGTTCTTCCTGCTCATCTTCAATCTTGGCATTACTATTTTTATCTTTCTGCTTACCGGCATGATGTTATTTTCCCAGATACTTTTTATCATCTATGCCATGTTCCTGCCTGTCAGCTTTTTAATGTCCATGATACCAACCTATGAAAACATGGCGAAACAGGCAGTTGTCCGTGTGTTCAATGCCATTATGACAAGAGCCGGAATTACATTGGTTGTGACGGTGGCATTTTCGATTTCCAGTATGTTTTACAATATCTCAACAGACTATCCGTTCTTTATGGTGGCATTTTTGCAGATAATCTGTTTTGCCGGAATCTACATGAAGCTCGGAGAGCTAATGAGTATGTTCAGCCTGAATGCCAATGACAGCCAGCAGATAGGTCGCCGGATTTTCCGTAGACCGATGGTGTTCATGCGACATCGGGCAAGACGTATGGAACACAGGATTGCAAGGGCTGTCGGTGCTGGAAGTGTTGCAGGTGCGGTGGCTGGTGCAAGTGTTGCCAGAGCCGGAAAGCCAGCAACGAACCAACCGCCAAAGAAACGGGAAAATACCTCTGCCAGCATGGGAAGCCGTGTTGGTTCTGCTGTGGGTGCTGTGATGGATACGAAAAATAAAGTCCGTGATAGTGCTTCTTCTCTGAAAGAAAATGTGAAAGACCTGCCGACACAGGCTGGTTATGCCGTCCATTCTGCCAAACAGAAAGCAAAGGATAATGTATCGGACTTTAAGCGTGGCGTTGTGGAAGAACGGGAAAACCGACAGGAACAGCGTACACAGAAACGCAACCTGCACAGGGAAAATATCTCACAGAAAAAGCAGGAATTACAGAAAGCACAGGAAGCAAGACAGACCGTTCATGCGAATGGATCAGCGACAGCCGGAGCTACCAGAAGCCATGAACGCCCTGTTGCCACACCTGTTCCAAAACCAGCACAGACCGGTATAGTTACGAAGCCGGATATGAAACGTCCTGCTACTTCTCCTGTGATAAAAAATGCAGAAATCAAGGCTGGAAAAGAAACCGTCCGAACCAATATCAGACAGGAACAGCAGGTTAAATCTGTTGCCAGAGCGAACCAGCCAAACGTAGCAGAATCCATCAGCAATCATAAGAAATCTACGGTACAGAAAACACAGGTCAACCAAAAACAAAATCGTAAGACTGTTACGAAGCAACCAGAGAAAGGACGGAAGAAATGAGATTAAAGCGTATCCTTATCATAGGTACGATATTTCCTGTCCTTTTCTCCATCGTCCTCTTTTTCGGGATACTGATTTCCGGCGAAGATGACGACAGTTCCAACAGTTATTCAACTGTCTACTCTGGCATGAACCTGTCAGCCGATGTCCTCAAACATCAGCCGATGGTAGAAAAATACGCCAGAGAAAACGGTATCACGGAGTATGTGAACGTCCTGCTTGCCATCATACAGGTAGAAAGTGGCGGTACGGCTACCGATGTCATGCAGTCCAGCGAAAGTCTGGGACTACCGCCAAACTCACTAAGTACAGAAGAATCCATTAAGCAGGGGTGTAAATATTTTGCGTCCCTGCTTTCTTCCTGTAAAGCAAAAGGCATGAATGACATTAACGTGGTCATACAGTCTTATAACTATGGTGGTGGCTATACAGACTATGTGGCGAAGAACGGGAAAAAGCACAGCTTCAACCTTGCGGAGAATTTCGCAAAGAATAAATCCGGCGGTATAAAAGTGACCTATACGAACCCGATAGCGGTCAGTAAAAATGGTGGCTGGCGGTATAACTACGGAAATATGTTCTATGTGGAGCTAGTCAACCAATATCTGACCGTGAAGCAGTTCAGCAACGAAACGGTACAGGCTGTTATGAATGAAGCGTTGAAGTATCAAGGCTGGAAGTATGTCTACGGTGGCAGTAACCCGAACACCTCTTTTGACTGTTCTGGTCTTACCCAGTGGTGCTACGGAAAAGCCGGAATCAGCCTGCCACGAACCGCACAGGCACAGTATGACGCAACCCAGCATATCCCATTGTCACAGGCACAGGCTGGCGATTTGGTCTTTTTCCATTCCACCTATAATACCAGTGATTATGTTACCCATGTAGGAATCTATGTAGGAAACAATCAGATGTATCATGCCGGAAATCCAATCGGCTATAGCGATTTGACCTCTGCCTACTGGCAACAGCACATCATTTGTGCCGGAAGAATCAAACAATAGAAAGGACTTGAAATATGTTTAAGAAGAAAGAAAAAACAGAGAAAGCACCTAAGAATAAGAAAGTGCGTACCATGAAAGTCGGGACACATAAGAAATCTGTCCTGCTTTTGTGGGCAGTACTTCTTGCAAGCACCAGCTTTGGTGTGTATAAGAATTTTACCGCCATTGACACCCACACGGTACATGAAAAAGAAATCATTCAGCTAAGATTGAACGATACCAACGGTATTGAAAATTTCGTCAAGAACTTTGCGAAAGCCTACTACTCATGGGATACCAGCAAGGAAGCCATTGAAGCAAGGACAACAGAAATCAGTAAATACCTTACCAAAGAATTACAGGACTTGAACGTCGATACCATCAGAACGGACATACCAACCAGTGCGACCGTTACAAATGTGCTGGTCTGGAATGTAAAGCAGTCTGGAACGGACGATTTTACCGTTGCCTACGAAGTAGATCAGCAGGTAAAAGAGGGAGAACAGACACAGGCAGTCATAGAAAACTATACCGTGACCGTTCATGTGGATAAGGACGGTGCAATGGTCATTACCCAGAATCCAACCCTTGCTCCGGCGGTACAGAAATCAAAGTATGAACCCAAAACACAGGAAGCCGATGTTAGTGTCAGTTCCGACACAGTCAAGGACGCTACCGCTTTCTTGGAAACATTCTTTAAGCTCTACCCGACAGCTACGGAAAAGGAACTTGCCTATTATGTCAAAGACGGAGTGCTTGCTCCTGTATCCGGCGACTATGTATTTTCGGAACTGGTAAACCCTGTCTTTACCAAAGACGGCGACAACCTCAAAGTCAGCGTGTCCGTAAAGTATCTGGATAACAAGTCGAAAATGACGCAAATCTCACAGTGTGAGCTTGTGCTTCATAAGGACGATAACTGGAAGATTGTAGAATAAATGTTACAGCAGAATAGTATGGTAATTGTTTATCCAATCTATACTATTCTGCTTACAATTAGATTGACAAAATAAGAATCCCTCTCATATAATTGGTTGCAATGGTATTGAGGAAATACAACCTTAAATGTATAATGGGAAAGTAGCATTGCAGGAATGAGGTAGGCTAATGAATAAAATATTGATTATTGAAGATGATTTAGAAATAAATGCGTTATTGGCTGATTTTCTAAAAGAAAAAGGATATGCTGTGCATTGCCAATATGATGGACTTCATGTTCTGGATTTTTTGAATAAAGAAAAAATTGATTTGATTATACTTGATATTATGCTTCCTTATCGGAGTGGTGATATTATTTTATCTGATGTACGCAAGAAATTTACGATACCTGTTATTATTATTTCAGCGAAAGAAACTACACAAAATAAAATCGACTTGCTTCGTCTGGGAGCAGACGATTATATCACAAAACCTTTTGATATGGAAGAAGTGCTTGCCAGAATTGAAAGTAATCTGCGAAGAGTACAATTTCAAAATAGCCAGACAGAATGTTTGCAATATAACAATCTGACTTTAGACCTAGAGAAAAATACAGCATTTTTGAATGGAATAGAATTATCCTTAACCGCTAAAGAATTTGGCATTTTAGAATTGTTGATGAAATATCCAGATAAAGTATTTTCAAAATCGAATCTTTTTCAAAGTGTTTGGGATACGGAATATATTGCTGAGGATAATACACTTAATGTTCATATCAGTAATTTACGCAATAAATTAAAAGCGATATGCTCTGATACAGAATTTATTGATACTGTTTGGGGCATTGGCTACCGCCTACATAAAGCTAAGGATTAAACGTTCCTTAGCTTTATTATTTTTTTAACTTTTCTCATTACGATTTAAGAAATTCTTTAAAATTGCCCGTTATACTGGTTTAAGTAAAGGAGGTTTGGGATATGAGTTCAATTATTTTAGAAGCAAAGTCTTTAACCAAAGAATATAAACAAACATTAGCATTAGACCACATAAATTTACAAATAAAAAAAGGAAAAATTTATGGATTTATTGGTCAAAACGGAGCAGGTAAGACTACTTTTTTAAGATTAGTCACAGGGCTTGCGTTTCCAACAAGTGGTACACTTTCTTTATGGGGAAATTCTGGAACAGAAGAATTGCAGAAACAGCGTAAACGAATTGGAAGTATGATTGAAACGCCTGCTCTATTCCCGTCAATGACTGCCTATCAAAATATGGAAGTACAGCGTATTCAACGAGGCATACCAGATAAATCAGTTATTAAAAGGACATTAGATATGGTTGGATTGCAAGATACAGGTAAAAAGAGTGTCCGCAATTTTTCATTAGGTATGCGTCAACGATTGGGGATAGCGATTGCACTTTTAAATACACCAGAACTATTGATTTTAGACGAGCCTATCAATGGTCTTGACCCTGCTGGAATTGTAGAAATCAGAAATTTATTGAAAATTTTGAATAAAGAATATGGTATGACCATTTTGGTTTCAAGCCATATCTTAGAAGAATTGTATCAAACAGCATCAGAATTTATTCTGATTGACCATGGAAAAATTATAGAAGAGATTTCTGATTATGAATTAAATGAACGGTGTAAACGACATATAGCTATTAAAACAACAGATGTTCAGAAAACGGTTCTGGTTTTGGAAGAGAATCTTCATACAGATAACTTTAAACTAATGCCAGATGGCATAATTCGTTTGTATGATTATTTGAATGATTTAGAGACAGTTGCGTCTGCTTTGGCAGAATCGCACATTCTTGTAACAGGACTTTCTGTATCTGGCGATACTTTGGAGGACTATTTTTTGAGCAAAATAGGAGGAACAAAAGATGTCAAATCTCCTAAAAACTGAGATATATAAGTTGTTTCACAGTTGGTATTTTTGGGGAATTGGAATATTCAATCTCCTTTTAAGTAGCATATTGCTGTTAGATAGTAAAGAATGCTCTTCAAACTTAATTATGGCATCATTATACAATATTCCGTTACTCTATTTTTTGATTATAGTGTTTATAGCATTGTTCATTGGAAGTGATTTTAGTGGAAGAACTTTAAATACTTATATTACTGCCGGACATAAAAGAAGTTCTATATTTAGAGTAAAGTTAATTGTATCTCAAATAGGTTGTATTATCATTCTGGTATTTCCATTATTTGTACATGGAATTATTAGTCAATTTTATATTGGAGAAAAACTTTTTTGGAATGATAGCACATATACTATGGTTTTACTAACTCTGTTTGCCATGATAACACTGTGTGCATTACCGATGTTTTTTGCTTTTATTTTTCGTGATATGGGGAAAACACTGACAGTTTCAATGGTTTTATTTTTTGTTATGATTTTTTTACTGAACAGTGAATCTGCACAAATAATCAGCAGAATAATACCAATGGGACAACTTAGGTTAATTTCATTGCAAAAGGTCTATTCGACAAACTTTTGCTTGTTTGTAGATTTTTTATGGAATTTTATTTTATATTTCATTGCAGGTAGTGCTTTTTTACATACAGACTTGAAATAACCGGAGGTGTTTTTTATGGATAAATTATTAAAACTGGAAAAATATCAGTTGTTACATAATTCTATTTACTGGTGTGGTATGATTGGAATATTTATTTTAGGATTTTTTACAGCAGATACTTATGTTACAGAGGTCATGGGACCGACAGAAGAAATTGTTTCTTCTCTTGCTGATATTTTTAATGGAATGGTGTATGATTCTACGTTTCTTCTTATCATCATGTCGGCTATACTTGCATTGATTTTAGGACAGGAATTTTCTAAGAGAACAATAAACTTAGAGGTCAGTGCTGGACATTCCAGAAAACAAATTTTTACAAGTAAAATAATATCGTATTTAATTGCTTTTAATCTTATGGCTCTTGTCTATCCAGTTTCAGGGTGCATAAGGGAATTTGGACGCTTTGGTGTTGCAGACGTGGGAATGTTTTTTTACAATATTATAAAAGCAATCATTTATTCTTGTCTGCTTAATAGTGCGATATTTCTAATTGCAATACTTATTTGTTGCTATTTACAGGATGCTGTAAAAGCAACTTCGGTTACAGCAATTATTATTTTTGGTCTTAGCTTATATCTTGGCTATGGAATGATGTTGAGATTACCAGTCGGTTTTTTACCTACTTATCAAATCAGAATCGTTGTCAGCATGAAAACCTTTTTTCAACCGATAGCTATTTTAGTAGGATGTATATGGTCTGGTATATTGGTATTGCTTTCGTGGATAAAATTTTGTAAATGTGATTTTAAATAGGTGGAGAAAATGTCTAACATAGAATGGATTTTAATTATCATAACAATATTTTTAGTAATACTGCTATTTCGATATATTCAATTAAAAAAACAAATCCGTAATCTTGCGGATCAAGTTAATGAATTGAATTCTGGAAATTCACAGCAGATGTTAGACATTTCGTTGATTGATAAAGATTTAGAAAGACTGGCTGGTATATTGAATCAATATAATATCAGACAACGACAGGCTGTTGCAGGCGTATTACGCAATGAAGAGTATTTAAAAGAATCTGTTGCTAATATATCACATGATTTGCGTACACCTCTTACAGTCATTCTTGGTCATTTACAATTATTGCAAAAAGAAAATTTGGAATCCAGTCAAGCACAGCGTGTAAAAGTGATTTTTAGCAAAGCCGAAAAAATGAAAGAATTGGTAGAAACATTCTATGACCTTTCTATTTTGGAGGAACAGCAGACAGTTCCAGAAAAAGAAAAGTTTAATATATCTAATATGTTAATAAATTTAATTACGGAAAATGCCGTTGCATTAGAAAAGGAGAATATTTTACCCGAAATAAATCTCCCAGATTATTCAATATACGTATATTCTGATAAAAATATGGTAGAACGAATTTTACAAAATCTGTTGACAAATGCAATTAAGTATTCTGTTGGAACGATAAAAATAACACTTATGGAGAAAGAAAATAATAATATTATATTTACCATTGAAAATCCAATGAGTGACAGTTCAGAAATTGATTGCAATCGACTTTTTGACCGTTTTTATACAGGCGATAAATCAAGACATAATGGAAGTACAGGATTGGGACTTGCGGTAGTAAAAACACTTGTTGCCATTCTTGGCGGAAATATTGTTGCAAAAGTACATGCCAATAGCCTTATTATTACTCTTGAATTATAAAGTATTGAAGATATATTCGTATGATAATTCATTGAAGAGTGGACATCAAAATGTAAAGTCAATAGTTTGTAAAGTCCAGTTACAAACTATTGGCTTTTTTCATTACTGTGTAACAAGTAAATTTACGATAAAGAAATAAGGATAGTCGGCTCTTATTTGTTGCCTGCGGAGCAGATCAACAAATAAATGTTGAAGAATCTGTATAGGAAAACAGAGAAAACAAGAAGCAAATCACTTCTTATTCTCTCTGCTGTTCAAGATACCGTCAATCGTACCTTGAATGATTTTTAATTCATTATCACTCAATAAATCAAGTGACGAATCTATCTGACGGCGGGCTGTGTTTTTCTCAACATTCTTCGCTGGATAGAAATACTCGTCAACAGATATATTGAACATTGTAACTAAATCATGGAATAACTGAAAGCTAGGGTGTTTTCCGATATTTTCAATATCTGCGATATGACGTTCTCCGTAAAAGACTTTATCGCCTAAATCATTTCTGGAAAGCCCTGCTTTCTCTCTGGCTTCTCTGATTGCCAGTCCTAAAGGACGAAAATCAAAGCTGTGTGTATCTTTCTTTTTTCTCATTTTTAATCACCTAGCATGAGTTTATACTTCATGTTGTGCGATTAGAATGTATTAAAAACTCATATTATATGCACTATAAATTCAAATAAAGTATTACCTAGTTCGGTAAATAAAAAAAACCGTTCTGTGGGTAATCTCTTTTATAATGTCCAAAAATATAGGGACGGTTTTGGTATAACCAGAGCTGTCCTTTTTCTATTTTCACAGGATTGCTCTGGTCAAGGAGCAATTTGTGATTCTAAGTAAAACAGGCAGTCTATACCAACAACCGAATTTATTCCATTTTTTTCTTAGTACATCATCAGTCCTTGAACATGAATTAAAAACTCATATATCAGATGTTTTAAAAACAGTCTATTTGTTATTGATGCAAATAGGCTGTTTTCATATTTACAAAAATTTTTTTCAATCCTGCAACAAATCACACCTTGCCGTACAGATATGGTGCGGAAAGAGGGATACATACTTTTCACTTCATAACGAAAGGGGGGTGTGATTTTGAAACCATCAGACTTCCAAAAGACAATACAATGTCAGTTTGACTGTAAGCTCAAAAAGGTTGTGAAAGGCATTGTCCGTAACTACCGCAAGGAATTAGCCAGACGACAGGCAAAGGAAGTATCCTTTTGTGAGCTTCCAGAGATTGTTGTTGAGAAATTGATTGTATGGGACGATTACGAAAGTGAATATACAACGTTCGATGTGTGCGGTACAGAAATCCGTGTACTTGATGAAGAACTTGCAGAAGCACTGAAACAGTTGCCGGAGCAAAGCCGGAACATTGTATTGATGTTTTTCTTCTTGGATATGAGCGATTCGGAGATAGGCGAAAAGCTGAATATGATTATTCCGGGGCTCTCTGAGCCACCTGTCCGGACTTTGAGAGCCACCTGTCCGGAGAATGAGAGCCATATATTCCGGTAATTCAGAGCCACCTTATTGGGCTCTATTACATATATTTCCTTTATACTGTAAAGACACACCCTTGGTGTGAATACAGATAAAGGAGGTCGTAAGTTATGACCAAGTATCGTGAAATCCTACGCTTGAAAAGCTTAGGATTCAGTGAGAGGAACATCGCACAGAGTTGCGGTGTATCCAGAAACACAGTCGCCAAGGTTTTGAAAAAAGCAGCGGAAATCAATCTTTCATGGCCGCTGGATTTTGACATGACCGACAGTGCACTAAAGGAGCTGATGTTTCCTAAAGATAAGTCGGCAACGAATAAACGTATGCCAAACTTTAACTACATCCGCAAAGAACTTCTGCGGAACGGCGTAAACAAAAAGCTTCTCTGGGT
>ERZ894209.370-NODE-370-length-27645-cov-19.557811_pt1 | contig 27645 bp, 32 predicted proteins | sample MGYA00380288_ERZ894209 | MGnify/ENA primary metagenome ERZ894209 (study PRJEB32331, sample SAMN06328482) | human gut metagenome | biome: human gut microbiome; feature: stool | host: Homo sapiens | collected 2013-12-13 ... | reverse complement strand
GTACATGTAGAAAGTAAGGGAGCTGTAGACCGTAAGGGTTTGCAGTTTTTTTATTACATATATTACATAGGAAATTATTTACCTTTAAGGAAAAATGTGGTAATATGCTGAAAGAATGAGAGTAATTTAAGAGGCATGAGCAAATGGGTTTTTTAAATCAGCTATTAAAGTACAAAAATATATGTATTCAATGTCATAACAGTCCAGATGCAGATGCACTGGCTGCGGCATATGGGGTGTATACATATTTAAAACTACACGATATCAATGTGTCAATTATTTACAGTGGAGATTATGAAATCCAAAAAAAAGATCTTTTGTACATGATTGATATCTGTGAGATTCCGGTAGAATACGTAAAAGAGTTACCCAAGACAGATCTTCTACTGCTGGTTGATGGGCAATATGGAAGAGGAAATGTATATCGTTTTGAAGCGGATAATATAGCAATGATCGATCATCATATGCCTTCCATGAAAAAAACAGAAAATGCTTTTATTGACTATTCTTATCAAAGCTGTTCTACAATTGTCTGGGAACTTTTGAAAGAAGAAGGATATGATGTAAAGGCGAATGAAAAGTTAAGTATTGCATTTTTATATGGATTGTATACAGATACTTCTTCCTATGTGGATTTGTATAAGAAGCATGACATTGCGATGCGCGATGAGTTAAGCAAAGATTATCCGGAATTGGAACGGTTAAAAAAATCATCCATGAGTCTGGAGGATCTCATGATTGCAGGAGAAGCTTTGTACCATGCATATTTTGATAAAGAGAAGCAATATCTTTTGATCAGTGCAATGCATTGTGAGCAATCAGTGCTTGGAATCATTGGTGATATGGCAATAAAGGTTGATGTTGCCAAAGTTAGCATTGCATATACGGATATTGACAGTGGATATCAGGTTTCAATAAGAAGCGCGGATCGGGAGTATCTTGCAAATGAAGTGGCAGAAAAGCTCTGCGATGAAATCGGAAGCGGTGGTGGCCATATAGATAAAGCCGGCGGTGTGATTTCAAGAGATTGTATCTGCGAAAGTTATGCAGGATGGGAAATTGCAGACATTATCAAAGAGAGAATGGAAAAAATCATGAAATAAAAAAAAGAAACAGTGGTTTACAAAAAAGGAAGTAAACCGCTGTTTCTTTCTATAATGATGTTAGAATTCCCTGTTCTGATAGAATTTTATGGATAGAATCCAGGAAATCATATACAGTAATAAACCTATGAAAAGAAGAATCAAAATATAGTAACTTCGGAAAGGGAAATGTGCAAGTCCGAGAGGCAAATTTTTTATGAAAGATTGCAACCAACCAAGCAATGCGAAAAATAAAATAAATCCAATATAATAAGCAAACCGACCTTTCTCAGCACCTAGTTTGAAGGTAAACGGAAACATAAAGGCAGGTGGCAGTAATCCGGCTATAAAGATAATTGTAAAAATAGTAAGAAGACCGGAAATATGAAAGTTGTGTCTTATAATCATGTTGATTGTTTGCACTACTTCAACAATGATGGCAGAAAGTGTAAGGGTACATACTGTTAAAATATATTTGGAGGATACAATTTCTTTTCGGCTACAGGGAAAGGTACAGGCATAGAGACTCCAATTTGATTTTTCATCGTAAGAAAGCAGGTTTACCGGGATAATGCTGGAAATTATAATAGGATATAATGCAAAAAACAGATTGTTATTCCATGCTCCGGCAATGGAAAATACAATAATCAGAATAAAAAATAAACGACAATATTTTATTATCAGATAAAGATCTTTACGAAGTAATCCTTTCATATTCAGTGAACCCCCTTTATCATAAAAATAAACAAATCTTCTATACTGATCGGATGTACCTTAAATCCTTCCGGAATCTGATCTCGAAGAACTACTGCTTCTACATTGTAAGAAGAGTATTTGACTCCGATGACCGCAGATTGATCGAGTTCCTGAAGCTGTTCCTTTGTACATTGAATGATACCGTATTTTTCCAGAAGCCGGTCTTTTTCTTCGAAAAGAACAAGGTTACCTTTATGAAGAAAGGCAACATAATCACAAATTTTCTCCAGATCACTTACAATATGGGAAGAAATTAAAATTGCATGAGATTCATCTCTGGTAAAATCATTGAAAATATCAAGGATTTCATCGCGCATTACAGGATCAAGACCGCTTGTTGCTTCATCAAGGATCAGAAGTTTAGGATGATGAGAGAGAGCAACTGCAATTCCCAGTTTCATCTTCATTCCTTTTGAAAACTTACCAAATTCTTTTTTATTTGGAAGGTTAAATTTTTGGAGATATTGGTCGTATAGAGAAGGATCCCAGTTGTGGAAAATATCCTTCATAATGCGTCCAATCTGTAAAGGAGTCAGGCATTCCTGAAAACCAACTTCATCTAATACAACGCCAATTTCTTCTTTCAAGATAGTAGTAGCAGAAGTGCAGTCTCTTCCCAAAATTCGAATCGAACCGCTGTCTTTTTTTATGATATCCAGAATTAGTTTAATGGTGGTAGTTTTTCCGGCACCATTTTCACCGATGAGTCCTAAGATACATCCACTGGGAAGAGTGAGATTTAGATGATTCAGGGAAAATCCAGGATAGTTCTTATTCAAATCGTTTATTTCTAAAGCATTTGTTTCAAATGTGGTCATAAGCTATTCCTCCATCATGAAATGAAGCATCTCAGTAAGTTCCTGTTCGCTTAGATTACAGGAAGCTGCAAGATGTACTATTTTTTCCATGTAGTCTTCAATTTTTTTCAGATTTGTTTCACGCAAAAGATCCGTATTAAGTGGAGCAACGAAACAGCCCTTTGCTGCAATCGTGTAAATGAAACCTTCTTTTTCTAGTTCATCGTAAGCCCGCTTGGTTGTTACGACACTGATTCGTAGATCTTTGGCAAGACTTCGAATGGAAGGAAGAGCTTCGTCAGATGGCAATGTTCCACTTATAATTTGCGATTTGAGTTGTGTAAAAATCTGTTCATAGATGGGTGCACCACTTTTGTTATCTATGAATATATTCACGTTTTCACCTCGCTTAAAATGTTATAACTGTATATATACAGTATATACAGTTGGCGAAGGTGTGTCAAGAGAAACAATCCTGCTTGTATAGAAATTTGATTCATGGTATGATAATTTTTATAGATTAAACGGAATTACCAGTCGAATAATATCTGGAGAAATCAATGTATGAAGAGTAGGAGAATAAATATAATGATTTCTCTGATTAAAGTTATGGTAGTGGGAGGAAGGAAAAATGCAGACTTTTGCGAATACAGGAATATAAACGGAAGTTATAGACGAAATTATTTCATTTGCAAAAAAACATGATATACATTGTGTGATTCTTTTTGGATCCAGAGCGAGGGGAGACTTCAAGAGGACGAGCGATATTGATATTGCGGCAAGTGGTGGTGATTTTGATCGTTTTGCATTAGATGTTGATGAAGAGACATCCACGTTGTTGGAATTTGACATTGTGGACCTGGATAGAGATATGCAAGACGCCTTACGAGAATCGATACGGAGAGAGGGGAGAATTCTTTTTGAAAAAGTATGAAAATTTTTGTGCGTCATTGGAAAATATGAAGGATATTTATAATTACGAAGAACCGTATGATAATGTCGTTCTAACTGGTTTGGTTGGATTATATGAAATTACATTTGAGCAGTCATGGAAGATGATGAAAGAAATAATGTAACACATTCTTATAACCGAAAGATTGCAATGGGGATTATTACGCAGGCAAAACAGAAGTTTTATAAAATGTTCTGTGAATTAAAAGAAGAAATTGACAGGAATTGGATATAGTAGTCAGGAGCATAAAATGGATACAAATGAAATTAAGATCCGCCCGGCAACCGAAGCGGACGCAGCAGAAATTTTAAATATCTATGCACCCTATATAACGGACACAGCAATTACATTTGAATATGATGTTCCGACACTGGAAGAGTTTACCGGACGGATTCGTCACACACTGGAAAAATATCCGTATCTGGTGGCAGTAAGAGACAGCGAGATTATCGGTTATGCATATGCAGGAGCTTTTTATGGGCGGGCTGCATATGACTGGTCGGCAGAAACTACGATTTATGTAAAGAAGGGTTGCAGGCACAGTGGTGTTGGAAAACTGCTTTATCAGGCACTTGAAACTGCACTGAAAGCACAGAATATCATCAATTTATATGCATGCATTGGATATCCGGAAGAAGACGATGAATATCTGACAAAGAACAGCAAGCAGTTCCATGAACATCTGGGATACCGTTTGATTGGAGAATTCCGGAAGTGTGGTTATAAATTTGGGCGTTGGTACCATATGGTCTGGATGGAGAAGATGATAGGAGAACATCCGGAGAAACCGAAGCAGGTAAAGAGATTTTCAGAAATATAGTGATGGAAATTAAAAAACGGGAGAATGCTGTTTGAAAATGCATTCTCCCGTTTCTCAATATTGTTATGAGAGCATCTCTTCGATCTTCGCCTGCATTTCAGCGACGGTATGCTTTCGTGACCGGGCACATTCCTGTGCCTGACAGCCACAGATCAAACATTTACGGTAGACGCCGCGGGAGAGTTTTTCTCCGTCTGTTCCAATCACATCCATATCAAAAAGACGTCCGAAGGGATGGTTTTCTTCGAGTTCTGTTGTTAGTTCTTTAATTTTATCTGCCGGATAGTCGACTGTAAGAATAATTTCATTTCCAGTCTTCTCATCAAACTCAGTTTGGGTAAGAATCGGAATGTTCTCTTTTTGTAATACAGCAAAAAGTGCTTCCTTTCCGGAAAGGAATGCTTTTTTGATCTGTTCATTCGTCTTTATAGGTCCCGGAATATTCATGCAGAATGAAATCACTGGGCAATGATATCTTTGAATATATTCATTTTGTATATTAACGCGGCGCTCGCGGCAGGCGAGCATGTCGGTTAATACTACTTTCTGTCCTTTCATAGCAGATCCTCCTAATAATGAATAACATTTTCTTGTTGTCTGATCCGTTCGATTACAGGAATTGCTTCCGGACTTTTGAAATAATCCAGTGTGGTTTGTGGTACCAGCTTCGAAATGGTATCATAGTCACCATTTTGCAGGGCAAGACGTACATTGGAAGCGCTGATCGGTGTATCCTCACAGGTCTTTCTTGGGACAACGATACATTCGATGCCCTGTTCCGGTAATTTTTCAGACATGATCCGGTTATAGATTCCGGTAACCAGGCTAGTAGGCTCTTCTCCTACGTAACGGCGAGTGATACCGAGCACCTTTGCAATCTGCGTAAATACCGTCAGGTCCAACATGGCGTGGCTTTCAATCACTGCATTCTCATCTTTCTGGAAATAGCTTGGAAAAGTAGCATTGCTGATAATATATGGACCACTGTCGTGATAACAGATGTTTTTCAAGTGTGCTGTTCCTTTCATGACGAGTTGTTTTCTGATCTTGAATGGAACCAGGCTGGCATCTTCACTGACAATGAAGAGATGAAGCAGATCATTTTCAGCAGCCGCTTTTTCTACAAGATACTGGTGTCCGAGGGTAAACGGGTTGGCGTTCATGACGAGAGCAGCAATCTTTCTGGTGGGAGTCTCAGCAGTCAATCCTTCTGGAAGTGTATCTTTTGCAAAAGTACGCAGATAATTCTGAAATCCGGTTTTTCGGTTTTCCATGAAGACAATCTGTCCATCGATCCGGGCAATTTCATAGAATCCAAGATCACCGAAGAACTTGGCAGAATTACATTTGGTGTAAAGAAAAAGGTGTGTATTCCCTCTTGAAAACTGAAATTCAATCAGATGAGAGACGATGGAATTCATCAGTCCTTCTCCCTGATGTTCATGGCTTACGGCAAAACATCGTAAGGTGTTGCCAAAACAGCTTCCTGTTGCGATAATGTGCATCTCATCGTCATACATGCCGCAGGTGTAATCCAGGTTAGCATCTCTGCGGATCCCTTCTGAGATAAGGAGTGCGTCCACTTCATCGTTGGCTCGCTTGTCGGAAGGATAGATTTGAGAAATATAATAATCTGCCATAGATAAATTCCTTTCTGCACAGTAGCTCAAAATATTTGATGAAATTATTTTAACATGTGTATAGAAAATGTAAAGAGGAGCATGGATTCAAGAAAGAAATCAGGCATTATTCTTAAAAAAATACAAATTGGATTTATGTCATATTGATATGATCACAATATGAATTATGTAATTTACTAATAACCAGGATAACCCTATAATATAGTCGGATAAAAAATAATCGTATGATTTATAGTAAAGGAAGGATAGATATGGCAACCATTTTTCCAAGAGAAGAAAAAGCCGAGATGTTATTTGACAAGATTCTTGCAAACCCGGAGGCATGCAGGCGACTGAAAAGAACTTTTTACGATGCCATTGATTCCGGAGATGAGTTTGTGACAGAGAATCTTCCCGCAAAGCAGTTCACCGCTGCATTATTCGATGCATATGAAAATAAAGATCTGACTGCATTTCTCATGGCTGTGTGCCAAAACAGTATGTTCGATCTTTTAAGAAATGCTTTTCTGATACCGTTTAAATTTAATGCGGATGGACAGACAAATCCTATTTTTTTGACAGATGAAGAGGGAAAGCTTCTGGAAAATCTTCCGATTCATGTAAAGGAAAAAGAATATGAAAAATTTCGAAAAGTTTATCAGAAGCGTGATAAAGTAAAAATGTATCTGGCACATGGATATAAGAAAAGGCATTGTTATGATTCAGAAACAATGGAAACACAGGAATATAAGATGGGAGAGCATGACGGAGTACTTCTGATCTATGAACTTCCGGATACCGTAAAAGAAAAAAAGACGGAGGCTGAAGCTTATGCAGCTGTGTGGGATATTATGATGGAACTTCAAAAGGAACTGCCAAATTCTGTGGTATATTACGGACAGGATTTCTTGCAGGAAGAAGGAAAAAGATTTGATGAAATGGGGGTTTTCCTTCCGCTGGAACACTTTTCGGACAGACTGGAAAGGCATATAGAAAAAGCGGATCAAATTGTATATGGTAAATAAAAAGATGCATCTGGTTGAAAAAAGATCAGATGCATCTTTTTATTTAAAATTCTTTTTTACGTGCAATAACGGAATGTCTTATCCGTTAGAATTCTTGCAAAGATAAGTCCAAGAGGCAAGGCAAGAATGATAAGTATTGCAGCTGCAAACCAGGATGCAGAGGTTTGCAGAGACATCACTCCAAGATTATAGATTGCCCGGTAAAGATAAAGTCCCGGTACCATGATGACAATAGAAGGTACAGTCAGAGAAATTCTCGGGTAACCGATTTTGCTTTTTAATACAGAAGCCAGAATTCCGGCAGTCAGGGCACCGATAAAAGCTGCGGCTGCAGGAGGCAGGGAGGCCAAGTCTACCAGTTCAAGACGGAGTGTATTGGCAATTGCTCCAATGATACCGGCTGTGGCAGAGAGTTCTTTAGGACTGTTGAACATAACAGAAAAGCCGAACACTCCGCAGAAGCTGGCGAGAAGCCGGAATAGTATATGTTGCCAGAGTGTGAGAGAAAGAGGTGGGAAATCACTTGGCTTTAAATGAAGGATAAGTGCCATGATCCAGGCGGTCAAGGTTGCGACAAGAATGATGATCATTGCGTAAGCAAGTCGTTCCAGGCCGGATCGCATATCCAGTTTTGCAAGGTCGATTCCGCTGGTGATAAATGGAAAACCGGGAATGATGAAAAGCATAGAGCATATATATCCGGCTTCATGAGCAAGAGAAATGCCGAACAACAGTTCAGTTGTTTTTAAAAGTGTAGCATAGATAAGGCAGGCAGCAGCAACAGAGGCAGTAATGCCTAAGAATAATGTGAAATGATGCTTAGTCAGTTTACATCTTACAAAGTTGCCGATACCGGCACCGAAAAAAGCAAGAAGCATTTCTACCGGTCCGCCACCAAGGAGAAAGGTAAATGCCCCACAGGCAAATGCTGCGGCAAATCCGAGTGCAACTGGAGAGTAAAGGCCATGGATCCGTTCAATCTCATCCAGATAAGAATGAATCTGTTCACCGGAAAGATATTTTTCCTTTGTTGGGAAATCGTTGATGAAGTTTTCCAGTCGGTTCAATTTCGAAGTATTAACACCGGTATTGGTCAGACACAGCGACTGTGAAAAACAGTTTTCACCGTCAAAACAGGTGTATTCAATGGACATCAGGCCGATGTCGGCGGTACAGGTGATTCCCAGTTCTCTGGAAAGGGTATTCATGGAGCTTCGAACACGCCATGCTCCGGTTCCACAGGAAAGAAGCATCATGCCACATCTACCGACAACGGAGGCTTTTTCAATTAGCCCGGCCTTTGTGATAGGAATGGTATCTTCTTTATTCAGTGCATAATCATGCCATAGAATGTCCATATGATTTTTTTCTATTATGCCTTGCTGCATAAATTTCACTTCCTTTTGCTATATCAATAATACATAAACAATATATTAAATATGTATTATTGATATTGATTTATCATAATAAAGTATAATCATCGAAATGCAAAAGTCAATAGAAGAGTTGAGAAATTCTGAAAAAGGATACGGATATGCCAATGTGGATTTAAAAACATGACCGAGGCAATGTGCATAAAATGAGAAGCCATTTTTTGTCTAATGTGTATAAGAAAAAGTAGGCAAAAGAAAAGAGTGTGAAATATGTTAAGTTTTGGTTGCGATTTTCTATCTGCTCACCGGAGCAATTGTGATGCTTTTATATGTTCGCTTTGAAAGACAGGAAGAAACCGTTTTGAAAGAACTGGAAAACAGAAGAAAAAGTATGTAGAAAACACCGGCAGTTTTTAAAGTAATAAATGCTAATAAAAAATGCTAATAAGCAAGAAAGCCTGTTTTTCTTGACACTCATTATGTTCGGTGTTACGGTTATCTAGGATGCAAGATATGGTGCAGATGCGGAGAATACGGTATCCAAAGTGCACCGCTTTTGAGAGTTTTTATAAAACTCAGTTTACAAGAAAATAAAACAATGAGGTGTAAGAACATGCAGGAATTAAAACCGATCAAAGAAGGTAAAGTACGTGAGATTTATGACAATGGAGACAGCCTGATCATGGTTGCAACAGACCGTATCAGCTGCTTTGACGTGATTCTGAATAATGAAGTAACTAAGAAAGGTACTGTTCTGACACAGATGTCAAAATTCTGGTTCGATATGACAGAAGATATTCTTCCGAACCATATGATTTCTGTAGATACAAAGGATATGCCGGAATTCTTCCAGCAGGAGAAATACGAAGGCAAATCCATGATGTGCAAGAAGCTGAACATGCTTCCGATCGAATGTATCGTTCGTGGCTATATCACAGGAAGTGGCTGGAAGAGCTACAAAGAGAATGGAACTGTATGCGGAATCAAACTTCCGGAAGGATTACAGGAATCAGACAAACTTCCTGAACCGATTTACACACCATCTACAAAAGCAGAGATCGGTGATCATGATGAGAATATTTCTTTTGAACAGAGTATCGATCATCTGGAAAAATATTTCCCGGGAAGAGGAAAAGAATTAGCAGAAAAGCTTCGTGACAACACGATCGCTCTCTATAAAAAATGCGCAGAATATGCACTCAGTAAAGGAATCATCATTGCAGATACCAAGTTTGAATTTGGTCTTGATGAAGAAGGCAATATGGTGATCGGTGATGAGATGCTGACACCGGACAGCTCAAGATTCTGGCCGGCAGATGGTTATGAACCGGGACACGGACAACCGTCATTTGACAAGCAGTTCGCACGTGACTGGCTCACAGCCAATCCGGATAATAACTGGACACTTCCACAGGAGATCGTGGATAAGACAATCGAAAAATACCTGCAGGCATATGAGATGCTCACAGGCGAAAAACTTGCATAATTACATCACATGCCATGAGAATAAAATATGACGAAAGGACCGGCGGTTTGAGACTGCCGGTCTTTTTGCACTGGTAAAACTGTCCAGTTTTGGTATAATCAAGACAGAATATCAGTTGTAGAAAAGAAAAAGAAGAAAAAGGAGATATTATGAAACGACCATTTAAGAGAATTTTATACGGTGGAGATTATAACCCGAATCAGTGGGGAAAAGAGATCTGGAAAGAAGATATGCGCATTTTCAAGGATGCCCGGATCAACAGTGCTACGATCAATGTATTTTCGTGGGCGAAGATCCAGCCTTCAGAAGAAATCTATAATTTTACAGAACTGGATGAGATCATTGATATGCTGAGCCGGGAGAACTATGATATCGTGCTTGCAACTTCAACAGGCGCGCTTCCGGCATGGATGGTAAAAAGATATTCGGAAGTAGCGAGAACGGATTACGAGGGACGACATCACAAATTCGGTCAGCGCCACAATGCATGCCCGAATTCTCCGGTGTTTCAGAAGTTTGCATCCCGTCTTGCAGGCAAACTTGCTGAGCGTTACGGGGACAATCCGCATGTGACCTGCTGGCATATCAGCAATGAATACGGTGGAGAATGTTATTGTGAAAACTGTGAAAAAGCGTTCCGCGTATGGCTGCGCGGGAAGTATCAGACTCTGGATGAACTGAACAAAGCATGGAATACCGAATTCTGGGGACATACCATTTATGACTGGGACGAAGTGGTACTACCAGATGCACTTGGCGATGGGATCGAAGATGCAGCAGAACCGCATATGACGGCTTTTGCAGGTCTTTCCATTGATTACTGTCGCTTTAATTCAGACGGAATGCTGAATAACTTCAAGATGGAAAAAGAAGCAATCCGTAAATTTGACAAAGAGACACCGATCACTACAAATATGATGGGAACCTTTAAAGGACTTGATTATTTCAAATGGGCAAAGGAAATGGATGTGATCTCCTGGGATAATTATCCTTCTTATAATACACCATGGAGTCTGGTCGCAATGAAGCATGATTTGATGCGTGGACTCAAAGATCAGCCGTTTATGCTGATGGAACAGACACCGAGCCAACAGAACTGGCAGCCGTATAACTCCCTCAAGCGTCCGGGACAGATGCGTGCACAGAGCTATCAGACCATGGCACACGGAGCAGATACGATCCAGTTTTTCCAGCTCCGTCGCAGTGTGGGAGGATGTGAGAAGTTCCACGGTGCTGTCATTGCACATGCAGGAACGGAAAATACAAGAGTCTTCCGCGAGGTGAAGCAGCTTGGTGAAGAACTGGAAAGATTAAGTGACATGATTCCGGGATCTGTAAATGAAGCAGAAGTTGGAGTGATCTTTGACTGGGATAATTACTGGGCTTTGGAATACACAAGCGGCCCGTCGATCAGTCTCAAATATGTGGACCAGATCCACCGCTATTACCGTTATTTCTATGAAAAAAATATTGGCACCAGTATGATTCCGGTGGATGCGGATTTCTCAAAATATAAGATGGTGGTTGCACCGGTTCTTTATATGGTAAAACCGGGAATGAAAGAAGCACTGGAAGAGTATGTGAAAAATGGTGGTATTCTTGTGACAACCTATATGAGTGGTATTGTTGGAGAGTCAGATAATGTATACCTTGGCGGATATCCGGGACCGTTAAAAGAGATGGCTGGTGTCTGGGTGGAAGAAATCGATGCCCTTGCACCGGAACAGCATAACATCGTGACGTTCAAAGACGGAAGCCGGAGCAAATGTAAGATCGTATGTGATCTGATGCATCTGGAGGGAGCGGAGTCTCTTGGCGAATATACGGAAGATTTCTACGCAGGCATGCCGGCAGTGACCAGACATAGTTATGGAAAAGGAAAACTGTATTACATCGGAACCTGTATGGAAGAAGATGGAATTGCGAAGATTCTTTCCATGGCAGTAGAGGATGCAGGAGCAGAACCGGTTGCAGGAGCTGGAAACGGTCTGGAGATCGTGAAACGTAACAGAGAAGGAAAGAGCTTCTATTTTGTGATGAACTTCAGGGATGAAGAGCTGGAAATTCCGGAAGAATTTGCAGGCAAAACAGATCTGCTGAGTGGGAATGCAGTAGGAAAAGGAGAAAAACTTCCGAAGTTTGGTGTGAAGATTGTAGTGGAATAAAAATTTAAGATTGAAAATAAAAGGAAGCAGGAATTTCAGACAGGTGTAAGGCTGTCAGAGATTCCTGCTTCTTTGGGTTAGGCAGGAATTATTTAATGAAATTATTACTGTGACGGATGAGGATGCCTATGAGATGGCAAGACTTTCTGCAAAGACAGAAGGAATTTCGGTTGGAATTTCATCAGGAGCAGCGCTCTGGGCAGCGATCAAGGTGGCAAAGAGAGCTGAAAATGCAGGGAAGAATCTGGTTGCAATTTTGCCGGACAGTGGAGAGAGATATCTTTTCAGTGGAATTTATTCGGATGAAACGAAGAGATAGAAGAAGAGAGGATTTTTCATGCGGCTGAAAAATCCTCTCTTTTTCTATTCTTCAATCACCTGGATTTCCAGAAAATCAAAATCAATCGAATCCACGAAACTGTCCTGATAGAATCTCGCTTTGGAATGCCGCTTGAATTCGTTGATATTCACATCCAGCCAGATCGGTTTGCTGAGATCAAATTCATAGCAGATCTCATCCAGAGCATTGAAAATCTTGTGGGTTCTTGTATCGCCACTGTCATCACAGATGGTGGTATCTTTGATCATATGATTGTCTTTAAATTCTTTTCCCCATAAGCGGAACATGGTAAAATCCTCCTTATAATAAATATGAAAAATGCCGGTCAGGCGAAGAATGTTTATGTATCAAGTGATTTTCAGTATAGCGGATTTAGGGGAGAAAGTAAAGGAGACAGATTTTATTCTATGATTCTATGATATGATGTGCTATATTGATACTAAAGTTTATGAAAGAAAGAGAATCATTCTCAATAACATGGAATAGGATAAAGAAAAAAGACAGGGAATCAGAAAAATGTCTGGAATAAAACGAGAAACTATAATCCGGGTTATACTGGGAATCTGTATGATATTTGTATCGATTGGTATGATATATGGTAAGTCCAAAGCCGGGAACGCAGATGAAAAAGGCAGAACCTATATAGAAGAATCAGAAAAAACTGCAAAGCAGAAGAACACAGAGAAAAGCAGGAAAGACAGCACGGAATCAACAAAGACAGACAACACAATTAAAGCCCAGATGACAGAAGCGCAGCAGCTATCAGACACCGAAGCAAAAGGCATTGCCGAGGCTGAAGCGGTAGAAGCATCCATCCAGCCGGGACAGTATCCGGTGATGGGGATCAGCAGTATCCGCGCCTGGCAATTGGTAAATTATTTTAAAGCGTATGGAAGCACTTATCCGGCAGAAGTTTTGACGCAGGGAGGTGCACCGGATATTGAGACATTTGCACAGATGTATTATGAAGAAGCCACGGCAGAAGGCGTCCGTCCGGAGGTTGCATTTGCACAGGCGATGAAGGAGACAGGCTGGCTACAGTATGGTGGGGATATGCAGATCACCCAGTATAATTTTGCCGGGATCGGGACGACGGGAGGAGGCGTACCGGGGAATTCCTACCCGGATGTCAGAACCGGGATCCGGGCACAGATCCAGCATCTGAAAGCTTATGCGACAGACGAAGCACTTGTCAAGGAATGTGTAGATGACCGTTACTCTTACGTGACAAAGGGGAGCGCACCGTATGTAGAGTGGCTGGGGCAGAAAGAAAATCCGGAAGGGTATGGCTGGGCAACGGGTGAACGTTATGGATACGACATTGTAGAAATGATTCATGCAATGCGAAAATAAAAGAAATGTGTCAGATTGAGATTATCTAATTTATTAAAATACTATGAAGCTTGCCCGGGCTGTATAGATTTCAAAGAGAAAAAATGGTATACTGATTTTACTTTCGGGACGAAAAAGGGAGATAGATTCCGGAGGGAAGTATACATAAAAAGGGGAGATTACATGCAGTCAGCAATGAAGTATTACGATGACGTAGACAGCTGGAAGACCGTCATGTTTCTTTACAATTCCGCATTGAAAGAAGTAGGGACGAAGCTGGAGATACTGAACGATGAATTTCAACATGTACACAGATATAATCCGATCGAGCATATTAAGACCAGGATCAAATCCGCAGAAAGTATTGTGAAAAAGCTGAAGCGGTACGGATATGAGACAAGTATTGAGAATATGGTACGCTATGTCAATGATATCGCAGGAGTCCGTCTGATCTGTTCGTTTACATCCGATATTTACCGGCTTGCGGAGATGATCGGGAATCAGAGTGACTTAAAGGTTCTGTCGATCAAAGACTATATCAAGAATCCGAAGGAAAGTGGATACAAGAGCTACCACATGCTGGTGTCTGTTCCGATCTTTCTGTCGGACAGTGTGGTGGATACGAAGGTCGAGATCCAGATCAGGACAATTGCGATGGATTTCTGGGCGAGTCTGGAGCATAAGATTTATTACAAGTTTGAAGGACAGGCACCGGAGTATATCAGCCGGGAACTAAAGGAATGTGCGGATATGGTATCGGCACTGGATGACAAGATGCTGTCACTGAATGAAGCAATTCTGGAATGTCTGAAAGAAGGCGGTGAGAAGCCGGTTCCGGAGAAAACAGAAGAAGTGGATGCGGAGATCATTGAGAATCCTATGATCCGATAAAGAAACACAAGAAAGTAATTATAAGAAAGCAGGAGCAGTCAATTGATTGTTGAGGAGTATACTCAACGTTAACTGACTGTTCCTGCTTTTTTGACACCGAACAGAAAAAAATCATATTTAACAAAAACTTTACACAGCCAGGATTTCAGATTTTACAACCATTTTATATGATAGAGACCGTGAAGAAAAGAAAAAATAAAAACACATAAAACGGAGGATTTTAGTATTATGAAATTCAGAAAATTAATGGCAGTAGCACTTGTAGCAACAATGGCAGTTGGATGCGGAGGATCATCATCTGACAAGAGCGCAGAGGGCAGTACGGATAACAGCAGCGCAGATAGCGGAAGTGATTTTGATACATCAAATGATATCACAATCGTATCCCGTGAAGATGGATCCGGTACAAGAGGAGCTTTCATTGAGCTGTTCGGAATAGAAGAAAAACAGTCAGACGGAACGAAAGTAGATATGACAACAACAGATGCGCAGATTACAAATAATACATCGGTAATGCTTACAACTGTAGCAGGTGACGAATATGCAATCGGTTATGTATCACTCGGATCTTTAAATGACAGCGTAAAGGCTCTGAAGATTGACGGAGCAGAAGCTACAGCAGACAATATCGAAAATGGTTCTTACAAAGTGTCAAGACCTTTCAATATTGCAGTGAAGAAAGATCTTGATAATGAAGTTGCAAAAGATTTTATGGCATATATTATGAGTACAGAAGGACAGGAAATCGTATCAAATGAAAAATACATTCCGGTATCGGATGTAGAAGCTTATGCAGGATCAAAATCATCTGGAAAATGTGTAGTAGGTGGATCTTCTTCTGTATCACCGCTGATGGAAAAACTGATTGAAGCATATAAGAAAGTAAACCCAAATGCAGACATTGAGCTTCAGACTTCAGATTCTACAACAGGTATGACATCTACGATCGAAGGAAGCTATGATATCGGTATGGCATCCAGAGAACTGAAAGATGACGAAGCTTCAGAACTTGAAGCAACAGTAATCGCAACAGATGGTATTGCAGTGATCGTAAATAAAGCTAACACGGCAGATGAGCTTTCAGCAGATCAGGTAAAATCAATCTATGTTGGGGATGTTACAACATGGGATGAAGTTTCCAAATAAATAAAAGAGGAAATTAAAGAATGAAATCAAAAGCATGGACTGAAAAAGTCATGCAGGGAGTGTTCTTCATTGCCGCCTGTACTTCGGTGCTGGCGGTAGCTCTCATTTGCATCTTCTTGTTTGCAAATGGAATCCCTGCAATCAGACAGATAGGATTTGTAAAATTTATAACCGGTGATATCTGGCGTCCGGGAAATGAACTTTTTGGTATTTTTCCGATGATCATCGGAAGTATCTATGTGACGGCAGGAGCAATTATATTTGGTGTGCCGATCGGAATTCTGACTTCGGTATTTATGGCTATGTATTGCCCGAAGAAAATTTACAGACCGTTAAAAGCAGCAACTGAACTGCTGGCAGGTATTCCTTCGGTTGTATATGGCTTCTTCGGTATGGTGATCGTTGTTCCGATCATCAGGGACTTCGGAAGAACTTTAAAAATGATGGGACTGGTTCAGAAATCCGGCGATGGAAAAGGAATCCTGACTACATCAATTGTACTTGGTATGATGATCCTTCCAACGATCATCGGGACAACAGAAAGTGCAATGCGTGCAGTGCCACCACAGTACTATGAAGGCTCGCTGGCACTTGGAGCAACCCAGGAAAGAAGTATTTTTAAAGTTGTGATTCCGGCGGCAAAGTCCGGTGTGATCACAGGAATCGTACTTGGAATCGGACGTGCGATCGGTGAGACCATGGCAGTTATTATGATCGCAGGAAACCAGCCTAGACTGGTCAATAATATTCTGCTCGGTGTCCGTACTCTGACTGGTAATATTGTAATTGAGATGGGATATGCGACCGGACTTCACAGGGAAGCGCTGATTGCTACAGGAGTTGTACTTTTTGTATTTATCCTGATCATCAATTTTAGTGTTGCGCTGCTTAAGAGGAGGGGTGAACATGAGTGATCAGACGAAAAAACCTGTTTATATCAACCGGGAAAATTTTACAGATAAGATAAAAAGCTATCTGAGACATCCGGGATCCATGATTTTGATGTTTCTTGTGATGCTTGCGACATTTATCACGTTTGCATTGCTCCTGTTCCTGATTTTTTATATTTTGATCAATGGAATTCCGTACATTAAACCGTCATTATTTTCATTACATTATACATCGGACAATGCATCTGTTATACCAGCATTGATCAATACGGTTGTTATGACACTGCTTTCGCTTTTGATCGCAGTACCATTTGGCATTTTTTCAGCAATCTTTCTTGTGGAATACGCAGGAAAGGGGAATAAATTTATCGAAGTGATCCGCCTGACGACGGAGACTCTTTCGGGCATTCCGTCTATCGTATATGGTCTGTTTGGTATGCTGTTCTTTGTAAATACGCTGAAATGGGGATTTTCCGTTCTGGCAGGTGCATTTACTTTATCGATCATGATTCTTCCGCTGATCATGCGCCAGACAGAAGAAGCACTTAAAGCAGTTCCGGATTCTTACAGAGAAGGAAGCTTTGGACTTGGAGCCGGAAAGCTCCGTACCGTATTCCGTATCGTGCTTCCATCGGCAGTTCCTGGAATCCTTGCAGGTGTGATCCTTGCCATTGGACGTATCGTAGGAGAGACGGCAGCACTGATTTATACAGCAGGAACGGTTGCACAGGTGCCAAAGAATGTACTTGGTTCCGGTCGGACACTGGCAATCCATATGTATATGCTGTCAAGCGAAGGGCTGTATATGAACCAGGCGTATGCGACAGCTGTTATTTTGCTTGTACTGGTTGTTGCGATCAACACCTTTTCCGGTGTGGTTGCGAAGAAACTGACGAAAGCATAGAGAGGAAAAGAAAATGTCAAAGATAAGTGTAAAAAATCTTGATTTATATTATGGCGATTTCAAGGCATTGAAAAACATTAACCTTGAGATCGAGCCAAATAAGATCACCGCGTTCATCGGACCGAGTGGTTGTGGTAAATCCACACTTCTCAAGTCGATCAACCGTATGAATGATCTGGTAGAAGGATGCCGGATTGACGGCGAAATCCTTCTGGACGGACAGAATATTTTTAAAGGAATGGACGTAAATGTCCTGAGAAAAAGAGTCGGAATGGTATTCCAGAAACCAAATCCATTCCCGATGAGCATTTATGATAATATTGCTTACGGACCGAGAACGCATGGAATCCGTTCAAAGGCAAAACTGGATGATATTGTAGAAAAATCACTGCGTAATGCAGCTATCTGGGACGAGTGTAAGGACCGTCTGAAAAAGAGTGCACTTGGCATGTCCGGTGGACAGCAGCAGAGACTTTGCATTGCACGTGCACTTGCAGTAGAACCGGAAGTACTTCTGATGGATGAACCGACTTCCGCACTGGATCCGATCTCAACATCCAAGATAGAAGACCTTGCGATGGAATTGAAAAAAGATTATACTATCGTTATGGTAACACATAATATGCAGCAGGCAGTCCGAGTGTCGGACAATACCGCATTTTTCCTTCTTGGAGAAGTTGTAGAATATAATGATACTGAAAAATTATTCTCGATCCCGTCCGATAAGAGGACAGAAGATTATATTACAGGGAGGTTTGGTTAAATGCGGAACAGATTTGACAGACAGTTGGAAGAACTTAATGAGATGCTTATTCATATGGGAGAACTTTGCGAGACGGCAATTGAGGAAGCAACAGGAGCTCTGGAAGGGCATGATATTGCCAGAGCAAAGGCTGTCATTACAGCAGACAGCGAGATCGATCAGATGGAAAAAGAAATTGAAAATCTCTGCCTGAAGCTTTTACTTCAGCAGCAGCCAGTAGCGCGGGATCTGCGAAGAATCTCGGCATCACTTAAGATGATCACGGATATGGAACGTATCGGAGATCAGACTGCGGATATCGCAGATATTGTGATCGCAACAAAATCAACAGAGGAAAAGAGTCTGAAGGATATTAACCGGATGGCAGAGGCGACTGTAAAGATGGTAAGAGACAGTGTATCTGCCTATGTACAGAAAGATCTGGAGCTTGCAAGAAGAGTCATGGCAGCAGATGATGAGGTAGATGATCTTTTTGATCTGGTAAAAGGAGATCTGGTAAAATTTATTTCCGATCACAAAGGAAGTGCCGGAGATGAGGCAATCGACCTGATCATGATCGCGAAATATCTGGAGAGGATCGGAGATCATGCAACAAATATTGCAGAGTGGGTTGAATTTTCAATTACAGGTATTCATGCAGGCGGAACTGCAATCTAAAAGAAATTAAAGGAGAACGAGAATGATTTTTTGTGTGGAGGATGAAGCGAACATCCGGGAATTAGTAGTATATACACTTGAAACTACGGGATTTGAGGCCCGTGGATTTGAAGAAGGCACATCATTCTTTGAAGCTCTGGCAGAGAAACTGCCAGAGCTGATTTTGCTTGATATCATGCTCCCGGGAGAAGATGGAATGGAGATACTGAAGAAGCTGAAGACTTCTGGGAGAACCAAAGACATTCCGGTCATCATGGTTACGGCAAAGGGGGCAGAATACGACAAGGTCATGGGACTGGATGCGGGAGCAGATGATTATGTGACCAAACCATTTGGAATGATGGAACTGGTATCCAGAATCCGTGCAGTACTCAGACGGACATCGAAAAAAGAAGAGGATGATACCTATGTGCTGGGTGAGATCCGCATGGACCGTAAAAAGCATGAAGTAACGGTAGCGGGAGAACCGGTAGCATTAACATTGAAAGAATATGAGCTGTTGAGAAAACTTATGGAGAATCAGAATATTGTTTTGACAAGAGATAAATTACTGGAAGAAATCTGGGGATATGATTTTGACGGTGAGACCAGAACGGTAGATGTCCATGTAAGAACCCTGCGCCAGAAGCTGGGACAGGCAGGAGAATATATTGAGACTGTCCGGGGGGTTGGATACCGTATAGGAGAGATCGATGCGAAATAGAATCCAGAAAAGTATGATTTTTGTGGTTACGATGTCACTCCTGATCTCGTATATTCTGGTTACTCTGGTTATTTACCGGCAGGCGCTGGATATCCGGCGCAGTGAACTGGTTCAGGAGGCAGAATATATCCGGGCGGCAATAGATATATCCGGAGAAGAATATTTTGGCACCATGGATAAGGTCAGTAAGCGCACCAGGGTAACATGGATTGATAAAGACGGAAAAGTACTTTATGATACCGGAAATGATCAGGAAACGCTGGCAAACCACAAATCAAGAAAAGAATTCAAAGAGGCATTGGCAAATGGAAGTGGACAGGATATCCGTATGTCAGACAGCAAAGGACAGGAGATGTACTATTATGCGCTGAAGATGGATGACAGCTCTGTCCTGCGTGTGTCGAGAGGCATGGATACGGTCTGGAATACAGCATTTATGATCTTGCCGTATATGATTGCAATCGGGGGCATGATGGCATGTGTTGCATGGTTTATGACAAGGCATCAGGTGAAAAGGCTGATTGCACCGATTAACAATCTGGATCTGGAAGAACCACTGGAAAATGATGTATATGAAGAGTTGCATCCGCTGCTTGAAAGAATTGACAGGCAGAATAAAGAAAAAGCAGCAATTGAACAGATGAGGAGAGAATTCTCTGCAAATGTTTCCCATGAGCTGAAGACTCCTCTGACTTCGATTTCGGGATATGCAGAAATTATGATGAATGGTCTTGTAAAATCGGAAGATATGCAGGGATTCAGTGAACGGATCTATAAAGAGGCGAGCAGGATGATCACCCTGGTCGGTGATATTATCAAGCTGTCAAAACTGGATGAGGGCAGTGTGGAGCTTGAAAAAGAGAATGTGGATCTGTATCAGATGACAAGGGAGATCGTGAGCCGTTTGGCGCTTCAGGCAGAAAAACACAAAATACAGGTTGAAGTGGTAGGAGAACATGTGGAATGTTTTGGAATCCGTCAGATCCTGGATGAGATGATCTACAACATCTGTGAAAATGCCATCAAATACAATAAAGAAAATGGAAAAGTAAATATCTGGGTTGGAAATACACTGAACGGGAAAAAGGTCATTGTCCAGGATACCGGAATTGGAATCCCAAAAGAGCATCAGGATCGTATTTTTGAGCGTTTTTACCGGGTGGATAAGAGCCATTCCAGAGAGACCGGTGGAACAGGTCTGGGTCTTTCAATTGTAAAGCATGGAGCACTTTTGCATAACGCAGAAATCCATGTGGAAAGTGAAGAAGGAAAAGGTACAAAAATGGAGCTTATTTTTCATTGTTAAAAAACTGTTTACAATTGGGAAATTAAAGGTATAATGTATAGAAAAAAGCTATGAAATATTATAGCTTTTTTCTATTTTATATCAAAAACAGAATCATGTATAATAAAAAGTAATATGACTAAAATTAAAAAATGGTTGAATTTGGTATGGAAGAGTGCCGGATACAATCTGTGTAGAGATTCACATGGAAAATGAGAGGAAACTATGGAAGAACAGAAGCAGAGTACGAGCAGCAATTATTTTAAAGGATTATCCAGAAGGGATTATATCCAGAAAGCACATGAGATCATTCAGCAAGAAGGGATTCAGGCAGTATCTATCCGCAGGATTGCTAAGGAGATGGGGTGCTCATCAGCAAGTCTGTACAGGTACTTTGATAATGTGTCAGAACTTTTATACTATGCAGAACTCAGAATTTTAACCGGTTACATAGACAGGCTGAATGAGGCTGAGAAATCCTGGAAGAATATGTGGCAGGTATATGTAGGTGTGTGGGATTGTTATGCAACGGAGGCATTTCATAATCCGGAAGCATATAATCTGTTATTTTTTGAGTATAACAATGTAAAACTCAAAGAAGCAATGCGGGAATATTATGAAATGTTTCCGGAAGATATTGTAAATGTTAACCGCTTTTTCTACAATATGCTTCAGACACCAAGCTTTCTGGCACGTGATTTTGAGATGTGCAAGCGGTGTATCAATGTTGGTGGTATTACATATGACAATGCAGTAAAATTAAACCGGATGGTGTGCATGCTCTTTGAAGGCTATTTCAAAGATGTATATGAAAACGGGATAGAGGAAGAGCAAATTCCGGAACGTGTAAAACTGATGGTAGATGATGTAGATACGATCGTTATGGCTCTTGCCAACAATCTGAAAGGCTATAAAGGATACCGTAAATAAGGAAAAAACGCCGGTTTTTGGTTATTTTTAAATACAATCCTTGTTAAAAATTTAATTAAATTGCAATCCAAAAAAAACGTGGTAAAGTATATGTGAAAGTATCGAACACACGAAATAAGGAGGCAATTTAATGGACAATATGAAAGGCTTCGGCATGATGATTCATGAGCTGAAGAAAAATCCAAAAACGATCGTTTTAACAGAAGGAACAGATGAGAGAATTCTTGAGGCAGCTTCCCGTCTTTTAGCAGGAAACTTCCTTACACCAATTCTTGTTGGAAATAAAGAAGCAGTATTAGAAGCAGCTGAAAAGTATGGATACAACATCCGTGGCGGAGAGATCATTGATCCGGATGATTATGAGAGATTTGACGAGATGGTAGAACTGTTCTGCGAACTTCGTAAGAGCAAAGGTGTTACACCGGAGCAGGCAGCAAAGACACTTAAGAGCAACAACTATTTTGGAACCATGCTGGTTAAGATGGGAGTTGCAGATGCACTTCTTGGAGGAGCTACTTACTCTACAGCAGATACCGTACGTCCGGCACTTCAGCTGATCAAGACCAAACCGGGATCAAGCTGTGTATCTTCCTGCTTCATTTTGGTTCGTCCGTCAGCTACAGGCGAGAACGAAGTTCTTGCTATGGGTGACTGCGCGATTAATCTCAAACCAACAGAGGAGCAGCTTGCAGAAATCGCATGGGAAGTTGCAGAATGTGGTAAACACTTTGGTATCGATCCAAAGGTTGCATTCTTAAGCTACTCTACACTTGGATCTGGAAAGGGTGAAGATGTAGATAAGATGCGTAATGCAGCAGCAAAAGCAAAAGAACTGTATCCTTCACTTCCAATCGAAGGAGAGCTTCAGTTTGATGCAGCTGTATCTCCGCGTGTTGCAAGAACAAAATGCCCGAACAGTGAAGTAGCAGGTCAGGCAAATACATTTATCTTCCCGGATATCAACGCAGGTAACATCGGATATAAGATCGCACAGAGACTTGGTAACTTTGATGCATACGGACCGATCCTTCTTGGTCTTAATGCACCGATTAACGACCTGTCCCGTGGATGTAATGCAGAAGAAGTTTATTCTATGGCAATCATCACAGCAGCACTCGTAGAAGACTAAGAGTATTGACAAATATTCAGACGAAAATTATAATATAACAAACAAGGGCGTTTTCAAAATGGATTGAGAACGCCCTTTTTGTGGATACGATGAGCCAAGTGCAGATTTGTGCTTGCACAACGGATCTGCATTTGGCGAATGTACATCACCTGATGTTGGAAAAGGTAAAAAATCCTCTTGCAAGCAAGCTTGCATCGGCTTTCTGCCCTTTTGACTCTGGTATTATCATTTTATTTATGAGTAGTAAAAACGGGAGGATTTGTATGAATATGAAAAATTATACGAGAGAAGATATCCTGAATCTTGTCGAGGAAGAAGACGTGGGATTTATCAGGCTGCAGTTCACCGATATTTTCGGAACAATGAAGAATGTAGCGATTACAGTAAGCCAGCTTAAGAGAGCACTGGATAATAAATGTATGTTTGATGGATCTTCGATAGAAGGATTTGCCAGAATCGAAGAATCGGATATGTATCTGCACCCGGATCTGAATACATTTGAAATTTTTCCGTGGCGACCGCAGCAGGGAAAGGTTGCAAGATTTATCTGCGATATTTACAGACCGGATGGAACAGCTTACGAAAGCGATCCGAGACATGTTCTTAAGAAGGTACTTTCCGAGACAAAAGAGATGGGATATGACTTTAACGTAGGACCGGAATGCGAATTTTTCCTGTTTGAGACGGATGATGCGGGAAATCCGACGACGATTTCCAATGAACGTGCAGGATATTTTGATCTGGGACCTTTGGACCAGGGAGAGAATGCAAGACGTGATATTGTTCTTACAATGGAAGATATGGGGTACGGTGTGGAGGCATCTCATCACGAGATGGCACCGGCACAGCATGAGATCGATCTGGAATATACAGAGGCGTTGGATGCAGCAGACAATATCATGACATTTAAGCTCGTTACCAAAACAATCGCAAAAAGACACGGGCTTCATGCTACATTTATGCCAAAGCCAAAGGATGGTATCCATGGCTCAGGAATGCATCTGAATATGTCTCTGTCAAGAGATGGAAAGAATGTTTTTGCAGATGAAAAAGATCCGAATGGTCTGAGCAAGGAGGCTTACTATTTTATCGGCGGACTTATGAAACATATCAAAGCGATCAGCTTTATCACAAATCCGATCGTGAATTCCTATAAGAGACTGGTTCCCGGATATGAGGCACCGGTATATATTGCCTGGTCAGCGAATAACCGGACTCCTCTGATCCGTATTCCACGGGTATCAGGGGAAAGCACAAGAGTCGAACTCAGAAGTCCGGATGGGGCAGCAAATCCATATCTGGCACTTGCCGTATGTCTGGCTGCCGGAATGGAAGGAATTAAAAACAAGATCCTGCCGCCGGAGAGTGTAGATGAAAATATTTACGAAATGACAGATGTGGTGAAAAATGCACTTGGAATTGAGGAGCTTCCGGCAAGCTTAAGAGAAGCAATCACAGAATTCCAGAAAGATCAGTTTATGCAGGAAGTACTGGGAGAAGAACTGTCACAGAAGCTGATCGAGTCAAAGCGTGCAGAATACAGAGAATACCGCACTCAGGTTACAGAATGGGAAATTAATGAGTACTTACAGAAATTCTAAAGAAACTTTCCAATTCTAAAGGCAGGAGGCTGGTATTATGAGCAGTATTATTGTTGTATTTCCAAAAAAGGAGATTGCAACCAATATTCGCAATATACTGGTACGAAATGGATTTGACGTGATTGGTGTGGGGGTAACCGGAGCACAGGCGGTTCAATTGGCAGATAATCTGGATGATGGAATTGTAGTTTGTGGTTATAAAATGACAGATATGTTATATAATGAATTGAGAGATTATCTGCCGAGTACGATTGAGATGCTTTTGATCGCATCGCCGGAGAAATGCAGTGACAGGACGCCGGGAGTGATCAGCCTGTCGATGCCATTTAAGGTATTTGATCTGATGAACACGATCGAGATGATGGCACAATCGATTGGCAGGCGGAGAAAGAAAAGAAGAGCAGAGCTTAAGAACCGGAATCCGGAGCAGCAGGCACTTGTAAAAGAGGCAAAGAGTCTTCTGATGGAACGTAATAATATGACGGAGGAAGAAGCGCATCGCTATCTGCAGAAATGTAGTATGGAGAGCGGTGTCAATATGGTGGAGACAGCTCAGATGGTACTTAGTATTATGGCGGAATAAAGGAGATTAAAGAGGCAGGATATATGATCTTTACAAAAATGCATGGTCTTGGAAATGATTATGTGTGTATAAACTGCTTCAGAGAAAGGGTGGAAGATCCACCTGGATTTGCAAGAACACTTTGTGACAGGCATTACGGGATCGGAGCGGATGGTCTGATTCTGATATGTCCGTCAAAGGTGTCTGATTTTAAAATGGAGATATACAATTCGGATGGATCTGTTGCCGGGATGTGCGGCAATGGCATCCGATGCCTTGGAAAATATGTATATGATTACAGACTTACCGGAAAGGAAACTATCAGTATCGAGACGAAATCCGGAATTCGTAACATGCACCTTCATATTCAGGATGGGAAAGCCTGCGGTGCTATGGTAGATATGGGTGTTCCAAGACTGAACGCACACAGCATTCCAATCCTGAGCGAAAAGGATCTGGTGATCAATGATCCGATTGAGGTACAGGAGAAGAACTACCGCATGACCGGGATTTCGATGGGAAATCCGCATGCGGTAATCTTTTCAGAAGAGATAAATGGGATTTCTCTGGAAGAGACAGGAAGGGAGTTAGAATTTCATCCGAGATTTCCGGAGAGGGCAAATATCGAGTTCTGTCATGTGACTGCGAGGGACCGGATGGAGATCCGTGTGTGGGAGAGGGGTGTTGGTGAAACGCTTGCCTGCGGAACCGGAGCATGTGCAGCAGTTGTGGCTTCCGTGCTGAATGACTTGACAGATGAGGAAGTAATCGTTAAATTATTAGGTGGAGAGTTATCTGTCAGATGGGACCGTAAGGTGAATCATGTATTTTTGGAGGGACCTGCGGTTAAAGTATTTGATGGTGTACTATAAAGATCAAATCACAAAGGAGACGACATATGTACAGTGTAAATGAAAACTACTTAAAGTTACCGGGAAGCTATTTGTTTTCCAATATTGCCAAAAAAGTTGCAGCGTTCTCAGCAGCGAATCCGGATGCACCGATCATCCGTTTGGGAATCGGTGATGTAACACAGCCGCTTGCACCTGCGATCATCGAAGCGCTTCACAGTGCAGTTGATGAGATGGCACACGCAGAGACATTCCACGGATATGCACCGGATCTTGGATATGAATTTTTAAGAAGCGCGATCGCAAAGAATGATTTCCAGGCAAGAGGATGTGATATTGCTGCAGATGAGATCTTTATCTCAGACGGAGCAAAGAGTGATTCTGGAAATATCCAGGAGATCTTTGGACCTGACTGCAGAATCGCAGTAGGAGATCCGGTATATCCTGTATATGTGGATACAAACGTAATGGCAGGACGTACAGGAACTTACGATCCAAAGACAGAAACATGGAGCAATGTAATCTACATGCCTTGTACAGCAGAAAATGGATTTGTACCGGAACTGCCAAAAGAAGTACCGGATATGATCTATTTATGTTTCCCGAACAATCCGACCGGAGCGGCTATCACAAAAGATGAACTCCAGAAATGGGTAGATTATGCAAATAAAAACGGGGCAGTGATCATTTATGATGCTGCATATGAAGCATATATCACAGAGGAAGATGTACCACACAGTATTTTTGAATGTGAAGGAGCAAGAACCTGTGCAATCGAACTTAGAAGTTTTTCTAAGAATGCCGGATTTACAGGAGTACGTCTTGGCGCAACAATCATTCCGAAAGACCTTAAGTGTGGAGATGTGATGCTTCATTCGCTGTGGGCAAGACGTCACGGAACAAAATACAATGGAGCACCTTATATTGTACAGAAAGCCGGAGCTGCTGTTTATACAGAGGCCGGAAAAGCACAGATAAAAGAGCAGATCGCATACTATCAGAAGAATGCAAGAACGATTTATGAAGGTCTGAAGAATGCCGGATACACGGTATCCGGAGCAGTGAACTCACCATATGTATGGTTAAAGACGCCGGATAACATGACATCATGGGAATTCTTTGATTTCCTTCTTGAAAAAGCAAATGTAGTTGGAACTCCGGGATCAGGATTTGGACCGAGCGGGGAAGGATACTTCCGCCTGACAGCATTTGGAAGTTACGAGAATACGTTGGAAGCGATCAAGAGAATTGAGAATATTTAATTGAAAATTTGGCTGCCGGGACGGGCGTCGGATCACGGTGTGGATTTGGCGGTGGACTCTGGCGTGAACAGCCTGTAACATGAAAAGAAAGAGAAAAGTGTGATACCAGACTCATTCGACGGAAAATCTGATGATTTTCCATCTCAGGAGTCTTCGGAGTTTCGTACTTGGGGTACGAAATCCGATCACACTTTTCTCTTTTTTCATTAACAGGCTGTAACACGCCGCCATATACCGCCAAATCCACACCGTGATCCGACGCCCTGGGCGCTGCAGACAATTTAAAATGATACCTGGCTTTAAGCTTTATTCAACCGTTATGTG
>ERZ894209.346-NODE-346-length-29380-cov-20.666257_pt1 | contig 29380 bp, 28 predicted proteins | sample MGYA00380288_ERZ894209 | MGnify/ENA primary metagenome ERZ894209 (study PRJEB32331, sample SAMN06328482) | human gut metagenome | biome: human gut microbiome; feature: stool | host: Homo sapiens | collected 2013-12-13 ... | reverse complement strand
TAATAAAAGCCGTATCTATGCGGTTTAATTATAAATCGCTTTTAATTACTTTCAACAGTTTATAGCGCACTTTTAGAGTAATGGCGCACTAATGGCGCACTGAAAGGACGTCGATATTTTGATAACGCAAAACTGCGTTTTCTGAATTGGCTTTCTTAAAATTTAGATATCTCCAAAATTCGTATGCACAAAATTGAAATTTCAAAACGTAATAAAACGTAATATTAGTAGTAGAAATTCGGACATACCAAAAATGAGACTTTCAGAACAAAGCTAAAAAACGCCCTTTTAAGCCCTGATAATTTTTACTATAGAAGTATTACAAAAGCATTATCGTTGATTCTGATAGCACTATAGAGCGTTTAAACATTAATACCAAATCTTTATATACAAAAATAGGAGCAGGATAATAGTCCCGCTCCTTAATTTTGTTATGCTACTTGAAGAGGGTCTGAAACGGTTTCACATTCAGCAATTGTAAAAGGGTCAATATCAATACAATTAGATGGATCGAAGCAACCGGATAAATCCCATGCAACTGTATCATTCATAACAGTCAAAGCTTTTTTAAAGAAATCAGGGTCTTTCAGTTTTTCCCAGACACCGCCTTTATTAACAAGATGTTTTACTGAAACTTTTCTGACAGTTCCGTCCAGCATATAAGCGAATACTGTAAAATCTTCTCCGGCTACTGCCTGAACAACAACTGGAAACATATCTTCTTGCATTAATGATTGCTCCTTTCTGTTATATTAACGGATTGATTCTGTTTAATGGCTGATTCTGTTTAGACAATTCCCAATCCTGCATAAGTTCGTCTCTGTGAATTTCACACCATGCAAGTATTAATTTTATCTGCTTGTTTGGTAAACTTCCACGTATAACAGAACCATTTAAAATATCAATCATAGCTTTTTTTCTAGCATATTCAACGTGAAAATACGGCGGGTTATGGTCTGCATAGTACATTGTAACTCTTATTCCATAAAATAAACTTATTTCAGGCATTATTTATATCCTCCTGTTTTTCGTTTCTATTAATCTTCTCGTCAATAGCTTCATTGATAAAGCCATTAATCGATTTGCCCTGATTTTCGGCAGCAGTCTTTATTATATCTTTTTTGCCTTTAGGCATTCTGACTTTCAATTCATCATAATTATTTTTCATATATTTAGCTACTGCTTTTTGCTGTGCCTTACTTGCGGGAGCCATGCATACACCCTCTTTCTATACCTATATTATATCATATTTTTGTATCGGGTACAATATACAAATTACACAATATATCGGGTACGATATGATATAATATAATATAATCACAGTCAAGGGAACGGCTGAATTAAAAAAGGAGGTAAACCGTTATGTTAAAGGACATCAGGAGCAAGGTTATGAGAATAGCTAACAGATTGGTCGTCCAAGGTTATGTAAGAGCCAATGCAATGATAACCGCCTGGAAGCTGATTCGTTACAGAGCATTGAAAACTAAGGTAAACGGCACATCATTCGATAACCGTCAGAATGTTCTCCAGCTCCTTTGCAAATACAATCCTACTGATATTGCTGTTAAGCTTATCCGTGACCGTCTGAATGCCTTTGACAGAAACGCTATAGCGGTTACAGCCGCCGTTAAAGGCAAGGTCAGTGCAGTAATAGGGTATCTCCCGAAAGCCGTAGCAAGCGTTATAGCCGCCTTAATGGACAAGGGTATAAATGTTAATGCCGATACTCTTTCAATCGTTGGAGGACATGGGGAGCTGGAAAACTACGGGGCAAGAATAAATATAAAATTGTGATTAAATAAAGTGATTTTTGTCACGTTTCAAGTGAATTTTGTCACGCATTGTCACATTTTTATATCAAGCTGTAAAACACGTAAATAAGCCGCTTATGACAGTTTTGTCCTTTCTGTCCTTTTTGTCACGTACCCTTTAAAATAAAAATCGGAGCAGGTTATTCCTGCTCCTTAATTTTATTTATTATCTAAATATTGCTTTAAACATTTTATCCATTCTGGAACATCTTTATTTTTGGTTAATAATTCACCATTTCTATACTCAGCTTTTTCAACAAATCCGTTTTCATTATCATAAAGCTTAACTTCATTACAGTAAGGCAGAATATTTGCTAAATCTTCAAAGCGTTTGTTATATCTTCGTTTAACGTCTTGTTCCGGAATATCATGCCCGCCCTTTTCGACACGATTCTTTATACGTTTAATGCTTTCATCAGCAGAATTAACCCCGATATAATAAAGACGTATAAAATAATCAAGTTCTCTTGCTTTTTTTATAGTTTTCAACGTGCGAGAGCCGGAAAGTGTTGTTTCTTGTGTAAAATTGATTCCCATTTTAAGACTGTTATTAATACGTTTAATTGCTTCTTTACCGCCCCTTATTCTATCTCCGCCTAATGCAGCGGTTATTTTATCAGTATCAATAATAACGCCTAAATCATTACTTTCCGCAGCTAAAACTCCAGTAAGGCTGCTTTTGCCTACGCCGTTAACTCCGCCGATTATTGTATATATCTTCATTCTTTGTCCTCCACATACTCCATAATGTCACCAGGCTGGCAGTCTAACGCTTTACAGAGTTTGGATATTGTTTCAGTAGTAACGCTCTTACCATTTTTTATAGCCGTTAATGCACTTTGAGAAATAATATTTTCTTGTCTGATTTTATATGTGGTCAATCCTTTTTCTTTCATTAAAGCTAATAATTTATTATATTTTATCGGCATTATAATTCTCCTTTTATGTTGCGATATTATTTTAACCTTATTTTATCCCATTATCATTATATCACAATTATTCACGGATTTCAATGTACAATATATACATTATTTTCCGTGAATGTTTGTGTACATTGGCAATTGACTAATCACGGGAAATAGTGTATAATATAGATACAGTCAATGGAGAAACCCAAATAATATAAAAAGGAGTTACCAAATATAGATATTACTTCCAGCCGTTTTCAATAGCTTTTTATATAAACGGCGCACTATTTTGATTTTTAAATAAAAAATAACGCCCTCTGAATTACTTCAAAGGGCGTATTTACGTTGTCAAGCGCTGACAAAATAGATGAATGATAAAAGTGGACTAAAGGGTTCAAACTGCGTTAAGGTTATCAACCCCTATTTTCCTTGTTTTCTCATTGCTTCAACAGCGTTATCAATGCTATCCGAAACATTAGATTTAGACCATTCAGACCAAAACTTAATTGTCGCACTATTGGGTTCGATTTTAGGTTTATCAATAAGAATTCTGCTTGGCAATAAACTTGCGTCTCCTACAGCAATTGCTTCACCGATATCAAGAATAGGTAATAAGTCTGCAAAGTTTCCTATACTGTCAGGAAGTAATTTTTTTATTACATTCTGATCATCTGAGTTTGTCAATCTCATAGCAATAAAATTACTGCTTTGACTCAAATCAGTATGATTTACTTCGGAAGGTCGTTGACTGATAACTACCAATCCTACACCGTATTTTCTTCCCTCTTTTGCTATCCTTTCGAAACTAAAATACAGAACGCGTAAAAGGTGATGGCGGCCGTGAAAAAAATGGTGACTTTAACGGAAAACTGTCGAGATTTATTCAACGTCTTAGTTCCAAAGTTTCTGATAAACGGCTGAACTTTATGTTTTCAAGTGATAAATCATTGTTAGAATATGATTATATGAATAAGCTTTGCAAACAATTAATGTCACCTGTCAGCCAATTTTTTCTGTGCAACAATGGATGGATAAAGATAAACTTAATCCCATTGCAATTTCCTGTGACGAGGCTCATTTGTATATTCCGGCAAATGCACAGAAGAGCGTTGAAGTTTCAAGCTTACATAAATTTTCCAAATAAGAAAGTTTATCCTTGTTGATTTCCATTTCATAGCCCCCTATAAAATCTATACTTAACCATAATTGGATAGGTGATCAATTATTTTTGATTTAATATCGATAACTGTCACTTCTGTTTCTCCGATATTAATATCATTAAAAAAAGTATAATTAAATAAATACAACTTTTTGTTTTTTAAATATATTTCAGCTGAAATAATATCTCCAATATTATTAATATCTATTTTGAAATCATACATCCTTATTACCTGATTATTTTCATTTGTGAGGTATTTTATCTCTAAAAAATATATAGTTTTTTGAGATGATGAAACCGAAACAGAGAAATATGTGTCATTATCATTTATTTTGATGTTTGGAATAGATATTGCATCCTGATATTAATGTAGTTAATTTCTTTGACTACAGTTAAGCTAATACTTTTAAATGTAAACACTTATTTGTGATAACCTTAGAACTTTTACAAATCTGAATTATCGTCAAGTGAAATATTAAGTTTGTTTTACTCTTTTGAATTTTTGCAGCAGTTTTGTAATCTCTATTGATTGAAATTAATCATGGATATAGCATTATACTATACCAATAATTTTTTTATTCAATAAGATGCAAACTCTTTTATAAGCGCAATAATATTAGGTAAATTACCATTTAACCTGTTGTAGATAAATACTACACCAACAAATATAAGGAATGAACACAAAAAAATGCGTGGCGATCATCCATATACCATTTGTTTTTTTTAACATATCTTTATCACGCTTTTTTTGGTACTTTTTAAACTTAATAAAACGATAAATACCAAAGCCTATAGCAATTAAACCTAAAGAAACATCCCAGTAAGAAAATATTGTTTTCATTCTTATCAACTCACCTTAACCGTATATTTTTCGAGTATGTTACTCAGATTTCTAATATTATTTTGAGCATGCTCTTGATTGTCTTTATCCAGCCATTCCGAATACCAAGGAAACGATAGCATAGAAGATAAAGACAGTAAAACAATATACATCAGGGTATATGCTGCTGTTTGATGAAAAAATTTTATTTAGTCCACTTTTATAATTCATCTATTTTGTCAGCGATTGACAGGGCATTTTGATCATTATATGTATTACTTAATTGAAACTTAATCTACAGGTTCATAATCAATAACTGATGTTTCATCTGTTGCTTCAAGTTTAAATATAACAGGGCGAAGTCCGTCATTGCAGCTGCAAATTGCCACACCTTTTGTTTTTATCCAATCTCCATAGTAGAATAATTCATTTTCCGCACCATGAGCTAATGCAAAAACATACTGATAGATAGCTTTCCATGCTTCATCACAAAGTCCTGCCGGTTTAGCATAATACGCATAGAATACTTGTCCCTCTTTAAGCATAGGACAAGCGGTTAATCCATCTGCACCGTATTCTTTTGCCAATTCTTCATTGAACATTTTTCGAACGACTGTTATCTTAACTTTTTTCATTCCAATACCTCCATTGAATATCTGAAAATTCATTATATCATAAATCGTAACATATTTCAAACACTATCTCGACAATATCAATCTCGTCAGCGGATCAATACCTCTTGCAATGAGAATTTTATTGTGTTTGGGCGTTTGGAAACCGTAATGAAATTCTCATCGAACGCATATAAAGAAATATCCCCATTATTAATTATTTTTCTTAAGCCATATGCTGGCGCCATATGGCAAACTGCTGTATACAGGAATATTTGTAGGCCAATTTTTCATAAATATATCTGAATATTTATATAATAACATATCCTGAAAGAATTGTATTGAGTAATTTGGGTTATTTTGTAAAAATGCCCTTAGAATATACAGCTCATTCCAAATAAGGCCTTTATTAATTATCCAGTCTTTAGGATATTCAAACGGATAAAAAATATCATGAAAGTGAATATATACGCCTTTATTTAATTGCGGTAATATCTCAAATAAAAGATAATTAACATCAGATCCGACCTTTGAAACATGAGAAGAATCTATAAACAGTATATCTCCTTCAGATAATTGCTTAAAGAAATCTAATGAAATATCCTGAAGTTCTTTTACATGTAATTCTATATTGTCATCGGATTTCAATAGCATTTTTAGGCGTTCTGGATGAGGCTCTATAAAAGAAATATGTAATTTATTTTCTAAATAATACTCATTAGTATCAAGAGTGACTGCACTGCTATAACCGGAACCGATTTCGATAAGTCTTTTAGGATTTAAAATACGTAACATACAGTGTAAAGCAATTGCATCAGCCGCACCGAACCATTGGTTTTCATAATAATATCTGAGACCTTTTTTAGAATCGGATAATGTTAATTGCCAGTCCGGCAGCGTAGGATACAGTTCTATCATTTTATATAAAATTTCAAGCTGTTTTTTCTCATTAAAATCAATATCTTTAACAGTTATATTTTTATTAAATATACGATCGGATTTCTTTAATATTTTTTCATTATCAGGATATAAAGAAAAATAGTGTCCAATGGGATATAAATTACTTTCTGATTCCGGTAATAATCTAATTATTTTCATTAATTCATTTGGACATATATATTTCATACCGTTTATTTTTAATTTTTCATATACTTTTTGAAATATTTCCGGATCTCTATCCGAAATTAATACTAATGTATTGTCGGAAATTTTCTTTAAATCTTCTAAAGAAATAAAATTTAGTTCCTGTAAATTTTGATTATTTATATAGTTATAATCGTCAAAAATATAATCAACTTTAATATTTGCATTGCATAAATTTTTATACAATAATATACCAAATTCTTCTATTCCTGCAATAACCTTGTATTTAATATTTACATCTAAGGATTTAATATATAAATCAATAATGCTGTACTTATTAAATATCTTCATATTTTCCTCCTTATGCTTTCAATCTGATATTCTATATACCTGACTATGACAAACAATAATTATTTTTAATTTATCATAATGAATAAAATAATTCAAGCTATAAAGGAATAATTATTGAAGATTCTGTATAATTATACAAACTATTGTATTAATATTTAGAGAATATAACCAAAAATATCCATTCCTTTTTTACTGATTCAATCTATTATTTCTAAAAAAGTTTTTGAAATTGACTCATATTATTTTATGTTGGCAATGAATTCCATTATTTAATAATATAGTTTAATTCATAATTGATTACTATCTTATAAACGGTGATTTCTTGACTTTTTAAATACTGTATGATATAATAACAAAAGATATGTTAATATACGTATAATTATTATATCTATTTTGCTACATTATGAATAACATTTATTAATTATGGAGGTCAATATTTTAATGAAAAGATTGGCAATGATTTTATCAATGGCTGTGGCGCTGTTAATGACGACAGCCTGCACAAGCGACGATAAAAGCGACGAGAAGGAAACTGAACAGTCAATTACAGCAGAGTCTTCGGCAGCCGAAATAGAAGTTACCGAAGAGGCGCCGGAAGAGACAACTTTTTTTGAAGAAGAAACAACTGTAAAGGCAGAGGCGGATGATTTTGTACCTGTTGAAGGATTGAGCGAAAAATACGGCGATCTTGAAAACAGAAGCTTTTCCTATAAGGGTAAGATTTTCAAGCTTGGAGAAAGCACTTTGCAGGATCTGATTGACGGCGGAATTCCGTTTAAGGAAAGCGAATTGAATAATATCGGCAATAACGTAAATAAAAACTACGAAACCGGTACGTACAATGTGAAAATTAATGATAATGTATCTATGCAGTTCCAGTTTATAAATATTACAGATTCCAATATAACTGAGTCAGAGGCTCTTCTTTCATATGTAAGATGGTATGCTCTTCATGTTCCTCAGTCTGATTATGATGAAAGCAGGAATGCGGAATTCTCTGAAAATATCAGCAGCGCTGCAAAAGACGTGTGTTTCTCTTTTCCTCTTACGCTTACTAAGGAGCAGCTCTTAGAAAACAATAATAACGCTACTGAATTTAATGATAATTTCAATAGTGTCGAATACAAGATTGACTCCGAAGTATACATGGGTGACAGCGGCTACTCTTTTGAATTTAATAAAGATACTGATCAGTTGAAAGAAATAAGTATTTCGTGGCTACCTTAATCGCGGATTAATAAAATAACATTGTTCAATGTAAATGTATAATTTTAAAAGGATACTTATTAAAAACAATACCGCATGCCATGTGCGGTATTGTTTTAGCTTGCGGTTATTCTAAATATTATGTGCTATATGCTTTTAAATAATAAAAATGATTGCGGAAAAAGATTTCTGCAATCATTTAATTTTTTATAGCTTTATATAGCTTTTTTATTTCTGCCGACATCATAACGGTAATTTTTATTTTCTGCATAACGCCAAGCATCTGCAGAGTTCACAAGGAGAAATTCATTTGAATCAGCAGATATAAATTTTAAATAATCCTCTTTTATACGAAGAATACTAATATATTTGTAGGGGAGGGTAATTACAGTTGAATAGCTGTTTATCATAAATAAATAAGAATTAGTTAAAATTCCTCTTAGCCGGCTTAATTCATCGCATTCCTGCTCTGACATATATTGCTTAAGATTTTTTTGCTTTACTGATTTTTCATGATCGCTGTTATTTCTTTTTTCTGAAAGCTTATAAAACTTTTCTTCAAGCTCTTTGAATCTATACATTGGTATACAAATCAGCTCTCGATTTGTCATACCGGGATAAATAACATACGGACCTGGATTCAAACCAAATTGTTTAGCTGACAGTCTGAAGCTGAAAAATTCTTTTTTATTTTTTAATCCGTCCTTAGAAGCAATAGTGTCAAAATCTATATTAAAATAGTTCATATTAATCCTCCAGTCTGATAGTATGCATCTTACTAATTATATAATAGCAGTTAATTCGATGTTTTTCAAGTAGAAATCACAAAAAATATAAAATTTTCTGATTTTTCCTTCACAGTATGTGCGGACAATATAAAATCTTTTCTTAATATAATATTATAGCATTAAATTACTGTAATGTCAAATTTTCGACAATCGGCAGATAAAATATTTTTATTTTATTGAAATTTCAGAAAAAAAGTGGTAAAATGAATATAATTAATAAATAGGATAGGGAATTAATAATGGAAATCAATAAAATTTTAGCTGAAGAATTTAAACTTAGACAGGAACAGGTGGTTAATACAGTTGCTTTGATTGACGACGGAAAGACAATTCCGTTTATCGCCAGATACCGTAAAGAGCTAACCGGTTCGCTTGACGATCAGATTTTAAGAGAGCTGTCGGACAGACTGACATATCTGCGGAATCTTGAAATCAGAAAAAGTGAAGTCAGCTCTTCAATTGCCGAACAGGGAAAATTGACTGAGGAAATCAGTTCGGCTCTTGATAAAGCTGAAACCCTTGTCGAGGTAGAAGATATATACCGTCCGTTTAAGCCGAAAAGAAAAACAAGAGCAAGTATTGCGAGAGAAAAGGGACTGGAAGTTCTTGCAGATTTAATCGGTAGACAAGATGATAAATTAGATTTACATAATGAAGCTCAGAAATTTATAAATGTTGAAAACGGTTTGGAAACAGAAGAAGAAGTAATTCAAGGAGCTTCTGATATAATAGCAGAAAACGTATCGGACGACGCAGAGCTGCGAAAGAGTATAAGAAAGCTTTATGAAAAGGCTGCTAAGATCGAGTCAAGGGCTTCGGATGAAAATGCCGAAACTGTATATCAGAATTATTATGAATTCTGTGAGCCGGTTTCAAAAATAGCAGATCATAGAATACTTGCCTTGGACCGCGGTGAAAAGGAAGGAGCTCTCAAGGTTTCTGTATCTATAGATGAGGAGTTTTGCTTTTCGATTGCTGAAAGGAAGTATGTAATAAACAATACTGATAGCGGAAATATCGTTAAGGCAGCGGTACAGGATAGCTGTAAGCGTCTTATAATGCCGTCGGTAGAGCGCGAAATAAGAGCTGAACTTACAGCAAGAGCCGCTGAAGGAGCTATTAAAGTATTTTCATCAAATCTAAGACAGCTTCTTTTACAGCCGCCGATAAAAAACAGCGTAACATTAGGACTTGATCCGGCCTACAGAACAGGGTGTAAAATTGCGGTGGTAGATAGTATTGGAAAGGTTCTTGACACGACTGTGATTTATCCTACGCCTCCTCAGAAAAAAATTGAAGAGGCTAAAACTAAGCTAAAGAAACTTATAACAAAGTACGGAGTAACCACAATTGCTATAGGTAACGGAACAGCTTCAAGAGAAAGCGAAGAATTTGTTGCCGAGCTTATAAAGGAAATACCTCAGAATGTAAGCTATATGGTAGTAAGCGAGGCGGGAGCGTCGGTTTATTCCGCTTCAAAGCTTGCGGCCGAGGAATTTCCCGAGTATGACGTTTCACTAAGAAGCGCGGTTTCAATTGCAAGACGTCTGCAGGATCCATTGGCGGAGCTTGTTAAAATTGATCCTAAAGCGATTGGAGTCGGTCAATATCAGCATGATATGCCGAAAGCAAGAATGAACGAAGCGTTGTCCGGGGGTGTTGAGGATTGCGTAAATTCTGTCGGCGTTGATCTTAATACGGCGTCGTATTCTTTGCTAGCATATATTTCCGGAATAAATTCTTCCGTTGCAAAAAATATAGTAAAATACCGTGAAGAAAACGGTGCGTTCACAGACAGAAAGCAGCTGTTAAAGGTACCTAAACTTGGGAAAAAGGCTTTTGAGCAGTGCGCGGGATTTCTTCGTGTAAGGGACGGTAAAAATCCTCTTGATAATACGGCTGTACATCCTGAAAGCTATGAAGCGGCAAAAGAGCTTATGAATGAATGCGGATTCAAGCTGTCGGATATTGGAACGCCTGAAATTCGTATGATTAATGAAAATGTAAAGGCTTTAGATAAAAAATTAATCTGCGAGAAGCTGGGGATAGGTATGCCTACGCTTGCAGATATTGTAGAGGAATTGCAAAAGCCGGGCAGAGATCCCCGCGACGAACTGCCTCCGCCGTTAATGAGAAGCGGAGATATTATGGAAATCAAGGATTTGAAGCCCGGAATGGAACTGTCGGGAACTGTTCGTAATGTTATAGACTTCGGAGTCTTTGTTGATATAGGCGTTCATGAGGACGGACTTGTACATATTTCGCAGATTTGCGATAGATTTATAAAGCATCCTCTTGAAGCGGTAAAAGTCGGCCAGGTTGTTAAGGTAAAGGTAATTGACGTTGACGTTAAGCGAAAAAGAATTTCATTAACTATGAAAATATAGGTAATAATGCCATGATAACAAATAAAAAAATAGATAATGGAAGCTCCTTTGATTTTGGAATGATTTCTCAAGATTATGCCAGATACCGTGATATTTACCCCAAGTCGTTTTATAATAGAATTTATGAATTGGGTTTTTATCATAAATCTCAGAAGCTATTGGATATTGGAACAGGCTCCGGCGTTTTTCCCAGAAAAATGTATAAATACGGCTACTGATTTTAATAGTAAAAAATATTCCGTATAAATAAGAAATAACCTCTGCTAACAATGCAGAGGTTACTTTATTAATATTTGAATTTCATGTATTTAAAATTAGTTATGTAAACTGCCACCAGTCTAATTCAATAGTGTCGCTGAAAATAAAATAAATATCCTGATTACCGCTTATATTGTTTACAGGAACGGTTATTTCAGTAAATTTACCGTCTGAATTAGGAATTACAGCATAGCCGATAGCTTTTCCGGTTTCGTTTCCGACGCAGATTTTAACGATTGCCTCTTTTTGAGATGAAGCGCAGATAGTCAGACTTTTTGAGCCCTTTGAAAAGTCTGCGCCGAAAACGCTGATCCAGTCGCCGGATTGTATATCCGTTATAATTGTATCTCCTGTTCCTCTGACGTTTACCCCCGCTTGCCTGCTTATGGTTTCAGCCTGAACCTTTTCATAAGGATTAAGCGACTTTAATTGCGGTATTCCTTTCATGTCGCCGATTACGGAATTGAAAGAAATTCCGTTCATGGTTATTTTATTAACCTGAGGGCTTCTGTAATTTCCTGTGATACCCATTGCGGCTTCAACCGCTCTTGCATGATAAAATAAGTAAAGCTCACTGTTGAGTTCAACAATAGAATGATGGTTGTTGCCGTAGAGACCAAAAAAGTTTCCCTGATTTTTAAACAGTTCTCCTCCGTAAGTAAACGGTCCCATAGGGCTGCCGCTTATCATATACTGAATAGCTCCGCTTGACATTCCATAGGAATTTCCAGTTGTATTCCAATTTGAACAGTAAGTATAATAATACTTGTTTCCTATTTTGTTTATTCCTGAATCTTCAAATAAATATGGAACATCGATAGTCTGCGGATCGCCTGCGAGGCTTATCATATCGTTTCCCAGCTTTACTACCCGCGCCGTGCCGGGATTTTCTGTTTTTCCGTCAGGTACTCCTCCTCCGAAATAAAGATATCCGGTTCCATCGTCATCTACAAGTACGGCCGGATCAAACAACCATGTAACGTTGGAGCAGTTAGGCGTAGAACGCGTAATCAATCCTTTGCCTAAAGGGTCTGTCCAGGGGCCTGTAGGACTGTCCGCTGTCAGTACGCTTACTCCGTTTCCTCCGTTACAGAAATATAGAAAGAATTTTTCTTTACCGTTAATTGTCTTGTGCGCGGCACACGGCGCCCAAGAATTTATCGCCCAGGAAGCCGCGCCGCTTGAGCCTGCAACCTGTATAGCTCCGTGGTCTGTCCAATTTACCATGTCGTCGGAGGAAATGCAGTTTATCTGATTTATCTGACCGTATGTATTTTCTATAACTGAACCTCCGTTGTCATACTCAATAATGTCGTTTGTTGAGTAAACATAAACCCGTCCGTTATACTCCATGACGCCGGGATCTGCACCGAAACGCTGAGTATACAGAGGATTATTTTCACCGCTTTTTTTATAGGAAGATGTCAAATTAATATTTGAAAAAAGCTGTTCCATTGCCGCGGTATCAGTAACTTTTTCTTCAACGGGGAATTCAGTAATTTTGCACAGCAGAAAATCCTCAATCAAAGATATATCGTTTTCATCGAATATGCCGTTCTGATTTACATCTGCACATATCTGCGACGATTTACTTGAAAAACCGTTAGTATATCCCCGCTTTGCAATTATAAGATCAAACGCATTGATAATCCCGTCTGAATTTATATCTCCGAGTATGATTTCCTTAGAACCTGCCCCCATAATAGACGTGCCTTCTACAGCTCCTATCGCTTCATCTATATAGAAATTATTAGCGCTGTCGGCGGTTTCAACATAAATATACATATTTGAAGCGTCTGCCGGAATTTGATAATTCTTATTGGCAAGCTGTACCCATTCGCTCTGTATCGCAGTAGCTTCTGAAATAGTGGAATAGCATGTATTGCCGCTGCTGTCAGTATATTGCAGCTTCATATAAAACTTTTCCGTGGAATCTCCGTCAAAATATATTGCGTTTACGCTGAAGCTGTATATGCTGCCGGGAACAAAGGCGGCGGTATTAAGTTTTTTCTGGGCGCCGTTCCAGGCTTCTGTACGATTTTGTATAAGCAGAGCTTCGCTGCCAACGTAGGCTGTGCGGCCGCTTGTCATAATATCGGCGCTGCCTCTGCCGCTCCAATTAAATGTATTACCTTCAAATGTGTCATAAAAATACCAGCCATATTCATTTGGCTCAATTTTATTATTATAATTGCTGCCATCACCCCATTCGGATTCCGGAATCATATTGGTTAGAGTTGTATATGCGAGCTTCGGCTGGTTATTTACATCGTAAAGAAGAGGAGCATTTTCTGATTTTATCCATGTGTTCGCGTCATTCGGTCCCCAAATGCAGACAGCGGTTACTCTGCCTGATGAAGCGGGATTTTTGTTCCAGTCCATAGCCGCCTGAAAAATGGACTTGTACTTATCTGCTTGTTCCTGCAAGGTATATTTGCCGTTTTCCGTGCTTATATCAAGCTCGGTAATCTGCACATCGCATCCAATGGAGAGATACTTCTTCATAGCTGTGATGTAGGAATCTGTTCCTGCAAAGCCTGTTGCGTTTGCCGGAACATGAGACTGCATTCCCACGCCGTCGAGGAGTCCTTTTTCATAGAGATCCTTGCACATATTGTAAATACAGTCGCGCTTGTGATCCCAATATTCATTGTAATCATTATAATAAAGATCGCAACCCTCCGGAGCATATTTTCTTGCGTAAGTAAACGCTTTTTCCACAAAGCTGTTGTCTCCGTAAACTGAAACCCAGGCGGATGTGCCGCCTGTAACATTATTGTCGCCGGCTTCTCTCGCGCCTCCGTAATTAGCGGTTCTGTTGCTGTCGTCGCTGACGGCTTCGTTTACAACGTCATATGCATAGAGATTCAGAGAAGGATACTGCGTTTCAATGGCATTGAACATATTTTTGATGTAGCTTTCCAGTCTTTGATCCATTACATAGGATGAAACCCATGCACCGTTTGCATTATAATTTTCCTTAAAGAACCAGGAAGGCGTCTGACTGTGCCATACAAAGGCGTGACCACGCATTGCAATATTATTATTAACGCAGAAATCAATGATGGCGGCAGCGTTATTTAATGATACGCCGACGTTTGTTCCGTTGCATTGACTTTGTACGAGCGTTGCGTCCGGTTTCATTTCATTTTCACACTCAATGCTGTTATAATCCTTTAAAATATTTGCTGTAATTGCAGAATTGGCAACAGTTGATCCGTTTAAAATATTTCCTACTCTGAAATAGTCGGCAAACTCGTCCTTGAGACCTTTTTCTGCCGACGCCGCATAAACTGTATTCAAGTTTTCCTTTGAGGTAACGTATACTTCGTCAAAAGTAAAATCATTTGTTGAATCGGTTGATATTGTAAGCCTGAATTCATAGCTGTTTTCAGGAGCCATATAGTCGGCGGAAAGCTCTGACCATTTTCCGGAATCACATTCCTCAGATGAAAGTAAAACAGTTTCTTCTTTATCAGTTTTCGAATCAATATATGTAAGAGTAAATCTAAATGTTTCACTGGTCTCGCTGATAACCTGTATACTGTAGTGATAATTAACTCCGCCCTCCAGGTAAAACCCCTTTGAAGAGCTTGCGCCGTCAGTCGGGTTAGTTCTGTCCGATACCGTCATGCCTCTTGAGCCGTTATATCCGGCAAAACTGTCTGCCGAAAGCTTTACCATATCCGTACTGCCGTGCCATCCGTCATAATTTGTTTCAAAATCGTCGCTTACAAGCGTTACCGCGGTTACGTATTCTTGATTTGCAGGAAAATATGATATAATTCCTGAACAGCACAAGGCAGCGGTTATCGCAGAAAATAGCTTTTTAATTTTCATAATTCTCCTCCTCTGTTTTGGATAATTTTCATAAAATTATAGTAAAATTGTAAATTATTTACATGATAATGTCAATACATAAACATGCTGTTTTAATTGTACTTTTGTGCTGATATAAAATGAAATTTACAAAATATATATAAAATGTGATTGACAGGGAATTACATTTTATGCTATATTTAAAATAAATGAATTGAGGGGCGCGTTATTATGAGAATGGACGAAATAGGCTATCATCACAGACACGACAGATCATTTTATATTGATCGGCCCAATGGAGCCGGCGATTGGCTTTTGCTGATCGTAAAATCTCCCGCTTATTTTCGAATAAACGGCGTAGATATCCGTACTCCTGCAAAGTCCTTTATCATATATACTCCTGAATATCCGGAGTATTATTATCCGGATTGCGACGAATACTATGACGACTGGATTCATTTCGGTCCCGACGACGATGAACTGTCTCTGATAGAGAGCCTTGACATTCCGCTGAACAAGCCGGTCGCTGTTTCTGATATAACAGATATTTCAGCAATTGTAAGAAATATGTGCTATGAACAGTATTCAGCTAATATAAACCGCAAATTTTCAGTAGATTTATATTTTAAACTGCTTCTTTACAAGCTGAATGAAAAGATAATTTATAAAACAGACAGCGTAAAAGTTAATGACAGTGTACATTTTGAAAAACTACTGTGGATTCGCGAGTCAATTTATCGCTGGCCGGGCAGGGAATGGACTTTAGATGAAATGGCAAAGGAACTCTCTCTTAGCCGTTCACGTTTTCAGCATCTGTATTCAGATACCTTTGGAAAAAGCGTTAGTCAGGATTTGATCCAAAGCCGTATTGAAAAGGCTTCGGATATGCTCAGAAAATCCGATCTTACATTAAAGGATATATCGTCTATTTGCGGATATAACAGTGTATCTTACTTTATTAGACAATTTAAAAATGAAACTGGTAAAACTCCGTCAGAATATCGTGGGTTGCCGGAAAATTGCGACTGCGACTGAAAAATATTGATGTGGGGGAGGAAAATATTGGAATGATTATTGATCGATCTAAACGTTTGAGGTTTATAAATTAAAATTTATGATTATATTGATGACCTATTGACTTATTATAATTTTTGTGGTAAAATTATAATGTTATTTGAGAAGATTAATGCTTGAATAATTTTATTTGCTAGTATGGCTCAGATGGTAGAGCAGCGCATTCGTAATGCGCAGGTCGTCGGTTCGAGTCCGACTACTAGCTCCATGCGTTATGCGTAACGTTTGTGTGTATTTTATACATACGGCGTTACTTTTCTTTAATCGGAGGATTTAAAAATATGATCTCATTATTTAAAAAGTCTTTTGCTTGTATTCTTAGCTGTGTTATGCTGACGGCAGTAGCTTGCGGTAATAAGGAAGCGGAAGAAAAAGGGGATTATTTAACTGGGAATAAATGGGAAACAACAAGCGGTATGCTTTTGGAGCTTAGCGATGACAGTAGCTTTAAATGGTTTAAAAGTAAGTCTGAACGTGATGATAATTATTATTCCGGAGAGTATACATTAAAAAGCGGTCAGGACGCTATTGATTTCCTTGAGGAAAGTCATGGACTTCCAGAGGAAAGTCAGCGTTCAGCGCTTGTCCAGTTTGCTATTGAAGAGGACGGCTATTATGCGCTTGTGATGAATAATAAAGAGTGCATTGAGGGCGGAAGCAATACTTTGGAAGAAGAAAACGAAGTGGTTTATTACGGCTATTATTTGCCGGATTATGAAACCTTAAAGCTTTATAATTTGGAAAACCTTAATACTTATGAATTTACAAAAATGTAAAAAACCGGTCTTGTGACCGGCTTTTTTATTTTGGAAATGTGAATTCTGTGATTTTATAGCTTCCGTCTATAAGTTTTATAGTAAAAACGGAAATTTTATCGTCCATTTCTTTTCCGGTTTCGGGGTCGCTATAATGTGAAACCGCATTATAGCTAAGCTCTGTTTCGTCACCGGAAATAAACTCTAAATCAGTATCTGAATAATATATATTAGTACCTCTTGAAGCGTCGCTGCAATATACGGAACCATTATCCTCGCTGTAACGCTCGTAAATGTATAAATCAGGTTCAGCAAAAACAGTGCAGTATAAGGAGACTATATCGTCGATACTGTTTATTGATGAATCGCTTATCTTGGCAAAGCCGCTTTCGTTTGTTGTGTCATAATCAAGCTTGTAAGGGCAGCTAAGAAGAACCTGACTGTACATGTCCATTCCTTTTTGATAAACGGCGTTAGCAAATTCTACCCTGTCGTTAAAATCTGACGAATCGGTTTTTTCTGTATTATTGCTTTCGGAAGTAAATTCTGTTTGAACATTTTTATCGTTTTCAGACGTTGAAGTATTTTTTTCAGTTTGAATTAACGGCTTTTCTGATTCATTAAATAAATTCGTTTCGTCATTATTTACATTGCTTTCATATGTTTTTGAAGAATCGGTGTTTTCTCTCATTTTATCAGAGCTTTTTTTACATCCGGAAACATTAACGGCGATAATAGCTGATAATAAAACGATTAATGACTTTTTCATATGTTTACTCCTTGTTGTCGGTGATATTAAAGTCAATTTTTCCGCTGTTTACATCTGCTCCTGCACATAATACGCTTACCTTGGTTCCGACGGAGTAAACGGTGTTGCTGAATTCTTCAGTAAGACTGAAAAATCCGTCATAAATATAATTTCCCTCAGGAAGACTGTTTACATGAACCAGACCTTCTACAGTGTTTTCAAGCTCAACGTAAAAGCCGTATTCTGTTACGCTGGAAATAAGTCCTTTAAATATTTCACCTATATGCTGCTGCATATATTCCGCTTTATAGCAGTCCTCGCAATTGCGCTCGATATTCATAGCCCTAATTTCTGTTTCAGTTGAACGCTGAGACGCTTTTTGTACAAAGCCTGAATATCTTTTTATGAGCTTTTCTTTATCATATCCGTTTATTATATCGGTGAGAATGCGGTGTATAGCCAGGTCGGGGTATCGTCTGATAGGGGAGGTAAAATGTGCATAATCATCAAGAGCTAATCCGAAATGCCCCTTGGGTTCCGGTTCATATTTTGCCTTGGCCATTGATCTTAAGGTCATCATATTAATAACTGGGTAAAACGGTTTATCCTTTGAGTTTCGTAGAATTTCCGATAAATGCACCGGTTTTGCTTCAGTAAATACAGGTACCTCAACGTTCAGGCGTCTTAATCCTTCCTTTAAATCGTTTATTTTTTCGGGAGACGGAGCTTCGTGAACACGGTAGACAAAGGGAATATCATTTTCATGGGCAGTACGCGCCGCGGCTTCATTGGCTGTCAGCATAAATTCTTCTATAATCATTTCGCTTTTTCCTCTGGTTCTTGGGACGATTTCTCTGCACATTCCGTTATCAATAATAAGCTTGCTTTCAGAAGTCTCTATTTCCGGAGCGCCTCTTTTTCGACGATTTAAAATAAGAATATCTGCAAGCTCGTCCATTAAAAATATCGTATCCTTTAATTCGAAATATTTTTCTTCAATTGCTTTTTCTGCGCTGCCATCGAGAATGCTGTTTATTTCAGAATAAATTCCTTTAACTTTAGAGCAAATAACAGATTTGACGAATTTATAATTGAGAAGTATTCCATCTTTGGAAAGCTCCATTATTGCAGAAAATGTCAATCTGCTTTCATTTGGGTTAAGCGAGCATATTCCGTTGGAGAGTTCCTTTGGAAGCATAGGTATTACCTTATCAGCATAATATATGCTGGTTCCACGTTCAAGAGCTTCTTTATCAAGCTGGCTGTTACCTTTTACATAATGTGAAACGTCTGCTATGTGAACTCCAAGTCTATAGCCTGCGGGGATTTTTTCCAGTGAAACCGCGTCGTCAAGATCCTTTGATTCCGCACTATCAACAGTAAATATTAACTTATCACGCAAATCAAGCCTGTTTTTGAAATCATCCTCCCAGACTCCTGACGCTGCTATTTTTTTTGCTTCAAAAAGAACATTTTCCGGAAATTCCGGTATTACTCCGCTTTCTGAAATAACGGCTTCCGCACAGCTTGAAGCCTTAAGAGCGCTTCCGAAGCTGAAGATTATTTTGGCTTTATGCTCCGCATGACGTTTTCCACGGAAAATAATCTGTGCCAGTACCTTATCTCCAACTTTATAAACGGCGTCTCCAGGTACAATTCTAACGGGCGTTTTAGACATGGAATCTGCAAGAAAATATTTATTACCGGATTCCTCAATAATTATTCCGGAAAGATTTGACAAAGCCTGCTCCAATACGTCCACAACTTCACCCTCGGGACTTCCCGACCGCGATTGTATATAAGCTGCAAGAACCTTATCTCCAGGCATAGCGCCGCAGAGATATTTACCCGGAATAAATATTTCTTCTTGATTATCGCATCTTTTTATAAAACCGAAAGTACGGTTAAGACGTAAAACTTCTGCCTTAAAATAGCCTAATATGTCTGTTAATACAAAGCCTCTTTTTCTTTCATATATTTCACCCGATACAACAAGAGCGTTTAATGCGTCGTTGAAGTTTCTGCTGTTACCACGATTGCTTCTGCATTTGGCCGCCAGCTCTTTATATGAAATCGGCTTTTTTCCGGATTTAGTAAGAAAAGTAATAATTTTATTCCGGTAATTTTCCGTCGAATATTTATCTCCGTTATTTTTAATTTTTGTTGGTCTGCTCATAATATTTTTTCCTCACATAAAATAAGAAGTCCTGCAAACTCCGGTTATTAAACGGAATCACAGGACGAATTTAAAATTAATCGATAAATTTAGTAATAGCGTTTACTGCAATCGTCAGTATAAAAAACATAATAAGCAAAACCTTTGTAATTTTTCTGAGAATGGCTTCCTTTGTTCTGCCCTCATTCTTTTCATAAAAAGAATCGTTTGCTCCGCCTGTAATAGCCGCCGTCATATTCTGCTGCTGTTTGGAGTCCTGAAGCAGACATAATATAACTGCTAAAAGACATGTTACGATCAGTAAAACTCCGCCGATAATTTCAAAAACGTTCATATTAAGTAATTCCTCCATTATTATAACCTTAATTTATTTCAATTACATTAAGTATAGCATATAATTTTATAAAAATCAATAAATTTTCAAAAAAAAACAGAATATATTATTTAACTTCAGATAAACTTTATCATGATAAGTTTGTGAATTTTTTATCTTGACTTTTTTATACAAAGTGATATAATGTGTTAGGGAAATTTTGAAAAATGTTATTTTATTCATTAAGTTAGTGAAAGAAGTAATTTTTTCGACTTTTCTTAATCACAAAAAGTGCGACCTGCAATTAATTCGGGTGAACGCTTTAAAGGGAGAGATGATCTTTATGGATTATAGTTATTTATTATCGCTTGCATTGATACTGCTTAGTACCAAGGTTTTTGGACTCGTAACAAAGCGGTTTAAGCTGCCGCAGGTTGTAGGCGCTCTGTTAGCAGGACTTATTCTTGGACCGGCATGCTTAAAAATACTTACGGCAACCGATTTTATAGATGCTGTTTCAGAGCTGGGAGTAATAGTACTAATGTTTTGCGCAGGTCTTGAGGCTGATATCAAAGAGCTTGCCAAAGCCGGAAAAACTTCCTTTGTTATTGCATTGATGGGCGTTTTGGTACCCCTTGGAGGAGGCTTTGTAATAGCTTATTTTTTCAATACTGAAAATGATCTCAGCACAAGTCTGTTTCTGCAGAATATGTTTATAGGAGTAATAATGACGGCAACTTCCGTAAGTATTACCGTTGAAACTTTAAAAGAGCTTGGAAAGCTTTCTACTAAATCGGGCAACGCTATTTTGGGCGCCGCTATAATAGACGATATTCTGGGAATTATTGCTCTTACAATTATTACGTCGTGTGCGGACTCATCAGTAAATATTTGGACAGTTCTTTTAAAAATTGTCGCATTTTTTGTGTTTGCAATTATTATAGGAGTAGGCTTTCATTATGTGTTTAACAAATGGTCCGGAAGTTCGAAAAAGGATCTTCGAAGATTTGTTATTATAGGATTCGTCTTCTGTCTGCTGATGTCTTATTCAGCCGAGAAGTTTTTCGGAGTTGCGGATATAACCGGCGCTTTTGTTGCTGGATTGGCTATGTCAAACGGTCCCAGAGCCACATACCTTACAAACCGTTTTGAAACGCTTTCGTACATGCTGCTTTCGCCTGTATTCTTTGCAAGCATAGGCTTAAAGGTCGTACTTCCCGGCATGGATACTTCAATCATAATTTTCGCAGTTTTACTGTTAATTGTTGCGGTTTTAACAAAAATTATTGGCTGCGGACTGGGAGCTAAGGTATGCGGAATGAAAAACAAGGACGCATTAAGAGTTGGAGTAGGCATGATTTCCCGTGGAGAAGTAGCATTAATCGTTGCCAGCAAAGGAGCTGCCGTAGGACTTATGAACGATAAATATTTTGCGCCTATTGTTATCATGGTTGTGTTTACAACAATAATTACTCCGATTTTATTGAAACTTGTTTATAAAAAGAAAAACTCATCGGATATAGATTCTAAGGGAGATCTTGAAGTAGACAAGTTTACTAAGGGTACTGATTTTGAAAAAGAAGAGCAGCTCAAAGCTCAGATCGCAGAATAAAAATAAAAGTAATGCTATTCATAGTAATACTTACTTATGATTGTAATATTATAATTTATTGACAAATAATAAATATAATGGTATAATATTAATGAAAAATATTATATATAAGGTTGTGTTAAAAATGAATAGGAAAAAAATAATAATAACTACAGCAATTTTAATAAATATGTTAATGTGTTCATGCGGCAGTGAATCAAACAATATTGGAGATTCAGAATTAAAAGCTGAAACGATTGCTGATAATGAGGTTGCTAAAAGCGAAATTATTACTAAGGAAATTGCAGAAGAAAGCATTAAGTCAATTATAAGTGAAGAATCAGATAAAAGTGATTTTGTAATAAGTAAAAATATTTTGATAAGTTATAAGGGCTGCGACAGTCATGTCATTATACCGGACGGTGTAAAGAAAATAGCGGACGGAGCTTTTTGGAGTGTAGATTATATTGAAGCTGTAGAAATACCGGGATCAGTTGAGGAAATTGGAAACGGCGCTTTCTGGAGCTGTGCTGGTCTAAAATACATAAATGTAGCCGAAGGACTTAAAACAATAGGTGATACTGCATTTTGGAGCTGTCCGTCTTTAAAAGATGTCAATCTTCCAAATTCTGTTTCAAAAATTTATGATGCTTCTTTCGCAAACTGCAGTGAGGTTACAATACATGCGCCGGAAGGCTCCTATGCAGAAGAATATGCTTATAACAGACGACTGTCTTCCGATAATATATTTGCAGAGTATAATGACAGCAGTAATGAAAATGTTATTAGAGCTGCACAATATCAATATGAAGAATTTACAAAGTTTGAGATTGCAGATGATATTACTGCAATTGAAGCAAATGCTTTTCAATACTGTAAATCTCTTAAATTTATAGATATACCGTCAAGCGTTAAAAGAATAGGCGGGGATGCTTTTGAATATTGCGAATCTTTAAAATTTGTAAATATTAGTGAAGGTTGCGTTGAAATAGGGGACGGCACATTTGAATACTGTCGTTCTCTTAAAGACGTAAATATTCCGGCAAGCGTTGAGAAAATCAGGGATTCGTCGTTTGATTATTGTGATGAAGATCTGGTTATACATACCCCTAAAGGAAGCTATGCAGAAAAATACGCAAAAGCTAATAATATTAAATTTGATAATAATTTAATTGAAAATTAAATTTTAGATTATAAAAAATACCCGTTCAGATTTATCTGAACGGGATTTTGATGAAAAAAAGTAGAGGGGAAATCTTTTAAAAGATTACTTATAAAGTATATACCATAAATTTACAAAAATCAATAGATTTCCGGATTGTTTACAAAATTTTACATTTAACCGTTTTATTTTATAACTACCTTATGAAATACCTTTTTCCCCTTTTTTATAATAGCTTTATTTTCTTCAAAGCTGATTTGCTCTGAAGGATCCATAATCTTTACATCATTTATTGAAATTCCGCCCTGTTGAACAAGCCTTCGCCCTTCGCCGTTAGATGAAGCAAGTCCGGTTTTTACAAGCAATGTTAGTATTCCGATCTTCCCTTCGGAAAGATCATTACATTCAAGTTCGGTCGTCGGCATATCGTCGCTAATTCCTCGTCCTGAAAAGATAGCTTTAGCAGCCGTATCGGCTTTTATTGCTTCATCTTCTCCATGAACCAGTTTTGTCAGCTCAAAAGCAAGAATCTCTTTAGCCTTATTCAGAGCCGCACCCTGTAATGTTCTTTCCATTTCCTCTATTTCTTCAATTGAAATAAAAGTAAGCATTTTAAGGCATTTTATTACATCAGCGTCAGAAACATTCCGCCAGTATTGATAGAAGTCATACGGAGATGTTTTTTCGGGATCAAGCCATACGGCGCCCTTTTCTGTTTTTCCCATTTTCTTTCCTTCAGAGTTAAGAAGCAGGGTTATTGTCATAGCGTAAGCGTCTTTGCCGAGCTTCTTTCTGATAAGCTCTGTACCGCCCAGCATATTTGCCCATTGATCGTCTCCTCCGAACTGCATATTGCAGCCGTAGTCCTTGTATAGCTTATAAAAATCATAGCTCTGCATTATCATGTAATTAAATTCAAGGAAAGTAAGACCTCTTTCCATTCTCTGCTTGTAACATTCAAATGTCAGCATTTTATTAACGCTGAAGTGAGCTCCTACCTCTCGTAGTACGTCTATATAATTTAAATTCATCAGCCAGTCGGCATTATTTACTACAAGAGCTTTATTGTCGGAAAAGTCAATGAATCTGCTCATTTGTTTTTTAAAGCATTCAACGTTATGATTGATGGTTTCAGTTGTCATCATTTTCCTCATATCAGTTTTTCCTGATGGATCTCCTATCATGCCCGTTCCGCCTCCAAGAAGAGCTATAGGTTTATTTCCAGCCATCTGTAGTCTTTTCATAAGGCATAAAGCCATGAAATGACCAACGTGCAGTGAATCGGCAGTAGGATCAAAACCTATATAGAACGTAGCCTTTCCGTTATTTATAAGCTCTTTGATTTCTTCCTCGTCAGTAAGCTGAGCTATTAGACCTCTTCTTTTCAGTTCTTCAAATAAAGTCATTATAAATCTCCATTCTGCTGCTTAGTGTTAATAAAATCGAGCTTGAAAACCATGTAAGCAGCAAATCATGGTTTTATAAATGCGGTTAATAACATCCTTACGCTGATTCTTCTGCTTTAATCGGATTGTTTAATTTGAGCTCCAATTCATAAGCTGTCGGTATAAATCCGAATGAGGAATATAAGTTGACGGCGTCATAATTTTCATAGCAAACTCTAAGATCTATTGAATTACAATTGCATTTTTCTGCATATTTTTTTATCCATTCAAGCAACTGTGTTCTTATTTTGCATGATTCATATTCTTCATCAGCGGCTAACCGCTCAATTACGCACTTTTTATTTCGTTCCATATCGTTTCTGCCGACAAAAATGAAAAATTTACTAAATCCTTTAATTACGTTATTATCCTCATAAACGATTATCTTATATTCCTTGGCTGTATAACCCTTTGAGGTTCTTGTATAAAATCTTTTTTTCGGGAGTTTTGGATAAACGGACCGCATTTTAGCACGCTGTCCGCATAGTCTTATTATTTTGGATACATCCGATTTTTTCGCTTTTCTTATCATTTTATTTACCTCACATTCTTATTTTATCTTGAATGTAAAGCATATATGATGAAATCTGTTCCAGATTTCACGGATAACACCCCCTTTTATAGTTTGATAATCAAAAAGTCCTCTGAAAGCAACGTTGCTTCCAGAGGACGATAATTTACCGTGGTACCACCTCAATTTACCGAAATAAATCGGCCTTTGAACGCTGTAACGGGCGTTCCCGTAACTCCCTACTTTAGTTTCGGAAATTAAGCTCAGGGGCGTATTCACTTTTAATCGGTTACCTTTTTACACCGCGCAAAGGCTCTCTGAAAACCTGATTACAAGTTACTATTCCCATCATTGCTTTTTTTGTATCATATCATAAAATTATGTAAATGTCAAGTATTCAGACACCATAATTTTTTCTGTATTCAAGCATTTTATCCAAATATTCCATACCTGGAATAACGCCGTTTTTTATCGCGTCTATAATATCCTCGATAGTAACTATGGAATATACATCAATACCGAAATCATTTTTTACCTCCTGAACGGCCGAAAGCTCGCCCTTTCCTTTTTCCATACGGTCAACAGAAATAATCAGAGCAGTTATATCTACGTCTGCCTGAGATTTTAATAACGGCAGGACGGCTCTTATAGCGGTGCCGGCAGTAATAACGTCTTCAATAATTGCAATTTTTTCTCTGTCCTGGAATTTTTTTCCTACTATTACTCCGCCTTCGCCGTGATCCTTAGCTTCCTTTCTGTCAAATGCATAATTTACATCGATGCCGTATTTATTTGACAGGGCAATACTGCACGCGGCGGCCAGCGGTATCCCTTTATATGCGGGGCCGAAAAGCGTGTCTGCCTGTACGTTGTTTTCCTTTATGCACTGTGCGTAATATTCTCCCAGTCTGGCAAGCTGAGATCCGGTATTATAATTGCCGGTATTTACGAAATAAGGAGCCTTCCTTCCGCTTTTCAAGGTGAATTCGCCAAATGTAAGCACTCCGCTTTCTACCATAAATTTTATAAAGCTTTCTTTGTAATTCATATTTTACCTCCCTATATTTTCAAGCTCATTGAGCCATATATCAGCATTTGCGTCACTGGGCATTCTGAAATCTCCCCTTGGCGATAGCGTAACGCTTCCTACCTTCGGACCGTCCGGCAGACATGAACGTTTAAACTGCTGAGAGAAAAATCTTTTATAGAATATTTTTTCCCATTTTAATATAACGGCGTCCTCATAAACGTCTTTAAAAGCATGTCTCGCTATTCTGAAAATTTTCTTAGGTGAAAATCCGAATCTTACCATGTAATATAAAAAGAAATCGTGAAGCTCATAGGGTCCGATAAGATCCTCAGTTTTCTGAGATATATTTCCGTTTTCTGGCGGAAGCAGTTCAGGGCTTACCGGAGTGTCCAAAATGTCGAGCAGTACGTTTTTTAAGCTTTTATCCGACGAGCATGCCTCATAATTAATAATATATTTAATAAGAGTCTTGGGGATAGACGCGTTTACCGCATACATTGACATATGATCTCCGTTGTAAGTCGCCCAGCCAAGTGCCAGCTCGGACAAATCTCCTGTTCCGATAACAATTCCGTTGGATTGGTTTGCAATGTCCATCAATACTTGAGTACGTTCACGCGCCTGGGAGTTTTCGTAGGTAACGTCATGATTGCTTTCATCGTGACCTATATCTTTGAAATGCTGTAATACGCTTGTTCTGATGTTTACCTCACGAAGCGTAACATTATAAGCGTCGGCCAGTCGGCATGCGTTTTGATAAGTTCTGTCGGTTGTCCCGAAACACGGCATAGTTACCGCCGTTATATTCTTAGTATCTAAATTAAGCATTTTGAAAGCTTTAACGGTTACTATGAGAGCCAGCGTTGAATCGAGGCCGCCTGAAAGTCCGAGAACAGCGTTTTTAGCTTTAATGTGCTTTAAACGGCTCATTAGACCGACAGACTGTATGTTAAGTATTTCCGTACATCTGTTGTTAAGGGACGATTTTGACGAGGGTACAAAGGGAAATCTTGAAAATTTACGAGTCAGCTTTGTTTCAACAGGCTGCATAGAAAATTTATTAATTGTATATCCGTTGTTAGTATAGCTGCAGGTATTGCTTTTCCAGCGTTCTCCGGCGGTTTTCAATACGTCTGTATCCGCTGTAATCATGCCGTTTTCAAATAAAGAGGACTCAGATAAAATCTTTCCGTTTTCTGCGATTATATTATGACCGCTGAAAACCATGTCGGTAGTTGATTCGCCGATTCCTGCGTCCGTATATGCATATATACAAAGAAGACTTCCGGATTTGGCTTTTACAATAGTACGCCGATAATCAGCTTTGCCGATTATTTCATCGCTTGCTGAAAGGTTGAAAATCATTGTAGCTCCGCTTTCTGTCAGCTTTACAGAAGGTGTTGTTCCAACCCAGAGGTCTTCGCATATCTCAACGCCAAAAGTGAATTCAGGCATTTCCTCACACTGGAATATCTGATTTATACCGAATGGTACGATTTTGCCTTTTAAATTCATATTTTCAATTTTTTCTATTCCCTGTGCAAAATGGCGCGCTTCATAAAATTCGCTGTAATTTGGTATATTAGATTTAGGAACAATACCCAGAATATCGCCCTTGTAAATAACGGCAGCACAGTTATATAGGCTGTTCATGAAAGCGCATGGAAAACCTACTATTGATATAATATCCAGTGATTTAGTGTCCTCTGCTATTTTGATTACGCTGCTTTCAGCTTCGTTTAAAAGAGATGACTGTAAAAACAAATCACCGCAGGTATAGCCTGTGATTGATAATTCCGGAAAAGAGCATATTTTTACACTGCTGTTGTAAGCGTTAGTAATTGCCTCTGTTATTTTATCGCTGTTATAACGGCAGTCCGCAACTTTAAGCTTCGGCGATATGCAGGCAATTTTAATAAAACCGTCTTTCATAAAATTTCAGGCTCATTAGAGCCTCTCCTTTCAGTGAATAACTATATATTATTATACATTAACTTAAGTTTTAGTTCAAGACTTTTTGGAAAATATTTGTTTCCGCAAATATAATATAACGGTTAAAATAATTATAATGCAGGAGGGAAAAATTATAATATCCCCCAAGTGGGTATATATAGAATTTTCGCTTATCATATAAAACGTATCCTCAATAATCGCTTCGTTGTTATAATCAGTTTCTGATTTGATTTCTCCGCAGTTGCTTATAACCGAAGATATACCGGTATTGGTAGAAGTAAGAATATATCTGTTGGTTTCAACAGCTCTTATAATTGAGTGAGTATGATGCTGGTAAAGCGGTAACCGCTCTCCAAGCCATGAATCATTAGTAAGAACAGTTATTACTTCTGCTCCGGCCTTAACGCAGTCGACCGACGCTTCTGGAAACACTGACTCAAAGCAAATAGCGCAGCCTATATTTCCGTTTTCTGTATTTATGATACTGCATTCCTCTCCTGGAGAAAAATTTGTGGAGGTAAATTGAAATTTAAATAATTTAAATGGATTATATTCTCCGAACGGTACAAGTATCCGCTTGAGGTATATAGCGGAATCCTTATTGTCAGGATAAAACGCCATACATGAATTATAATACTTGCCATCGTCGTTGTATTGCGTGCCAAATAGAATAATTACTCCGTAATCATTGCATATATCCGATAATCTTGTTTTCAATTCGGGTTTTACATAAATATCAGAATGCATTGCTGTTTCAGGAAATAAAATATAATCTGTGTCCTTATCAATACTGCCGTATATCATTGAAATATATTTATTCAGTATATCCTCGGAAGAGCTGCTGAATTTGGTTTCTTTTGGATAATTGCCTTGAATTATCATAACGTTTAAAGCTTCAGCGTTATGAAATTTATTTTTATTCAGATAATTTGCCCCGTATATTAAATTTGTTATTGTTATTGCCAATACGGCCGATGTATAAATAAACTTCCTGTTAAGCTTAATTTTAATAAAAATTAAAGCCGCTGCGGAATTGATAAATAAAATGATAAGGGAAATAAATAAGCCTCCGAAAACTGACGCTGACTGTATAAATACGGTAAACGGCGAAGCTATATTTACAATTCTTACCCATGGAAAAGCTATGGGGATAAATTGTCCTTGAAGCCATTCTCCGAAAATGTATAAAAATGGTAATGTTACGCATTTATAAAAAACGGAAAATTTATAACATTTAAAAATGTATAGCGGCAGGTTGAGTAAGAAGGATAATAAAAGAGAAAGAGCTGAAATTATAATAATTGAAATAATCAGCCTTAAAATTATTATATCCGTTATAGCAGAAGTAATATTTGAAATCCAGCATAACGATGTAAAATAAAGTGATATTGAGTAAATAAATGATTTATATAATTTATAAT